>Ga0056128_1005410_pt1 | contig 16073 bp, 9 predicted proteins | sample WorMetLIZISLAND2_FD_71113 | JGI IMG/M metagenome (GOLD analysis project Ga0056128, IMG submission 71113) | Marine gutless worms symbiont microbial communities from Max Planck institute for Marine Microbiology, Germany - Olavius geniculatus... ...
GCTGTGAAGCCGAAACCAGCACAAGAGAACTGGTATCGTGTAGCAATATGCCTACACGAATTTGGTCAGCGCTTAGTCGCTCCTCGCCTCCAAATTTTAGAAATCTTTCGGGTCATCGGTGCTGAGCCCCACTACCACGGCAAGGTGGCTGACCTCGGTGGGGCATGTCTCTGGCATTATCTAAAAATAATATTGATTTCAAAATACAGAAATTCAAAGTCTTTCGAGACCCTCCTCCACTGAGTTCCAAAAACATTCAAGACCCTATTTGATTTTCAAGAATTTTCCAGGTTGTGGCAAAATTTCTTCAAGAACTTTCGAAGACCTATGGCCACCCTACTTAGACGCTGCAGAAAAAGGCTATAATGCTGGTTATTCGTCCGTTTGAAACGCACGTTAGAACTACATAAAATCAGCCACGGTCAGTTCATACAAAAGTCACAACATTATGTTGTTTAAACACCAAACAGGGTTCAAAAAACTGCTAAAAAACCCAACGTGTCTTTGGTTTCTACCGGATGGATTATGCGAGTTTTTTTTGGAACAGCAGGGCTTAATGCTGTTGAACAAATGCAAATGAAACATCTTAATGAAATATGCTCATTGCTCCTGGACTGATTCAATATCCGCACCGATAATTTAGAGCTACACCGAAAATACAAACTTGACCGATACTGGTAGCTATCGCTTTAAAAGCAAACACATAATAAAATATTGCAGTATCAGTGGGAGGAGAAAGTATAATTTGATTATTTTTGGTGTATATTTTAAATGGGTTTAGCCCCAAAGAATTCGCCTGGCATAAGAAATCTGAATGAGCTATGATACAGGAATACAAAGTTCGTTTTTGTGGTGTCTTTAACGTGGGTTACCAGATTTCTTATTTACCCAGTGTAAGAAACTTAAACTAGATTTGAGCTATGACTGGGTTTGTGTGTGTGTTCTTGACAAGTCTACCCTAAAAAGTACCTGGTATGATAAATTAAAACTGGACTTAAATTAAGGGTGGGTTTGTAAGTAAGTTTCTAAACCCTTGTCATGCTACAGTCAGTGAGGGGTACAGTTCACTATTCTGAAGGGACACCAGTCCAAACAGTGCAAGGGTTAGGGTGGCTTGGTGGCTCAGTGGTTAGGGCGTTGGATACGAGACTGAAAGGTCCACGGTTCAGTGCCCAGCCAATGCACTACTAAGTAACAGCCTTGGGCAAGTTGTTCAAACCTACCTGCCTGTGTAGGTGCAAGTGTCTAGTGGTTGGTGTCGACTCGTAACTTTCACGTTGCGGTTCAATTCTCACTGCCGTCACTTGCAAGCAACCTTGAGCAAGTTGCTAACCTACTATGTGCTCAGGCCAACTCAGCCTCCTACCCTTCGTGGGACGGGAAATGAGTAGTAGCTTACGGGCTATGGGGTGAAGACCTAGTGTGGCTGATTGGGGCGGTGGTATGTCTGCTTGCTGCAAACCGCGGGTCCAATTGTTCGTTCGCGCGAGCAATGGATGGCCGCATAGTGCGCTGCAGTATCATTAGCTCATGCCAATCAGCTGCCACTTCCAAGATTGAAAAGCGCTTCTGGTCTTGAAGAAGCATGTAAGAAGCGCTATAGCAAGTACATGGACTTTACCTTTACCTTTAAGAATAGGGTTAGTGATAGGGTTAGGAATAGGTATAAATTGACTTTGGAAGACCTTGGCTGTGGATAATCTTTGCAGTGGCTTCTATCCCCCAAATATGGAATCAAAATCGGGTGCAACTTCCCCCCACTTTTGGGCTAAGGTTCCTCCCACTTCCAAATCCAAATCCCCCTTTTGAGCTTCTTTTCCTCTCTAGGGGAAAAGTTTTGTTAAGGGTGTCAATTGTCCAGTAAAACATTAGGGGAGAAGTTTTGATTTACACCTTTAATAAAACTTCCCCCCATTTTTCACTGTGCGCAAGCTGCACCCACCAGGTATAGGAACAGAAGCCACTGAATCTTTGCTTATGACAGATCTAACAAAATTCGGACTGGTGCCCTTCAGACTAATGACCGGTCCCCACATCGAGAGAGAGATTGGTTCAGATGGCCTCGCGGGCAATGCTGATTAGACTGTGGACTCTGTCTCGATCGGTGACCTTGAGAAGTTGAAGGTCGGAGCCGACACTGGTTGCCGACATGCTGACAGCGGGGTTCACGTAGATCATGGTAGTGTCACGAGGCGCCCGGGCCGATGCGTGGAATTCACTTGCACCAGTTTCATCCAGGATACGACGTAGATTACGCTCAGTTATACCACCACCTATGTGACAACAACAACAACAACTGCAACTACAACAACAACGACAAAACTACAATTACGACTTTTATGGGGGTGCCGCTCTTTGATGCTCTTGTACGCGGGTTTCCTTGAACCTAGAAAATCAAGACTTGGACCGTCAAAATCTACGTTCAATGCTGAAAATTTCATATGGAGCTTCTCTATGTCTATCTCAACTGATTTCGGTGCAATTCGCTCTTGAAATGTGTCTCACAGCCCAAAATTGCCAAAAATTAATAAAACCACCATTTTGGCGTTCAAAGTCATCCAAGCTCATTGAATTCGGTGGCAATCGAGAGCCAGTGTACGACTTCATATTAGTGATTAATAGTAACCTAGGCCCTATATCCCACCGTTATTGAGATACAGCGACTTATTGGCTAAAAATGGCAATTCTTTCCTACCCCTCTCTCATTTAGCGCCCTCGTTCGGAATGACCCTCTTCGAATTTATAGAAAAGTTTTGAGGTTCCTACAGCCAGAGTCTTCCAAGCAGCCAATGGTGAAGATTTGGTAATTCTAACTTGCATCGTTTTTGACTGATCCACTCGTGTGACGAACAGACAGACAGACAGACGAACAGACGGACAGAAGTGTGATGGCTAAGACGTCAAAGCAGTAGTTGCTTTCGCGCGTAAAAATGGCAAAACATCATATTTACAGTTGCATGTGGCACAACATCTTAACTACAAACTTCAAAAAAATTCCTGAAGAGTGCTAGTTAATATTCATTTAATTACAAAATGAAATACAGCAAGCAAATCCGAACATATGTTATTTAGTAACAAACTTCATAAGAACATTAAAAACACTGGGGGATAAGTCCAAATAAGCATCGTGATATAGAATGTTGTTTGCGACATTCTTGAAATTCCATCAACAGATATGATTTTTTTGCCATTCTACCCTTGATAAAATATATAAGGTCCACATTCCATCACACTGACTATGCGACAAGACTTTCATGGTCCTCGTCCACAACTTTCACTGAAACTTCTGCGTGGACTTTCTCCGTGTCTTGTCATGGACTAAATTCCATTAGAGCGACACAAACAGATTTGTCGTGGACTTTGACGCAACCATCTCGACGTGTTTAGATGGCTCGAAAGCCCAAAACTTCCACGTGACATCCCCGCTTCATGGATTGCATCCATGACTTTCACAGTCTGCGTCCGCAACTTTTGCCGAAACTTCCCGCGTTTTGGCAAAAGTCAACGTAATGGAATTTGGGTTTTACCAGGCACGATGGTGATGCGTCCGGCAGTCTGTTCGATCATTTTGCGAATCATGAAAGTTCCCTCCAGCGCAGTCGCTTCGCCACCAGATGTCAGCACCCGATCACAACCCAGCGACACTATGACCTCCAATGACTGCAGCATGTTCACTGTCACGTCGATTGCTAACAGAACGACACAAAATGAACAAATGAGTCTTAAGTTTAGTCCTAAATGTTCGCAAAAACTTTTTAGATGTCACTTCTGATGGCAGACTCATTTGTTTCGGTCCTCATTTCCACTACTGAATGTAAAGTGACTGCAATGCCATAGCCATTTTTTCACTTTAAATTTTACTGTATTATTGAACTAAAATAGTACTACACTGTTACTACTACATTACCACTACACCACCACTACAAATTATTACTACAAACAGTCACAGCCAAAAGAAACCAGTACCTCCAATGATTTCAACATGTCAACTGTCACGCTGATTTAAAACAGAACAGATAAAAAATAGGCTACTAATACAATATTACTACTGCATGTTGTAATACATCACTACTAGAGCTGTCAAATTATTGCATTAATTAACATGGTAATGCGTTAATAAATTCGCACATTTAAAAAATTAACATGCATTAAAAAATTAACGCACATGCCAAAATGCATTTAGCTTACTGAATTCCATAAAGCAAAAGTTCCAATATTCCGTTAAACTGCAGTTATTTGACAATCAAATGAATTCAAGTAACCAAACTGTAGTTGCTGCTCCATCACTACTGAAAATAAATATTATTTAAATGACAGGCTAATAAATTTCTATGCTAACGATGACGTCAGTTATTGTTGAAAAATGCGTTTTTATTTGTTATTCTAACTTTCTACATTCTACAGGTGGGGCCCCCAAAATGTCACGTGGCGTGGGATAACTTTCCTCATACTCTCCCTCTCGACAGGCCTGAGTGCGTTAATAATGCATTAATTAATGTGTTAAAAAATTAATGCAGTGCATTAATGCATTAAAAAAATTAACGCTTTGACAGCTCTTATTACTACTACACCAAGATCAACTCAGCCTCCATCCCTCTGGGTGGATAAACCGAGTACCGGCTTGTCCGACTGAGGTTAAGGAAAAGCGCATTCACCTGCCCTGCAAAATACTACTACACTGTTACTACTACAATAACTTACCCAACTAAGCCAAGGCCACTATACAGATTACAAATTACTACTACAACATTATTACTACAAATAGTCACAGCCCAGTAAGACAATTACTGCCAACATTGACTGTAACATGTTGCCTGTACTATCAACTTCTAACGGAATGATAAAATATGACTACATTAGAGCTACTATGCATTAATACCACCTCCTCTAATACTACTACTACATCACTACAACACACTACAACAGTGGCATCATTTCAGTAAATCAGTGGGGATCTCACTCTCTTCCCCTTTTCTTCCACTCCCCTCCTCTTGCCCCTTCCGTTTGCTCCCCTTTTTTCTCCTTTCTTTCCCTCCCCTTCCTTTAGGGGTCTGGGTGAGCTCTGTGAGCTCCCACAGTAAAGTTTGGGGCAAGGCAACAGCCAAAATCAAAGTTGGTGCATTTTGGCCATAAATGTGACATCTGGTGGTAACAATTTGAATGATTTTTCTAAGAATCAACTGACCAAATTTCGTGTAGTTTAGAATGTGTGAGGGGGAGGCAGAAGGGTAAGGTATGGGGTCTGGGAAGGGCTTACATAAAGCTTCTGCATATCAGATTTCTCCATAACATTGTTGCAAGTTTATATTATGATGTTTTGCAAATTAAGCCTCAAATAATCAGAAATTCAGACCGTCAACAGTGCGGACACATAAAATAAAAAAAAAATTTTAAAAATTAAAAAAAACAACGAAAAGCATTTATGCCAGACCTCTGTGAAAGGTAACCGACAAAGGACGACTCAGATCTGAAACGTTTACATTTATAATGTGTCATCACAAACTAATCAACTTACATATAAAAAATATTTTGATTAAATTGCCATCTACCCAAGTCAATATTGCTGCCATAAAAAACTCTCCAGTTAACATAAAATGTGTAAGGTTCATGTGCAAATTGCAGAAACTTTTTTGCCAGTACAAAAACTCCTTCATCAAAAGTTGCAATTAGTGAAGTTCACTGACAATAAGTGATGGTGAAAATGATAGAAGGAAAGTTACAACTGCAGAAATACAACAACCAACAAGTGTGCACATATGGAAAAGCTAGAAACTGGAGCACAATATAAAATAGATATTATTAGTCTGCCAGGAAAAGATAGTTTTCGAGAGGGCTTATGTTTTGCTGGAATTTATTTTTTTTCTTTCCCCCTCGTGTAATCTCCGAGCTCTGTGGGCCGATCGCCACGAAATTTTGCTTGGAAGTATGTTCGATTTCATAATCCCAGTCTGAAATTATTTTTTGGGGGGCGTGCCTCCCCAAAAAATTTTTAGGGGCCAAAAACATGCAAAATTTGGCCCAATTTCGGTCAACTTCAAAGTTCGGTGGCGAATATCTCTGGAACGGATGAAGATATTCAAAATTGGTGAGTTACTCGATCGTCAACGATTCCTCCCGCGTTAGGCGAAACAAGTCCGGTGAAGTTTGGTGCAGTAACCTTGGAGATCTCAATGTGGAACTGTACCCACCCAAAGTGCATTTTTCAGAAGACCATATTTTGGCCCCCAAGGAGTGCTGCACCCCCAAATTTTTACACCTGCTAGAGAATGACCAAGTCTTACTAGCGCACCCCCCACCGGGGACGGGGGCCTCCTTACAATTTTTTTCAAAGGGGAGTCAAAAATGGGCCTTAATTGTAGCAAATTAGCCACTATAATTTCAAAGCCAAAGGGAGTAGACTAATAAAACTTTGCCACGTGACGTAGTACTAAGTGGAGCTGATAACGTGCATACAAATTTTGGGGTGCTCCGCCCCCTTAAAATTTGGGATAGCGAAAAATGTCCAAAACTCGGCGTGACTTAAGACAACTTTCAACTTCGAGTGCGAATATCTCTGGAACGGATGGACATATCGACAAGTGGTAAATGGCGTTATCAACTACCGTCCCTGCCGGGTTGAACAAAACAAATTTGGAGAACTTTGGTCCACTGACGACAACGGTTAGTTGGCTAATGTCTACCTACCCTAATCGACTTTTTCGGAAGACCATATTTCGGACCCTAGGGGGTGCTGCGCCCCCACACTTTTACATGTGCCATAGAAATACCAAATCTTGCTAGCGCTTCTCCAACCGGAAACCAGGGTCCCCCTTACAATTTTTTTTCAAAGGGGGTCCAAAATTTGCCTTAATTGTAGCAAATTAGCCACTATAACTTTAAAGACAAATGGAGCAGCCTAATGAAACTTTGCCACGTGATGTAGTGCTAAGTGGGGCTGATAACGTTCGTACAAATTTTTTTTGGGGGGGGGGCACTGCCCCCATAAAATTTGGGGTAGCAAAAAACGTCCAAAATTCGGCGTGATTTAGACAACTTTCAACTTTGAGTGCGAATATTTCTGGAATGGATAGAGATATCGACAAGCAACAAACGGCGTTATCAACTACCGTCCCTCTTGCGTTGAACAAAAGAAATTTGGTGAACTTTAGTCCACTAACGATAATGATTAGTTGGCTAATGTCTACCTACCCTAAGTCAACACTGCGCTTTCTGCTTATGCTAATGCGTTGGATTTCGGGCCATGTGACTTTGCTACGAGAGGAATGTGAGCCCCCTATATTGTCCCCCAATTGGACTTGAGGTGCCCCAAATTTCTAGTTATTATAAAAATTAAATAATAGTCAAAAAGTCATACCAATGAGTTCCTGGGTTCGATCTCTATCAACGGTGCCATCTCTGCAACAGAATATACATCGTGGTCCATAAAAAAACGTGCCACTTTTATTTTTTGTATAGCTCCGTGCAGCATTGGCTGACTTTAACAATTTTTAGCATGCAACATCAGGAAGAAACTCAACAGAAACGACTGTATTTCTAGCCATCTCACTTTAATACCGACGCTACACTAGCTTGTGAAATGCAGGTTGTTAAGGCTGCTGTTTGCGAGTGGTGTCAACGTTTGCCGCTTGCATTCGCACTGGAGGAGGACATTTTGAGCACATACTGTAACAAAGATTATTAGCACAAACTGAAAGCGTCTGCTGGACCTGTGTAGAAGGCCAAGAACAAAGCCATCGGCTCCGTTCTCCTTGAGAATTCTGACATCGGTTCTCATGACATCCATCTCCTGATCACTATAGTGGAAGTCACCAGCCCGCGGTCGAATCATCACATGAACTGGAATCTTCACCTGCTGCTTTACCACACGTAGTAGACCTAGCACATCATCATATCATTATAATATTAGTATAATCATCAGAGCGTGTAAATATCTTACTATAATGCATGCAAAGTCTATCTGTCAGACCCCTCTGGCGCCTTCTCTGTTGCACGGTTGTGAACACGAACCACCCACCGCGTTTGAGTCCTTGGGCCTTAGGTATGTGCCCCCCACTTTGCCCCCTACCACGGGCAGCCTGAGGGGGCAGGGGTTAGATTGCCTGGTACAGGGTGCGGCAGAAAAAAAGTGGACCCCTAAATTTTTTTGCCGTTTTCTCAGCAACCGTTTGGGATTTTAATATGAAATTTTTCAGCTTTATTTACAGAAACCTTCTACATCTAACTGCCGAGTAAAATGTGATTCTGTTGAAAAACGACAAAGTTATAGACTTTTTAACATGACCACCTACCAATTTTTCGGCAATCAAAAATGTTCATGCTAAAAATGCTATTTAATTTTTAAAAACTGATTACATGTTACTGCCGATAACGTCACAGTGAGGCTTTGATAAACAGCAATTCATATTGTTTATAAATTATCATTAAATTATCCTTCCTTTAAAGCAATCGCCGGCTGCCCACCGGATTCATCTTCCAGCAGGACGGCGCGTCAGCATACACAGCGAGAAACGCCTTGCAGTGCACAGAACTGGCTGCGGGCCAGCTGTCCAGATATCATCACAAATTCGTTGAATATAAACCCAATGGACAATCATGTATGGGATGCAATGTTGGAGGCTTACTGCAAGCTTAAAACAAGGCTGAAAACAAGCGCTAAACTCAAGGAAGCGCTTCAGGTTATCTGGAGCAACTTGCCACAGGGACCGATCGACAAGGTTGCTGAGAAAACAGCAAAAAACTTTAGGGGCCCACTTTTTTGCCGCACCCTGTAGGCTCACCGGTAAAGAAGTGGACATGCTCGTAGGGCAAAATTTTGCTAGCAACTATAACAGCCATTCTAGAAACTAAAGCCCTCGATCGAATCATCAAACAAACTGGTAGCTTTACTTGGTGTTTTACTACATGCAGTATACCTAGCACATCATCATATCATTATCAGTGTTACCATTATCGTGATAGCTGTTTTAGGTAGGGCTAGTCAGTTTCTGTCAGAACATGCTTTAAACCAGTGTGCAGGAGAAATAGATGTTTGCTAGTTTTTGCTACATCAAACTTGGTTGTGTATATTCTGATACAAAATCAGTGCAAATCTCAACAATTATTCGGTTCTCACTTCTCAGACAGTTTGCAATAGGAGTTTAGTTGTGTTATAAATAGTGGACTTTGCTTTGGAAATATCGTAATTTCGTACAAGTTTTACTCGACAATCTGCTTTTACTATAAAAATCAGTGAAAGTAAGTAAGTAATCTTTTATTTCTCACTGGTCGAACGTCGACTGGCAATAAACAAAAAATTACAACACAACAAAATGCAAAATTGCAAGCTAACACAATGAAAAAATAATGAAAAAAAACAAAAGAAAAGTTAAATTTAGTTTTCTGGTCCAACATGTTAGCCTATTGTCGTTATATAAGCACCGTGGTATAAATTTTTCACACAAATGGATGCTTGTACATCTTAAATTGGCCACAAAAAGACAATGAAAGTGGCAAAGGTTCATGGAAACAAAAGCGAACAAAATACATACACACATAATGTCCTGCTTACCAACACTTGGAGTAGTTCCACCTTCAGCAAGATTTGAACATAGTTCAATTCTCTTTGCCCCTGTAACAACAGATATATAAAAAAACAGTTCCAAATTTCTGAGAAGAGACACTGCTCAATCCCCAGACCATTCCCCTGCAGTTAGGGAACACCTGTACCCACCCCAAACTCTCGTCGGCACTTTTGCCATCTCAGTCTTAATACGCCTCTTGTCATCCCAGCCTTGACCCCAAAACTCGGGTTTGGCGTTTCCCAGCCCCGAAACCCGGATTTAGGAAAGCACGGTACTATTGTGGCGACGAACGTCAACACGCAAATCAGACATAATACACTAATGCAGCGACAAAATGTCACCACCCAAAATGCACCATAATGCACACTTTTACGGCAACATTTGTCACTGCACAAACGGCACACAAGGCATGTATGCGGCGATAAATGTCACCGTGCTAACTGACCAAACATGCTAAAGAGGCGATAAGTGTAGTCACCAAATTTGCGCACTATTATGCCTATGGTAGTGTTACGTCGGTAACATATGTACCTAGGTTTAAAACACCACATTTTACCTGAAATGTTTCCTTTCTTTCACCGTCACCATCTGCTTCAGCCTTTGACGTTAGATCAAATGAATTCGTGACATAACTCAGCTACCGGGTAATATTATCTGCTTCTGTGTGCCAGATATTAAACTTATTGTCTCTTGTGTTTGCATTTGTATTTGAGATACGGGTTTCCTATGAAGAGCTATAGCATTTAACCATTAACCATTTTAACCTTTTCCAGCTGGTTACTCGAAAAAAGCCATGCACCACACAACTAGTTACAATGTAGCCTAGTGCTATAGTTAATAACGCTCCTCTTTCTTTTAGTTGGTGTAGGCCCTATGCCATCCGCAAAAAGGTGCCTGCTCTGCCGGTAGTCCATGGTTCGTCGCGCTACATGGATAGTGTATCACAATGCCTTTATTTTAGTAAGCCGTCAATGTACAGATCGAATTGTTCTTAGGCCATTACAGTTATTAAAATGTCAAACTTCTAAAACAAGGCGAAACGTTCAGGGAAATAGCGAAACGTCCAAAGGCTAGACATTTACTGCCGCATAAGTGTCTTGTGTGCCATTTGTGAGGTGACCAGTGTCGCCTTAAAAGTGTGCATTGTGGTGCATTTTGAGTGGCGACATTTGTCGCCGCATCAGTGTATAATGTCTGATTTGTGCGGCAAAATTTGTTGCCGGAATAGATTTAGCCTTTAGAAAAAGCTCCGAGTTGGAATCCCTTGTGCCATTTTTTTATCCCCGTCTTGAACAGTATCCTTGCTAAAGCGAATCCTCAAAAGCTGATATCATCCAAGATTTGACCACAACGACGCTGAAAATCTTCCATTATTCGTTCCTTTATTTGCTCAAACAAAACCATGCAGTTTAGGACAGGGCATTGGGGCTGAATAATTACTGCATGCGTCGGGCTATGGGTAATAAGCAAATGTGCGGATCTGCGAAAGCAGCAAAGAGTAAAAGGCAAATAAAATCTGCCAGCTTAAGATTTTAATTTAAACGACATGCAAACTACGGCAATTTCAATAACGTGCCAGTCACAAAGCATGGCGTTCAAACGTCCGGCGCCCAAAGGCCCCAAATTAATGCAGGGTTATACACCACTTATTGGTCCAAAGGCGTGGCTGAGTACGATGGGTAAAAGGCGGATGTTCTCCGCATCCACATCCGTCTTTCACCCGCTGCCACATCCGCAGATCCGCACATCCGCCTTTTACCATAGTCCCATACGTCGTAGATTGGCGTGCGACAAACATTCTATCATCTCTTACCGCCACGGAAAGCATTAACAGCCGATTCCACGCTATCCACACAAACTTCCATCGATAAAATATTTGTCTGCGATTAAAATAAAATCTTCAAAATCACTGCGATGCTGTTGTAAATGATTAGGATAATCGTAAAAGCAGGCCAAAAATCTGACACAGTTTCTTGTGTTTGTAAACAACGCGATGTGTGTCACGAAAGTTATCAGTAAGTAACAGAATTGAAGTAAAAATGCACTGAGACGATTTACATCATGATTAAAAGATTTACATTTTACAGCATTACAATTTACAAGCATAGGCCTAGCGTGTACCTTAAATATTAATATAATTAAACCTAAATGTTTTTCGGATTAATTTTCCAGCTTTGTCTTTAAGTTCTGAAGCACTAATGAAATAATGTCTGTCAAGTTTAAATGCAAGGAAGCCCAGCTGTCGCTAGGAAAGAAAAGCTACAGCCTATACAGTTCCTGTCGCAGTACCGACTTTCAAGGTCATCCAAGGTCGATAATTTCCATCTCATCTAAAGGGTAAGTGAGTGAGTAGAGTTTAACATCCTGCCCGACACAGTACGGGTGATGCCACTTCCAATTAATTAACTATAGTAACTTTGGCCCTATCTTTCACCATTTCCAAGAAATAGCCAGTCTTCCATCAAAAATGCACATTTTTCCTGCCCCCTCTATTCAACCACAATGTTGAAAATGTTCCTTTAGCAGTAGATCACTGAAATTTCGCAAGTGTAGGTTTAAGGCACAAAAAGTACTGACGACCAAATAAGAACCTACACGACGGAACGCAAAGGTGAAACATGCATATATCGAGTGGATCAAGCAATTGCACAGCTTCAGGATGTTCCAGAATGGATTCGATGCCAACACTTTCAAAGCCAGGGCCACACGTATTATTCACAGTCAAGCTGAAGACAAGGCTACATTAAACAAGCGGTCCTCAAGCCAAAGGCAAAAGCCAAGCAAAAAGATTTGAAGCCAAAGCCACTAAGTAATTAACTAAAGTGTGAGATTGTTATATTGTGCATTAAAAGTCAGCTTAATCTTATTGAAACCACAATAAACCACAACAACAATGACCAGACAAAAATACAAGGTGTTTCATTAAAAAAGGACTCCTTTTTCTTTCTTTTATAATTCACGCATGAAATTTTTACCAGTTGTAGCTTAAGAAATACTAATTCAAAATATTTTAACAAAATATGGCAGCTGATTAAATATTCTTTGCTAGGCGTGATGTAACGCTGACATCATGTCACGGGTACAAGCTTACTAGTCTCAACTGGTGCTGTCAGTTGCTACCCTGCTCCGACAGTGAAAAATCTGGTTTGTTGATGACAAATTTTTGAAGTTTTACAGTTGCAGCCACAAAAAAACGAGCAAAGTGATCGCATTTACGTGTCTGTGTGGATAGCTGGACTTTTACATGTTCGAGCAAGACAGTGCACTAGCACACCAAGCTTGCAAAATGGTTGCATTTTTGGATCGCGAAATGCCTGATTTCATGTCCACATGTTCCTCAGTGCTGACATGATAAACATTTTTCATTCTCGAACCAGATTAAGTTCACCATCGAAGTAAGGTAGCAACTGACAGCACTAGTTGATACAAGTAAGCTTGTACTCGTGACATATTATGACGTCAGCATTACGTCATGACTAGCAAAGAATATTTAATCAACTGCCACATTTAGTTTAAATATTTTGAATAAGTATTTCTTCAGCTACAACTGGTGAAAATTTCATGTAAATTGATCATCATAAGTGAATTATGAAAAAAACAAAAGGGGTCCCTTTTTATGAAACACTCCGTAGTTTCGATGTTTCAGTGGATAAATCATACAAAATACCAAAAAGGTCATTGTATATAGCACAATACAAGTGACTTAAAAGCCAAGGTGTCGATGTCAGAGCAAAGACCAAGGCCAAGGCCACAAGTTTTTGTCTATGAGTACCCCATCCTTGCATGGATCACTGTGTTCAAGTATTGAAACATGACCAACCTTCACTAGTAACTAAGTCTAATTGTTTACGAAAACTTTACACTGGTCTATGAATGTGAACTGAAGCATATTCATGTTCCATCCTTGTTGCCACCCTGTACAAGTGAAACAGTAATTCTGTAAACAACTGTAATAACGAAGCTCAAAGTATTATTAATATATTAATTTCATCAATCAACATCAAGCGCAAGTGCTAAATAAAATTGGCAGTTTAAAATGGAAAACAAATATATCATATCATATACATATCATATAATTTAATTCCTAAGTTTGCAACAACCCACATGATAATGGTATCTAAGCTGTATACTATCTAAACAACATAAGTTAGATACACCAAATCAAATATGTACATTGAATAGACTACAAAAGGTAATAAGTTCATAACTTCACAACTTCAAAAAAAATCAAAATGCTACAAGTAAATCAATAAATTAACGTTGTAGTCAAATGCACTAAAGAAACAACAAGTCAAACAAATTTAAATAGTCTTGGAGGTACATTTTGAAAACTTCGTAAGTCAAACTGAACAAAATCTTAGAAAAATTTCTAAAAAGTCAGAAATTTTTTCTAAGATTATCTTAAGTTTGACTTAGGAAGTTTTCAAAATCAGGCACTCAAAACACAACCGAGAAGTCTACATGTATGTCTATTCTACAAATGCATCTGTGACCAATCGCAAAGTCGGACATCAACAGTCTTGCGAGTGCGCAGCAGCTGGTATAAACCGACGACTCCATTCTGCTGTCCAATCGCAACGCGCCCGCCAACTGAATCCAGTGCAAGCGCTGTAGGATGCTCTACCACGCTACTGGATGACCCGGGAAATACCGGCTGCAGAAATGCGAACGTCGAGTCGAATAGTCTGATCGCGCTCTGCGCGGTACTGAATGCAACATAAGAGCCAAATGGATCGGGAACGAGACCGGATAAGGTACGGAGAGATCGGAGACAAACTGGTTCTTCCAACGATCTGGCAGCAGTAACTTCCAACTGATGTCCACATAGGAACCAGTCCAGCCCATCAACGGTATCAACACACACTAAAAAGCCATTGCCTTCACCATTTACTGGCATAATTGACATCGGACTTCCAATAGACCCAATCTGTATCTGGTTCCGTATACTGCCATTGGCTGCCGAGATGATCTGGATAGTCGGAGTATCGGCGATCGTAGTTGTCACAATCCAGCCATCGGACATGGCTGCCAAGCTGCCTGGAATGCCTTCAAGTGGAATCACAGTTACTTCAGAATCGGTCGAGGATGGAATGCGAAAAAGTCCACTAACCTAAAACCGGCACAGCATACAAACAAAGACCAGTGCTGACTGCTCACACTAACATTTTGAGCAATTTAACCAAAACAGTTAATAATCACAGGAAACAGCATAAAGTGGAAAATACAGAAGCTATACAGTAAATGCTAAACAGTAAAACAGTAAACTAAACAGTAAATGCATGCTAGTATTATTGCACTCTTTAGAAGTCTGTCCTCTGAACAAGGCGGATATACAGTCACACGCTCTTTGATGAAGTTATTCCGCACGCGCAATACAGATATAATACGAGATTGCTGCATTTATTTCAATTTTAAGTTAGCCTACCAAGTGATTTCGGAAATTTGTAAACAAACTTGAACTTCAACACTGTACATTAACCTGTTAGAATACTCAGTGTACAGTTAAGGTCATGTGTGTCTGTGATGTGCCATAGCCTAGTAACTGTTCTACGTATTTTTGTTTTGTTACCTACCACATTGTGTTGGTGAATAAAGATTATCAAAATAAAACATTCAGCCATAAAAATACTGCTGACAAAGCTGAAACTATCACAACATGCAGGATAGTTATTACCACTTGTGTAGTTCTCTACTAAAGTAAGTTTGCATAACTTTATACTAAATATGCACCAAAAGCCAGTCATTGTATTTCCAGTAAATGTTTACAACATACACACACTGTCTGAGGAAATAAAATAATTTGGCAAATACCATTAAAGTGTACAAGCAGAAAACAAGTAAGTCTTAGCAAGAATAATACACCTGCATAACTTTTAAGTCTACTGCCTTATTAACCAGTAAACACTGTATATCATCTAATTGAAATTTAAACAAAGCCACCAATGACTCAAAAATGCAGAGAACATTTTCAATTTCAAAATCTTCGAACGTGCAAAAGTGACAAAAAATCCAGATAAAACTAGAAATTTGGGGCAAAGCCCAACGTGAGTCCACCCGGCGCCCTAAGTCCAACTGGGGAAAATTAGAGGGAGGAGGGTAAAATTTCCCCGGCATCAAAGTCACGTGGCCCGAACTCAAATGCATTGGCATACGCCGAACGCGCATTGTCGACTTAGGGTAGGTCAGCATGAGTGCTTATAACTTTGTTCACAGTGGACCGAATTTCACAGAATTTCTTTTGTTCAATGCCCAAAAGATCGTTCTTGTCAACGCCGTTTAGATTTTGTCGCTATCTTTATTGGTTCCAGAGATATTTGTGCTCAAACTCGAAAGTTGTCGTAAATTGCACCAATTTTTGCACGTTTTTTGCCCTACCAAATTTTAAGGGGGGCAGTGCCCCCAAATTTCGTACTTGCGTTAACACCCCAACCTAGAGCCGCGTCAAGTGCCAAAGTTTCGTCGGGCTACACCCCCTAACTCCCAAGTTATAAGAGCTCATTTATTGCAATTTTA
>Ga0056128_1005411_pt1 | contig 16069 bp, 8 predicted proteins | sample WorMetLIZISLAND2_FD_71113 | JGI IMG/M metagenome (GOLD analysis project Ga0056128, IMG submission 71113) | Marine gutless worms symbiont microbial communities from Max Planck institute for Marine Microbiology, Germany - Olavius geniculatus... ...
GGCTAAAACTGTCTCTGTGTGATGCGTATGTCTGTTGCTGTGTCAGGTTTCTACATGGATGGCCGTGCTGCTCTTGACTATGTGTTTTCTCGACCGGACATTTGCCGTCAGAAAGTGATCATATTCGGTCGTTCCCTAGGTGGCGCCGTGGCACTGCGGCTGTGTAGTGAGTCAAACTATGCTGCGCGTCTTGCAGCTGTCATTGTTGAAAACACTTTCACTTCTATACCGAACATGGCTCGATCCATGTTTGACATGCGCATTCTTCACTACTTGCCCGAGTGGTGCTACAAAAATAAGGTTTGTGGCCACCGAGAATTATCTGTTGTTTAACTACAAAGCCTGCTGTTGTTGTTGTTGTTTCTATAACTTGGGGTTCAGATCTGTTTACAGTTCTTTGTTGGAAAGTGCTGGAGATGGGTGAATGTAGCTGCAATTTTCTCTGGATGGTAGCAGTTGCTCATAGGCAGCCAATGCCGAAAGATTTTAAATTACATTTTTAACAAATTTTTTAGCCTTCAATCAGACACTCATTTAAGCTGCATCCCAAGCTTTGTATTGTTTTATTGCTGCTGTCTTTAATGTTGTTGATATTTATTTCTTTAATACTCCAGTGCTGGTTTTTAGGTAGGAGAGAATTGTGAGAGAGTTACAAACTTGTAAAATAAGCTTTCAAAATTTGGATACAAAGTTTTTACGACAAACTTGCGACATCGTAACTTGTTGATTTATGACAAAGTTACGAAGAAGATGCGAAGATTTTACTAGAAATGTTACGAACATTTTACGATGTTTTGTAAATTGAGTTCCTGTTTTGTAAGGTATTACTGCTACTGCAGTACCAAAATGTTTTTCCTTGTTTACTCGGCCTACCAGGAATAACTGAGAAGGTTGGCTGGCTAAAAACAAAAGTGGTAGTCTCTGGAATTAGTCAAGACAATGGGTGGTCCAGTGGGGCCTGTGGGCACATTCAAGTATTGCAAGTAGGTGAAAGTAATTGATTTATATCTTCGATCGGTTCTGTATGTATTTTGGTAGTTTCAGTCACGGAAGCTTATACAGAAGGTCACAGTTCCATCGCTGTTTATATGTGGCTTGCAAGACAACTTAGTACCACCTCACATGATGCAATGGCTGTATGAGGTTGGTGATGTGCGATTGTTTTCCCAGATTTCTAAGTAAGTAAGTAAGTAAGTAGGTGCGTATTTAAAGTGCGCAATGTCAGCCAGTGGCCGAATCTGAGGCACTTGGCTGAGCCGCTAGGGGGAGCAGTAGGCCTGCTGGAAGCAGTGAGTTTTAAGGAGGCGACAGAAAGTGTCTGCGGAGGTAGAACTGCGGATGCTAGAGGGTAGTGAGTTCTAGACTGTGAGGGCTGCAATGCTAAAACCGCAGGAGGTAAAGGTTGTTGAAACTGCGTGATGGGCCAAAAAAAACTGCACAAAGTTTATTGTACCATATTTTTGCAACCATACATCACAGAGCAAAATGTTCAGAAAGAAATTGCTTACTTGAAAAAGGCTGGTGTCTGAATAAGGCAATTAAATATTCTTTGTTTTGCTGCTTACAAGTGAGCTCTTTGAAAACAATATTAACCGCTACATCTTTAAGGCAAGTTCGTAATATAAACAAGCTTATTGTCCAGAGTCCTAACAGAAACGGTGCTCAATGTGTCCACTCTAAGAATGAACACCATATGATAGTTGTTTTTGCACCCGTGGGGTCTATGTCAGAAGACTGAGTAGGATGTTGATCATCTGAAGCAGGTTTTGAACAGTTGCTAGGACATGATCAGTCACTTGACAACAAGTCAATGGTGCTATTGAACATTGGTCCAAACGACTATTGTCAGCTGTTTGTTTTTGTGATGGACACATTGAGCACTGTTTTTTTATCAATCTGAAAAAAAATGGTTTTGTCGCAGACTTTATCTTCATAACAAACTTGCCTTAATGAATTAAGATGTAGATGTTAGTACTGATTTTGAATAGTTCACTTTGTTAGTTGCAAAACAGTGAACTGTTGTATTCATACACTATACGCTGGCCTCTGTCATATAAGCAGTTTCTTTCTGAACATTTTGCTGAAAACAGCATGGACCATTCTGTAAAGCCTGTAGTTATATTTCCAATTTTTGAAAGATCTGCGCATTATATTGGTATTTAATGCTGTTATTGTTACTTGTTCATTTGTCTGTTATTAATCAGTCAGTCAAAACACATCGGAATAGCATCATAGCAGTCATATATTGGGAGTGATTATGAATCATAGCTTCTAATTAAGTGCTTTCTTTGCAGTTGTTGCCACTGCAGTTTAGACGCGTGTATAAATGGCAGATGTCGGGTAGTCGTATGAAAAGACTGGCTTTGTTTACTGATGGAACACACAATGAAACCTGGCAGTGCAACAGCTATTATGATGTGCTCAGCCGATTTCTCTCTGAGGTTTGTTCGATGTGTAGTCTGCTTGCTGCATTTGTTGCTAAACGGATTTTAAATAAAATAATGCAAGTCTCTGAGAATATCAGTTGTGGTAATTAGTTCGCCCGAAAATGATAGTTTTCGGAGCGGACTTATATTTTGCTGGCATTTATTTCTTTTTCTTTTTTGCCAGGAGATTTCTGAGCTCCATCAGCCAGTTGCCGCAAGATTTTGCACCGTGTATCATAAAATCGTACAGAAACTTGAAAGCACAATGAAAAAACCGAGAACAGTCAGACAACCAGACAGTGAAGCATGAATACAAACAAGTGGCCAGCAATTTTGAGTTCATGAATCAAGCAGGTGGTATAAGGATTTGCAAGACATGATTAGAAATGAAGATGGTGGTAATAGTTGTTGTAGTTGTAGTTATGGTGTTATTAATTATGCATTTCTGTAATAGAATCTGTGACACTAATTAAGAAAATTAATTAAGAAAAAATTAATCATTACAGGACAGATCTAGAACAGTACTTTTGATGCACTCGAATAATCTCTTTGACGTTTTTTTGATATAACAAGTTTCTTTCCATTACTTTTTTTGTAATGTGCAGCAATAATATGATAGCATGGCTGGCGTATAGACATAGCTATCTGTCTGTCCATATTGGAATTCTGTAGAATAAATGCATAATATTGAGTGTTTCTGCGTGAATTTTGTTGCAGTTAGAAGAGTTGCGTCGAGGAGCGTTCGTCTGTCCGCAGTTTACCTACATTGTTGACAGTCCACTAACATGACTTGGCATCTCTTTTTAGACAGTATGCATTGATGGCGTTGTAGCCACCTGGGGTCATTTGGGGTCGAAATGATAGTGCGCTATATAAATGTTCACTTATTATTATTATGATTATTATTATTATTATTATTTGCCCCTCCCCCATAAATTTACTGCATCCGAAAACCCTCTTGACTGAAAATTTTCTTTGAAAAATAATTACAAATTTCGGACTAAAAATCCCCTATTTTGAGGAAATTTTGGGGGCAAAATTAAAATTTTGAGCATCTATAATTTCCTCTGATTGAAATAAATTTGTCTTTTAGAAGATTGCAGCTTCCTGCCCCATTTTCCTACTTGTTTAACCCACAAAGCCTCCGTCGTGCATTATTGTCGTGCATTATTGTTGCCTCAGTATCAACTGATTGTGATGAAGCCAAAACTGCCAGTCAGCTCTGCCTTAACAGCATTAATCTATCTGAGTGACCGTTCCAACTTGCTCAGACATTCGTTTTGTATAGAGCAGTTGGATTCTCATGCGCGAGGCGAGCATAGCTGCTATAGTGCATATTAGCTACGGTAATTCTGTCTGTTTGTCTGTCCATCCGTCTGTCTTGGTGTCTGTCATGTCCCGGTACCATTTTAAAACCCGGTGAGATAGAGACTTCTGGTTTTTTTAGAGCTGTCAAGGTGTTAATTTTTTGTAACGCATTAACGCAGTGCGTTAATTTTTTTAATGCATCAATTAACGCGTAAATTAATGCACCCAGTCCCGTCGAGATGGAAAGTAGGAGGTAAATTACCCCGGGCCCGAGACGTTTATGGGACCCGCCTGTAGAATATAGAAAGTTGGAAAAATGAAAAAAAAGTTTAACAAACACATATAATTTTTATTTTTTAATAGCCTGGATTTAGTTCTCCTTTAAAAAAACTTCAGACAACATTGTTTTGATCAGCAGTAACTGACGTCATAGCATAGAAATCTATTAGCCTGTCAATGAAATAAATAAGTAATTGTTTATTTACAGTAGTGAGCAAACGAAAACTAGTTTAGTTACTTGATTTCATTCGATTGTCATATAACCCCAGTTTAATGGAATATCCGAACTTTTGCTGCACAGAATTTAGTAACTGAATTGAATAAATTTACGCATGTGCGTTAATTTTTTTAACGCGCATTAATCTTTTTAATGCATATTAATTTATTAACGCATTAACGCGTTAATTAACCCGTCAACTGTGGCAGCTCTAGTTTTTTTCCAAATGATAGCCTAGAGTCTCTACTATTTCATGACAAAATTTTGTGCCGCTTTTGAGATGGTCCCCAAAGTAGGGGATGAAAGAGGGCCACCCCCTGAAATGACGTTATTTTTCTGCTATTGGCTTGTCTAGCATGAAAATGGTTGCAGATAGGCACAGACATGCTGCTTATCATAACAAGCACTGGTGACGAGCTTCTTAGGATTGTCAAGATTGATGACCATGAACCCTTAAAACAGTGGGTTGGGTTTTAGTGAATTTTTTTGCGATTTTGGGCTTCAGCACACATTTCAAGAATGAATTTTGCCGAAATGGTTGGAGATGGACCAAGGCAACCTGTGAACAGGAACTGCTGTAGGCTCTCGCGTGTCTAGTGAGCATTAGCTTAGATTTCTTGTTTTATTTAGGCTGTTTCTTTTCTGCGAGAACGTTTGTCTAAATATCTATCGATGCATTCGTGACAGTGGCGTCATGGCAGAGGGCAGGGTGGGTAATTAACCCCCTTTCCAAATTTTGTGCCGTCAGAAAATCTTATTGTTGGAAAACATTCGTCCAAAAATGCAATATTTGGGATTGAAAAAAACCACTTCTTGGAGAAATTTAGAAGCAAGATTGAAATCTTAAGCACCCTGTTGGAAACTTGCAGCTGTGTGTCAAAATTCTGGCAGAAATTTTCAGCGTCTGTCAGATAAATGCAGCTTCCTGCTCCACAGGCTTTTTTGAACTCACGATACTTATGCTTATGCAGCCGTCCGTCCTAATAGCTTACAGTATGGATCTTACCTATCTGTTCTCACATACAAGCTCCAAACTAGTGAAAAAAGGCGAGAAAGAACCAAGATTGGCATGAACGTTCCCTTTAGCAGAAGTAACTAATGTGCTAATTTTTAGTTCAAAATGTAAAGATAAAAAAAAACCAAAAAATGACGCATGTTTTGAAATGACACTGTACGAGTGGACTTTCAGTTAAAGTTCAAAATAAGCATAGCTAGGCAGATGGCTGCATGATGTGATGGCACTGGGCCAACGTTTTTTTAGTCTAATTTTTATCATTGTGATTTATGTTTACAAAAATGGTTTAGGTCTGTCTGTCACAGCTTATATATTATAGTGATCTTTGTCATTACATGTACAGTGTATATACGGTGTTTCATAAAAATGGACCCCTTTTTCTTTCTTTCATAATTTACTCAAATGATTATCAATTTACACGAAAATTTCAATACTTGTAGCTGAAGAAATACTAATTCAAAATATTTCAACAATATATAGCTGTTGATCAGATATTCTTTGCTAGTGGTGACGTAACGCTGACGTCATAATGTGTCGTGAGTGTCATGCTTGTCTTAACTGGTGCTGTCAGTTGCTACCCTGCTTCAATGGTGAACTTAATCTGGTTCATTGATGACAAATTCTTGAAGTTTTACAGTTGCAGCCACAAAAATTGTGCGTTTATGCATCTTTTATGCATCTGATAGTTTGACTTTCGCATGTTCGAGCAAAACAGTGCATTAGCACACCGAGTTCATGAGATGGTTGAGTTTCTGGCTTGAAAGACTATGTTGCTTAGTGCAGCCTCGATGAACATTTTTCATCAGCGAACCAGATTTAAGTTTACCATCAAAGCAGGGTAGCAACTGACAGCAGCAATTGAGACAAGCAAGCTTGTACTCACGACACATGACGTCACCATTACATCACGACTAGCAAAGAATATTTAATCAACAGCCATGTTTTGTTGAAATATTTGAATTAGCACTTCCTCAGCTACAACTGGTACAACTTTTTTTGTAAATTGATCATCATTTGAGTGAATTATGAAAGAAACAGAAAAGGGTCCTTTTTATAAAATACCATGTATTTTGCTTCGCTGCCAGTAATATATTTGTGCCGTATTGTAAAATCAAACTGTTTATCAGTTTTGTGCTGAAATGTGATGATGTGATCACTTTTGCTTGAGATAACAAATGGGAGAATGTTAACAACAACCAGAAAGTGCAGAAAGGTCATACAGGCAGTTGTACTTTAGTCTGTCAGTGTTGTTCGTCAAGCCACATAAGGGCAGTAGAAAATCATCTGCAGTAATCATAGAACGTTTCTTGAAGACCCAACTTATCCAACCGTGGAAAAATAAGGCTGACTAACAGAAGTGGAAGTAGCTGTGGTCCGTTATTTTTATTGCAAGTTTTCTTAAATATTGGTGGATAACATATGCAGTAATTGTGTGTAGTGGCAAGTGTGCGTATTATTTTGTTGAACATAAAAAAGTAGTCTAATTCATTAATACACATACTAGGTTAGCGTCAGCAATAGATGTGCAATAGCATTTGATAGTATCGGTATGTACTAATTGTGCATCATTATAAATGCAGTGCTTGCGAGTTCATCAGTCTTTGTAAATACACAGTGTTTCATAAAAGGGACCTCTTTTTGTTTTTTTCATAATTCACTTGAATGATGATCAATTTACACAAAATTTGTATCAGTTGTAGCTGAAGAAATAGTAATTCAAAATATTGCAACAAAATATGGCAGTTTATTAAATATTCTTTGCTAGTCGTGACGTAATGCTGACGTCATAATGTGTCGTCTGTACATGCTTCCTTGTCTCAACTGGTGCTGTCAGTTGCTACCCTGCTTCCAGAGCTGGCAGTAACGAAATTGTGTAATTCAGTTACTTAATTCAATTACAATTGTAATTTGTAGTTTAATTACATTTGGTTATTTAATGTAATTTGTAATTCAATTACATGGTCGTGTAATTTGTGATTTCAAATTACATTATGGTTTTCAATTACATCTGAAAGTTTTAAGTGGTAACATCTATTAGTTTTATATTAAGCATGTCAATCTCTCTTACCTACTTAACTACACTTTGCCATGTGGTTTATATTTTCAATTATAACTGTTTTTCTGCAGACCTTCCATTTTGCTAATAGTGAGATGAACACTGCATGAACACAGTTTGCATCGACAATCGTTGTCAAACATAACTGCAATTGCTCCTTCTCCAGGCCTTATAATGTGACATCAGTCTTCATGTGATTCACATGATGTAACTTACATTTCTAAATATAAGTTGTGTAGGCCTACTACTGTTAGTCTGCTACAACTAAATGTATTTATCATTTATAATATTCGTTGGGATGCATGTAATTTGTAATTGAAGTAATTCAAGTTATGTAATTTGGTTTTGATTCCAAAGTAATTTGTAATTTAAATTACATTTATTTCAGTAATTTGTAATTGAATTACATTTGAGCCAGTAATTTGCCCAGCTCTGCCTCCTTCGATGGTGAACTTAATCTGGTTCTCTAATGAAAAATGTTCATCGTGTCAGCACTAAGCAACATGGGGACATGAAATCAGGCGTCTTGCGATCCAAAAATGCAACCATTTTGCCAGTTCGGTGTGATAGTGCACTGTCTTGCTCGATTCGAACATGTGAAAGACCAACTATACAATACAATCATAAATTGGCACTCAAAAACTGACAGACAAACTGTCAGTTTAATCTAGCACAAACTAAAAAGAACTGAAATGTTTAAAAGAAAAATGAAATGAGATACTGAGAATAGAAATACTGTTAAATGTAAAACTGACAAAATTTGAAAAATGACTGAAGTAAAGAAAACTAAAATAAGAGACAAAAACTGAAAAAGGTAAGAAATAAAGAATAATAACGAAGACTAAAACTCAGAAAAAAAACTGAAAAGAGTAACAGTAAACATAAAAACGTGAGCGGGTCCGAAATAGCCATGGAGTCAGTCCAAGGGGGTGCCAGATGTCTATGGAGGATAGGATTTAAGAAAAGGAAAAGTACTGAGATTGGAATGAAAGAATGATGATGAAATGAGAAATACTGAGAGCAAAAATAGTGTTGAATATAAAACTGACAAAATTCGAAAAATGACTGAAGTAAAAACAACTAAAATAAAAAAATGAGAAGGTAAGAATTAAAGAATTTAATTTAATTTAATGAAAACTAAAGCTCACAAAAAAACTGGAAAAGAAAAACTGAAAAAACTGAAAAAAGTAAACATAAAAACCGTGTGCGGGTTCGAAAAGCCGTGGAGTCAGTCTGAGGGGGTACAAACTGGATAGTCTCAACTGGTGCTGTCAGTTGCTACCCTGCTCCAATGGTGAAAAATCTGGTTCATTCATGACAAATTGTTAAAGTTTTACGGTTACAGTTACAACAACATGCAAAGCGATGGCATTTACGTGTATGTGGGGAGAGTTGGACCTTTACACATTCGAGCAAGACAGTGCACTAACACACCAAGCTTGCAAAATGGATGCATTTTTGAATCGGAAGACACCTGATTTCATGTCCACATGTTGCTTAGTGCTGACACAATAAACATTTTTCATTAGCGAACCAGATTAAGTTCACCATCGAAGCAGGGTAGCAACTGACAGCACCAGTTGAGACTATCCAGCTTGTACCCGTGACACATTATGACATCAGCATTCTGTCAAGACTGGCAAAGAATATTTAATCAACTGCCATATTATTTTGAATTAGCATTTCTTCAGCTACGACTGGTACAAATTTTGTGTAAACTGATCATCATTTAAGTGAATTATGAAAAAAAAACAAAAAAGGGTCTTTTTTTACGAAACACCGTGTAGATGCTATTGGTCTGAAATTTGCATTCCCAACAAAATAAGAAATGCAATGCTATATTTGCACAATTATACAACAGCTAAGTTATCAACTTTGCGCAAAAAAGTTCAATTTTTTTAAAATTAACCTAAATAAACAAATCAGTTCTATAAAACAAGTCTTTGGGATTTCCAAAATACACCAGTCGGCCCGGCCAATAGTGTGAAGAAAATTAAACTAAATACTTACATTGCAAGTACTGACTTCTGTTGATCTTACTGTATACAAGGTCACACAAACAACCAAATGGCACATCAAATATCAACAAGAAAAGCCCAGCTAACGCAAAGGGAAACATGCAACAGTGGTGCATGTTTAAAAGCCCAGTAAAACAAAATCAGTTGCTAGAGGGCGCCAGACGACCGGCGGCTAATTATCTATAGTGTTTTACTTGTACTCACGAGAGGGCGTGACCTGTCTCGTTCTGCCAACACCGTATCGGCTGAAAATCGCAAATTTTTCCTACCCCCCTCTCATTTGGCACCTTTGTTTGGGACGACCCCCTTCAAATTTATGTAAAAGCTTTACAGTTCCTAAAACTAGAGTCTTCCAGGCAGCCGACGGTGAAAATTTGGTGATCCTAGCTTGCACCGTTTCTGACTGATCCATCCATGTGACAGATGGACAGACAGATGGACAGACAGAATTTCGATGGCTAAAACGCGCTACAGCAGTAGACGCTATTGCGCGTAATAAAATTATGAAAACTCACAACATACAAATCAAGACTGTAACCTGCTGAAATACCAGCATGACAAAAATCTCAACACAGAATATATGCAGTAATTTTTAAAAAAAACTATAACATAAACAACTGTTGTAAATAAATATGCAAAGACAAGTAGACAGCTAAATGCACTTATTCTAGTAAACTAACATGCTGTCAGATCATACATACACACACTAAAAAATAAACTTCATTGCTAATCCATACATGTATATGAATAATCTGCAATTAACTCAAACTTCTAATGCTGACATAAAAACTTATCTAATTCATTTTATTAATTAATAAATACAGACAAAATTTGATTACAAAACCCATTTTTAGAAAAAGTATTGCTCAGTAGCATTTTTGTAACACTTATTTGGCCATATAATACTTTGGATACAAGACAATGGACAAAAAATACTGCACAACTCTACAGTCACATACCTAAGATTTTGCCAGCATTCTTTCCACATCCACTGAAATATTAACAAAACCAATCAACAGTAATGTAATCCATCCATTTTAATCAGTGTTAACAATAACAAACAAACGAACATTATTGAACAAACTATAAGCCACTGCTTTTAATTACATCACTCCACGATCCAGTCCTGTTATCTTACAACACAATTAAATGACAACTTTTTGACAAATTGCAGTGCATTTTCATGACTCTTACTACTAATTTTGTTTTCTAACATACAAGTAAGATTGGGTGACAAAAAAATCCTACAATCAACAGCATCGAAGCACCGAAGACAAAGCATATTTTGACTAAACTGAACTGCTAAGCAAATGTCAGGTCTTACGCTAACATGCTGTCAACAGACATGTATTTAATGTAATAAAATATCACTTACGTCAGTGGTCGGTCAAGCATGCTTCCCGAGGAACCAACAATTTCACCAAGTGTACAATCAATTCTGCCCAGAAAATCCTACAAAGTGATACCATAAACAGTATTAATTAAAAATGTACAATGCTGAAAATATTAACTGATACAAATGGTTCGGTCGATCCTAAATATTATGTCTTCATTTTTCAGAACCAGTCTAATCTGTGTAATTCCGAAAATAAGCCGGTTAATTGAAGAACAGTAATGAGTCAGTGGACTACCATATATCATGTTAAAAATACTATGACAATGTAAAACAAAAAATTTCAGCTAATGCTCACGAGATGTGCGAAAGCCTATAGCAGTTCCTGTTCCATAGTTTAGCTGAAAATTGGGGTGTTCATGCTAAGTTAATATACAAGTACCAAATTCTCTATCTGGATCGCATAACGACAGTTCTGTGGTGCCACCTTGTAAATGATTTAGACTTGTGTCACAGCCCAAAATCGCCAAAAAATCGATAAAAACCCCTATTTTGGCGTTCAAGGTCATTCAAGGTCATTGAATTTGGTGGCAATCGAGAGCCAGTGTATGACTTCCTATTAGTGATTAATAGTAACCTAGACCCTATCTCGCATCGTTACTGAAATACAGCGACTTATTGGCCAAAATCACAAATTTTGCTCACCCCCCTCTCATTCAGCACCCTCGTTCGAGGTGACCCCCTTCAAATTTATGGAAAAGCTTTATGGTTCCTAAAACTAGAGTCTTCCAGGCAGCCTACAGTGAAGATCTCGTAATCCTAGCTTGCACCGTTTTTGACTGATCTACCCATGTGACGGACAGATGGACAGACAGAATTCCGATGGCTAAGATGCGCTGAAAGCAGTAGCTGCTTTAGCGCATAATGATTACAAGGCATTGATGTCATGATGTATCATTCTAGTTTTTTTAAAGTAACATATGACCTAATCCACCCATTCCCAGGAGAAGTCTATCATATGGCTTGCTGATACTACCCAATGTCAGTAATAGTACCAAAAGGTAGTGAAAAAACGACAAAAATAGACAAGAAGGCCTAGCTAACGCAAAAAGAACATGCAACAGCGGTGCATGTTTGAAGGCCCACTGCGAACAAAATCCAAGCTCACCGATCTCAGCAACTGACATTGGGTACGATGCATTCACATACGCCAGATGGCGCAACCGTCTTGCGTGGCTGCTGCCGTTTGAGTGGCTGAACGCAAGTATTTTAAAAGGGGTACCGAAGTTTAATGCCCCTGTACGGAGAATTCGTGAAATGCAAAGTGGGAGAGGGGGAAATTTAAACTAATGAAAACTACATTTAATGCTGAAAATTTCATACGCAGACTGTCCAGGTCTATCTCTAGCAATTTTGGTGCAATTCGCTCTTGAAATGTCTGGCAGGCAAAAATTGCCAAAGATCCATAAAACCTTTATCTTGGCGTTCAAAGTCATCCAAGTTCATTGCTATTGGTGCCAATAAAAAGTCAGTGTAGAACTTCACATTAGTGTTTAATCGTAACCTAGGCCCTATCTTGCACCATTTCTGAGATACAGCGACTTATTGCCTGAAAATCGCGAATTCTCACCCTCTCATTTAGCGCCCTCGATGGGAACGACCTTTTTTGAATTTATGGAAAAGCTTTATGGATCCTGAAACTAGAGTCTTCCAGGCAGCCGATAGTAAAGATTCAGTGATCCTAGCTTGTACCGTTTTTGACTGATCCACCAGTGTGACAGACGAACAGACAGACAAAATTGCGATGGGTAAGAAGCGCTACAGCTGTACCTGCTGTCGTGCGTAAAAATGCTTTCCAAGAAAAACAACAAACTGCCAGTATTCACTACTCAGCTATAAATGTAACTGCCAGTGTATAGAGAAATTCTCGTCACACACAAACAAAGCAGCAGCAGCAACTGTATAGATAGCAGCAACATTAATTTACCTGCCGATCCAACTGACTAGACGGTGAGTCCACATCATACCTATACAACAGGCACAACATTATACTCAAATGCAATAACATTTAAAATGAGAAACAGTCTCTATCATTGAACATAAACTTGAACTAAATACTGACACATCAAAAAAATTGAAATGGTATTGAAATACATATACATATTACTCAAAACAGAACAAAATGTAGAAAAAAAACTACATTCAAAAAACTGCAAAACAAAGATACAAACATTCAATAAAGTAAAGTAAAGTAAAGGCTAGCAAACATCATAAATCTCACACTTTGCAATTTACATTTGACACTATATACGTAGTCTCAAAATGTTTAAATTACTTGGCAAATTTGCACATTTATATATCCAATACGTTTTAATTAAAACTGTAACAGAATCTTCATGTGTATCAGCATCTTGTCAAAATCGGCAAACTGCATAATTTCAAGGTTTCACATATAATGTACTCACACTTCAAATCTGATCTTCTGTGACTCCTCAAAATAGTAATCAACAGCAAACGGCCTGACAAAGTCTGGGTTGAGCGTATCTTTGATCATTTCAGTTCGTCCAACCTGGCACAACACAAATACAAGGCAGCCCTCTTCAGAAAACCATCATTCAACTCATCAAATTGTTTCGGTCTAACTGCTTCGTTCCCTATGTTGACAAATGGTTTAATCTTAAAGTCGTTTTGTTACTTAGGGCCGGTTTCTGGATCTTTTAGTTAACTGATCAGTTAGTAAACTGTCTGTTAACTGTAACTCGCTAGTTAAGTTTGTGCGCATTTCTGAACATAACCTTGACTGGCTGTCAGCTAACTGAGCGGTAAACTATAGTTGCTTAGCAATGATGCACACGACACTTATCACTTCCGCCTAGCGCAGGCGGGCGTCATGAATATTAATGAGCGCAAGCGCTCGCCAGCTAGCCCACGAGCCAGCCAAGCGAACAGCCATTTTGTCCATTCACGAATGAATTTTTGTAGTAAAATTTGTAGCAGCAAACGTCTCCTCGTGTGTTTTGAAGACATTGCTATACGGTAAAAATCATTTTATAGTATCACATTCTTCAATTAACTGCTTGCAAAATGGTACAAAAGTTGCGTTAAAAACGATAACTATGATCGACGGTAAGCTAACTGGCCAACTTGGGCCAGTTAAATTTTTGGCCATTATAACCGTTGGTTAGTGCAACGGGAAACGCGAGTTATGCAAATCTGCCAGTTAACGCTAACTTGACCGGCCAGTTAAGATCCAGAAACCCACCCTCAGACAATCACATGTATAACTGATTGATTAAATGAATACCAATAAGAAGCCCAGCTGTCGCTAGAATAGCTGACTGTACTGGTTGTCAGTGACCTTCGAGGTCATCCAAGGTCAATGATTTTCATGTCATTAAAAAGCCAATATGTGACTTCCTATTAATGATCAATAGCAACCTAGGCCCTACCTCACAACGTTTAGCCATAATAGCGCATAATGGTCTTCAAAGTCATCCAAGGTCAATGATTCCAATCTAATCTGACAAGGCGTATACCACTTCCTATTAGTGATTATTAGTGACCTTGGCCATATCTTGCACCGTTTCCGAGATATGGCCACTTAGAGCTTGAAACATTCCATTCCATAGTGCGTTATGACGCTTCAAGGTCATCCAAGATCAATGATTTATACGTCACTTGAAAGCCATTATGCGACTTCCTATTAGTGATCAATAGCAATCTAGGCCCTATCTTGCACTGTTTAACCACAGTACATCCATGATGGACAAACAGATGAGCAGACGAACAAACGGACAGACAAACAAACGACAACCATGACAACAGCTCGACCGTAACTTATGTACAGTCGGCTAAAAAAAATTGCAACACACTATCAGAGTCCAGTAAACCCACTACACAAAACGTAGGTTAAAATCTAATGACGAATGAAAAGTGTCACTTACTTCATGAAAAGTATCTTGAGCCAGTTGTTTCATAAACAGCACACACATTGGATCAGACTTCGAGAAAGCATCTCTATCCTTCAAATTCCTATTCCATCAAAGAACAAAGCTAAATTGTACAATATCAAAAATATTTCTTCTGTCGCACATAAACATGTTCTTTGCTTTTAATTTAACAACTTACTGCGATAGATATTATAAGACAGAAACAGGAGATTTCTTAATATTCACAAAAACTGTCATATCCAGTACAATTAGACAACTCTGCCTTTTGATCCCATTTATTTTGCTGTATTCTGCTACTTACAATACTGAAGTAAAAAAAACTAGAAATTTCAATAATTATCAAGGTTCAACACTGCGTTCGCTAATACAAGGCGTTTCACGTCATATACTATTATTCATCACAAGCTAAAATAAACTTAACCTGGGCAATTACACCCTCCACGATACACTCAATATGAGGTAACCACTAACCATGTCTATCTGCAAAGATCGTATTTGCTACAAAACACATGTTGGTGTTAATACATCAAAAAACATTAAACTGTAGAATATTTTGACAACGCTAGCCTGTAAATACTCTGTAACGCTTGGAGAACACTGAAAGTGTTGGCACAGATAATGAATCACACAACTTCTTATGTCTGAATTTTAATACTCCAATTAATCCAAACTTTTTTTTCATGCAAGAACTTTATCTTCACCGATCAAATATCACAGGCTGAACGGTAGTTCAAGCCCTGTGTTAACGGCGACTTCTCTTTCTTATGGGAAAGCCAAAAATTCGACCTCCCCCACAGAATCAAAACCACTGACCTGATTGAGATAAAATTTGGCACGGTTGATTACGTCAGCGAGACGACCCCTCACGCAAAATTTCATGCAAATCCCTCCAAGGGGGGCTTCCCGGCAAATGGGTGAAATATACGCAAAAATTTTTGTAGCCATATACCTTTTTTTTCAGAAACTCACCTACAGGTCAGACCCTTCGACGGATTTTTTGAGTGCAATGGCTCAAACGACGCGGTCTCACGCAAGGATGTGCCTTTTGGGGGTTAAAAAATTTGAAATTAATATTTAACATATTTATTCACAAAAATCGAAAAAAATTACAATGGCGCCTATGGGGAAAATTAAGCAATTATTTAAACGGTCATAACTTTGGCTGTGTATAAGATACAGTTGTAATTTTTGGTTCTAGGGTATGGTTTTCAGGGATGGCGAATCTAACGGTGTCATTTAATTTTACCCAGGACCCTCCCTGGTTGCCATGGCAACGAAATTTGGGACAAAAAATTGGCTATAACTCGAATTGTATAAGAGATTTTTGCGCCTATAGGGGGGTTTTCGGGGATGCGCCATCGAATGTTGCCAATTGCATTTTTCCCCGATCGATCCCCGTTGCCATGGCAATGAAATTTGGGACAAAATGGGCTATAACTCGGCTTGCGTAGGAGATTTTTGCGCCTA
>Ga0056128_1005412_pt1 | contig 16067 bp, 7 predicted proteins | sample WorMetLIZISLAND2_FD_71113 | JGI IMG/M metagenome (GOLD analysis project Ga0056128, IMG submission 71113) | Marine gutless worms symbiont microbial communities from Max Planck institute for Marine Microbiology, Germany - Olavius geniculatus... ...
GGGGTGGGCAAAATTTGCGATTTTTGGCCAATAAGTCGCTGTATCTCAGTAACAGTGCGAGATAGGGTCTAGGTTACTATTAATCACTAATAGGAAGTCGTACACTGGCTCTCGATTGGCGCCGAATTCAATGACCTTGAATGACCTTTAACGTTAAAATAAGGAGGTTTTGTGGATTTTTTGGCAATTTCGGGCTGCAACACATGTCTACATCATTCACAAGGTGGCGCCACAAAACTATCGTTATGCGATCCAGATAGAGAATTTGGTATTTTTATATTAACTTAGCGTGAACTCCCCAATTTTCAGCTAAACTACTGAACTGGAACTGCTATAGGCTTTTGCACATCTCGTGAGCATTTGCTTAAATTTCTTGTTGTTTCAGAGTTCTCTATTTTTCTGTTCACCGCTATGAGTATGGAACATTTTGGCCCAACCTACGGCAGTCAGACTATGACTACATTGGAGGTCAGGGCAGTGCTCGTGGCTACAACATAAATGTACCATTCAACAAGGTAGATACATGGCTGTGTCTGTCTTTTCATTGGTTCTGCTTGACATGCCTTGCTGATTGAGATGTGAGCTAACTTGCTAATCTGTGCGAAACTGGTGGTTTTGTGGCAGTGTGGTTAAGATGTTGGACTTGAGATCAAGAGGTCATGACTTTGACCTTTATAGCATGATGGAGACTTGGATATCATCAAGAGTTTTGAACTTTGTATGAAAATCACAAAGCAGTTGTGGTAAGCCTGAAGAATGGTTAATTGTGCGTGCAAAACTGTGCGTGTTTTCTGTTGCAGCGCGTATTTGCAGCATGATGACTATAGTTTATGATAAATACCTATGTGGTTTTTAGATAATCAAGAATTGTACTTTGTTAGTTACCTGTATGCTTTTCATAAATCAGTGCCTGAATATTTACCAAAGATTTGTCTATGGTGGTTCTGGCTTAACTTGTAGTGACCATGGAAATTAGCTAATTAGTTAAACATCGAGAGTGGTAATTTAGTTTAACTGATGTGGCATGGTTTTAGGTTGGACTGACTGACGCTGACTTCATGGCAATATTGCAACGATTGTTGATGCCTGTGGCTCATGAGGTACAAGTTTCCTTATAAAATAACATTTCTCTCTTCTGACTCCTGTTTTGCTGTACATATTACCGTTTAAGACGTGAATTTCTAATTGCTGTTTGGCTGTCATTACGGGTGTGTTAACATTCTGCTTTTTTGTAAATATCTATTCTATGATACTACACTATTTTGTAGTTTCAGCATGCTGGTCTTAGCTGGTGCTATGTACGAGGGTCATTCAATAAATAACAGGACCGGCGTTCTTATACAATGACAGTAAATTGCACAATTCTGACAGTTAGACCATATGTTATTTTCCAACATAATCTCCCCACAGTTCACTGCAATGTTTCCATTGTTCTACAAGTTGGCCTGAACTCGTAGCATTAAGTTTTTGTTGGCACCATGTAGAAATTTCTGGATGCATGCTGTTGAACGTCTTTGTCGTTCTTAAACTCAGCGTCACTGCAAAAACGGAAAAACTATTCAAATACTCTCAGACGTGATAAAGTGTCACTGGTAAACATAACAGATAATCTGCAATAAATTTCAGCACTTTCTATGCCTTCTAGAAAATTTCATGATTTAAAAAAAATTTTTGGACCATGCCAAACATCAATGCCCATCATTTATATCTTAAAAATAATGATGTCACAGCATGACATCCTTAATGAAACCACGGTAAGTAGTGCACAATAGTGGCTGTACAACCTTATAATAGTTTTGATTTTCAACTGTCACTGTTTGCTTACTGAGAAGAACAGTCCTGGAATTAATTGAACGACCCTCGTAAATATGTTTTGACTGATTGGACCACAGATATATCGACTGATCGATGGATAACATGTTTATGCTAATTGCCCACAGCAGTTCTGTCGTTAACGTGATGTTCACACATGCTCTGTTGTGTGTGTGCTTTGTTAGTTCAACCCTCAGCTGGTGCTCGTCTGCTGTGGCTTTGATGCTTCTATCGGCGACGCCGAGGTTAGTAAATGCAATGTTATACACACATACACGTGCACACATTAAGTCATACTGCACTGTCCCTGATTTTAGCATCAACTTGAACATGCTGTGTTATAATGTAGTGTCTAGTGGTTAGTGTCGACTCGTAACTTTCAGGTTGCGGTTTGATTCTCACTGCCGTCATTTGCAAGCAACCTTGAGCAAGTTGCTAACCTACTGTGTGCTCAGGCCAACTCAGCCTCCTACTCTTTGTGGGACCGGAAATGAGTATTAGCTTACGGGCTACTGGTGGCTAATTGGGACGGTGGTATGTCTGCTTGCTGCAAACCATGGGTCCAGTTGTTTGCTGATGCGGGCAATGGATGGTCACATAGTGCGCTGTGGTTTCATTAGCTCATGCCAATCAGCTGCCACTTCCTAGATTGTAAAGCGCTTCCAGTCTTAAGTCCGACTCATGTAAGAAGCGCTATAGCAAGTGTTGGACTTTACCTTTAGCTAACTTCAGCTGCAGTATTGGGGCAGTTTTCACCGAGTGCTGTTTCCGACTACCAATCTGTGTCACAGTGGTTATTGAACTCAAGTCACATTATTCTCGGCTGCTTCATTTTCATGCGTATCATCATTTCTGCATTTGTTACAGTTTACGTTGCACGTGTCTCCGCTATCTGTTTGCTTGAGCCAAAAATGAAAAGAAGTCTGTAGTAATTTTCTTTGATATCAGACGTACCAGTTTAGCTGTAGTTTGCTATGCAGTTAGTTTATATGAATTAGAAGAAATGGTATCAGTTTTTTCACACAAGTCCAGTGGGGATGGTGACGATGATGACACATGGCTGTTCCTGCAGGGTCGAAGTGAAATTACTCCCGCTGCATACATGCACTTCACTCACATGCTGAAGCAGTTGGCTGATGGCAAACTTGTCCTCCTGACTGAGGTATAGTGCAGACACTCTTTACTGATCAGTTCAACATTTCTACTCATCAGAATTATTGTTATTTAAGTAACATGTGTTGTTTTTCATTTTTCCCGTCTTTTACCTAGCGACGAAAAACTGGAATCAGTTTCCAACCTGATTATGGGACAGGTTGCTGGGCTTAGAAATTAGGTTCTTTGAAACAGGGTGGACGAAAGTATTAATCCATTTTCATTGATCTAGTTAATAATTATTGTTTGACTGATTGACTGTTTTGTTGTTTTATTTTTTGATTGGTTGATAGGTTGATCGATATGATCATTTTTTGCTGATTGCCAGGGTGGCTATTGTTTGAGGTCATTTGCTGAGGGTGTAGCGCTGACATTGAAGTGTTTACTTGGTGATCCATGTCCTGAAATATCACCACTGTCAGTTCCTCTCGACTCGTAAGTACATACTTTTTCATTACGTTGTTATTAGTCTGCTCGGAAACGATAGTTTTCAGAGCGGACTTGTATTTTGCTGGCATTTATTTTTTTCGCCATGACATCTTCGAGCTCTGTGGGCCACTCATTGCGAAATTTTGCACTGTGAGCGGAAGTGCGTTCGGTTTTATAATAATGGTCCAAAAATTTTGGGGGTTTTCCCCAAAAAATTTTAGGAGCCAAAAACATGCAAAACTTGGCCCGATTTCGGACGATTTTAAAGTTTGATGATGAATATTTTTGGAACAGATAAAGATATTCAAAATCTGACAAGTACATGATCAACTGAGATCCCTCCCACGCTAGGTGAAAAAAGTCCGGTGAGCTGTGATCCAGTAGCCAAGGAGATCTGAAGGTCAAATTATATTGTGCTTCCTTAGGGGTGCTGCGTTTGCAAATTTTTACGCGCAAAAGCAGCTACTGCTTTCAGCGCGTCTTAGCCATCGCAATTCTGTCTGTCTGTCCATCTGTCCCTGCGTCCGTCACACGGGTGGATCAGTAAAAAAATGGTGCAAGATAGAATTACCAAATCTTACCGTCGGCTGCCCGGAAGACTCCAGTTTCAGGAATCGTAAAGCTTTTCCATAAATTCAAAGGGGGTCACCCCGAACTAGGGCGCTAAATGAGAGGGGGTGGGCAAAATTTGCGGTTTTTGGCCAATAAGTCGCTGTATCTCGGTAACGGTGCGAGATAAGGCCTAGGTTACTATTAATCGCTAATAGGAAATCGTATACTGGCTCTCAATTGGCGCAGAATTCAATGACCTTGAATGACCTTGAACGCCAAAATAGGGGGTTTAATGGATTTTTTTGCCGATTAAGCGCTGCGACACAAGTCTATATCATTCACAAGGTGGCACCACAGTACTGGCGTTGGTGGCGTGGCGTAGTTGGTAACGAGGTTGGCTGAAACGAAGTTACTCTTTGCCGGGCCCGGTTAGTACTGCGATGGGTGACTGCCTGTGGGCAGGAACTGCTATAGGCTTTCACGCTTCTCGTGAGCATTAGCTCAAAGTTTTTGTTACACGTGCTAGAGAATGACCAAGTATTGCTAGCACACTCCCACCAGTGACAGGGATCCTTCTTTCATTTTTTTCAAAGGGGGTCAAAAATTGGCTTGAATTTAAGCATATTAGCTGCAAGATCGTTGAAGCCAGGAGGAATAGCTTCACGAGACTTTGCCACGTGATTTGCTGCTAGATGGGGGTGATAACGCAGGTACAACTTTTGGGGGGCACTGCACCCTTAAAATTTGGGAGGACAAAAAACGTCCAAAATTAAGTGCATTTTACGACAACTTTTGATTTTGATTGCTAATATCTCTGGATTGGGTAGAGATATCGACAAGTGGTAAACAGCGTTATCAAGCACGATTCCTCCTGTGTTGAAGAAAAAAATTGGATGAACTTTGATCCACTAACACCAGAGATCATGCGGCTAATGTTTACCTACCTTAAGTCGACAGTGCGCATTTGGCGTATGCTAATGCATTTGACTTCAGGCCATGTGACTTTGCTACTGACGGAATTTCACCACCCTGAATTTTTTTCCCAGTCGGACTTACGGCGCCAGGCAGACTCACATCGGGCTTTGTCCCAAATTTCTAGTATTGTTACAGCTTTGCTGATTTTTGCATAATGTGTACAAATTTATTCTGTTAAATAAATAATATGAACACTGTGTTGATAACCAACTGTTGGGTATATGTCTATGTCATCTGCAGGCTGAGTGCTTAGAGACCAGAATTAGGCTATGCGTGTAATTTGGGGCCATATTTTCTAAACTTTCCTAAGACATGTGAGATGACTTGGGAATTTCAATGAGTTTTTCTTTTTCGAATTTTTGACGGCTTTCTTTGCTTTTTCATAGAACTTTATTTCATCTTTGTAAACTAGTTCAACCAATCAGATGCGCTTATACTGACTATATGGCATTATCACCCCAGTTTCAAAACTTCTTTGCCAAACTTATTATCTTGTCACGTTGATGGGAAATGTAATATACACAGTGCTTTTTCGTTTCAGTTGACGAAACACCAGTTTGCTTTGCTTACTTACTGCTGAGTTGACAGCACTGCCACTTAAATAATATACGTCTAAGCTATGTGTGTCAAGAATGCATACTTAAATAGTCAAAATTTCATTTTGTTACGTTTTTGTTATTGCATTCTATATATTTTCCTCTTGCACAGAAGTTTTAAAAGGAGTTTCAAAAATCGACATATCTGCCTTATAATCCTTTTTGGAACATCTTTCTAAATTCTTCAAAAAACATTTTCCAGAGAATTTTTGAAAGTTTGCATCCTTTCTCAGGAAAAGAAGTCTTTCAATGATCTTCCTAAGAAGTTTTGAAAATGCGATCGACCTTTATGTTGACAGTTATATAGTGTTTTAACTGCATGTCAGAACTGTGGAGACTATTCTGCATGTGATTCGTGTGCTGCGGCCGTATTGGCATTGCTTTGCATATCAAGAAACTGCTACGAATGATAGTGAGCTGCCGACTATCTTTAACAACATCCAGATGCCGAAGAGGTGGGTTAGGAGTGCTCCGTTTTGTTTTGTGTATTTATCATTTGGTTTCAGAATGGTTTGTTGTTAGTCGCTACTGTGACATGTGGCAGTTAGATTAATGTGATGGTAAAATGTATGATATAATAGCGATGAAAATGACAAGACATAATATGCGTCATGCAGATAATGAAATCACATGCTCATAAGCTGCTAGTATTTGGTGTATATTTCAGGCAGCACCTTTTGCAGCTTTTGCTGGATTTTTAATGCAAATGCTGTTAACAAGTTTGATGCAGGATGATTTCTGCACATTTTATTTACTGAACTTATTTTTATTACAATTTTGCTGTTGCTATTTTGTATATTATTTTGCATACTTTTTTCTTTGATAACCTCGGCCAACTGCCATCTGTTATTATTGTAAGTTGTAATCAATTCTAATTTGGTGTAGATCAGATGGAAATTGAGGCAGATATAGTGTAGTTAAACCCGAATTCCATTACACCAACTTTCATGGAAATTTTCCCATGGGGAAAGTCGTGGACACAAATCATGAAAGCTGCGGACACAAACGGTGACAAATCATGAAGTTTCACAGAAAGTCGCGGAAAGATCATGAAAGTCACGGACAAAAACAATCTTGACGTGTCGAAATGTTTGCGACAAAGTTCATGACAAGTTCGCGGCAAACTTGTTTGCGTTGCTCTATTGGAATTTAGTCTGTTGCAATGCACGAGGAAAGTTGGCAACAAAGTCGGCGAACTTTGTCATGGACACAAATCATGAAAGTCGGAGTCATGATTTGTATCGTGGACTTTCGTGACACAAATCGTGGACTTTCATGATTTGTGTTCGCAACAAAGTGTTGCAAAGTCAGAGTAATGGAATTTGGGCTTTGGCAGTTGAGATAAATCGTGTTATTATTACTATAATTAGTATTATTATTGTGTTACTGTGTAGTGGTGTGGAGTTTGCTACGGACGAGAATCGTCCGGCAAAGTTTGATCTAAGAGAGTTTGAGGTCTGCACTGAGGATGAGGCGAGTCTGTGGAATGAACAAATCGATGCTTTGATTGCATGCACCAAACTGTTCTGCCCGCCTAACAGGTAAAAGCACAGCATCGATGCTGCCAGATTGTAGAATCAGAAACTTAGGTCTGGTTTTTTCATCGCCAGTCAAATCAAATTTGATCTTCGATTTACTGATCTCTGATCAACTTGATGTTCCAAATTGATCGTCGATCAATTGTGCTTTTTTCCATACATTTTTGATCTCCAATTACGCGATCCACGATTTGTTGATTCACCATCAACTGAGCCTACTTTATGCCAATCTGATTGGCTGACAGTGACCTTGATTTGCAGTGTTGTGCTAAGTTACCCAGCATGCGCTGCGAGTGGACGCCATAGCCACTAGCCAGTAAACAGCGTCATAGCAACTATATCAACGATATCGTCCACATCATCTGCTGTCAAAAATACATTTTATAGTAAATCAATATGGGAGTGTCTATCCATTTTATTTTTTCACAAAACACTATACACAGTATAAATTGATCAGTAGTGATTAATCGCCATGCCTGGAGCTTTATTTTAATGTGTGAATTGCCATTCTGACCGGCGAAGTGAAGTGATGTTTCTGGTGCGAATAAGCAACGAACTGCAGATCGCCCTGTTTAATTAATCATCAATTATCTGACGGTCTTGAGCACTGTATTCTTCTGTTTGCTTTTTAGTATATTTGATCTTGCTGTTATACTGATCTTTGGCCTTTTGATGCCGAAACATATTGCAGTAAATAGTTGTCCGTTGTGCGCAGTAGTTGTGTCTGCTTATCCATTTCAAATGTTTCAGTCTAGATTTATTTCTGATTGTGTAGATTTTCAATCACTTTCTTCAAGTTGTTTATTTCTGTTATTTTTTGTTGATTGGTTTGTTGATTTTGTTGTGTGTTTGCTGATTGGCTGTTGTCTGTGGAAGGACGTGTGTGGCATATGATGAGGAGATGGCGAAGCATTTGGCTGTCACTCGTATGTGAGTGATTTCCTTCACTTTCCTTGTTGCTGTTGTTGAATGCCATTGTAAACAGACATTCTTTGAATAGATTATAGGCTGAAACAGTAACTTGATAGGTCATGTAATTTCATTGATAATACAATTTTTCTATTTCTTTTCTCATTGACATTCCGTCAACCACTCTGCCTTCTTCAGAACGACTGTCTACCAGATGTCGCTGCTGTGGATAGTAAGGAATCAATCAATCTGCAGTCACAGACCACATTTCTCCCAACCACATCATAGACTGGGACCATGCAAAGGTGATCGACAGAGAAAGCAACGGAATGGACTGGTGGATCAGGGAAGTGACACATGTCAGGAAAAACAGGATTAACCAAGATGAGGGGTCCTACCAACTTCCACACATCTATGATTGCTTACTGTTCACAGTAGTGACACCTGGTGGACAGGCATTCCGAAGAAGGCAGAGCGGTTGACGAAACGCCAACAATAAAAGAAATAACTAGAAATTTGGGGCAAAGCAAAATGCGCTTTCGGTGGGTTTAATTCCACATCTAGATCTCCAAGGTCACTGGACTGAACTTCACCGGACTTGTTTCGCCTAACGCGGGAGGAATCGCTGTCGAAACAGTAACTCACCGATTTTGAATATCTTCATCCGTTCTGGAGATACTCGTCGCCAAACTTCGAAGTCGACCGAAATCGGGCCAAATTTTGCATGTTTTTGGCCCCTAAAAATTTTTTGGGGAGGCTCCCCCAAAATTTTGGACCGGGATTATAAAATTGAACTATCGTTTTTGGGCGGACTAAAAAAGGTTGTATTATCGATGAAATTACATGGCTTATCAAGAAAACGGATGGTGTTTGATGCAATATAATGAGTAACACTGCAGCACTGCATCATGTTGTCAGAAACATGCAGTCTTGCAATACTTGCATGATGAGTTAATTGACAGATTTCTAGTTTTCTTTCCGCATACCTAGCTAGTATTGTGATGTGATATTGTGCTTGTATGTATTTTGAGGTATTTAATGTGATTTTTATTTTGTGATACATATCTCACAGGTATTGGCTGGTATATAGGCCAAATACGATGTTGAGCAAAGTAACTGTAGATGTCAGAAGAGATTTTAAGACTAAGTATTATTTTATTATTGAGTTGAATGATGTTAATAAAGAATTGATAAATTAATAAGGTAAAAGGTTTATACTGCGCAAGGCCGGTAGCCACGGTATAGAAGAGCTCATCCCTATGCGATATCCTTGAGCCAAGGAGTACAACTCAAGATTGCATACATCTCTGTTGGGTGGAATAGTTCTCAACAGAGACTCCCTGTTACCTCCGCATGTTGTGCTACTCATTTTATCGACCAAGATGGATGAAGGGCTGAGTTGACCCTGACGGGATTTGAACCCATTACCTTTCGATCCAAGGCTCAGCGTTCTGCAAACAAATTATTAATAAATTAATGAAGAATGACTAGACACAACTGTTACTTCAGAGAATTTTATGCCACCCGCAAACTTTTTCCAGTTATCCTAGAACAAAGGCTGTTTGTTGTTTTCATTAATGTAGAACAGAAATAAATCTCGATGTATTGCGATGACATTTGCAGTGGTCATGTGGAAAGTCCGAAGCGAATCAAACGAATCTTCACGAGGTTTCGGGAGTCTGGGCTGTTAAGTCGCTGCAAACTTCTACCAGTTAGTTTGTTTTTGTTACTTACTGACACTTGTCCAGGTGATGAATTTGATGCTGCTGTTGTTTATCATGAATTGCACTAATGTGTGTTATCTAGGGATGCTGGTTATATGCGATTATGCAATCGCATATTTTGCCAAAACCCGCATATCACTTATTTTTCTGCATATAATGGCACTTTCAAAATCGCATATGCGGAAATTATGCTGCATATGCAAAAATTGCATATATATGCTGCATATTACCGCGCATATGTGATCGAATTTTTTCAGTATTTTTTTGTCCAACGTTCGTTTAAGATTGTTAAATATTTTTGGCATCAGACGATTACCGGTATTTACAATTGGACGTTGAAGAAATTGAAGTAAAAAATGTCAAAACTGTGCAGAATAAGCCTATTAATGTTAAGATTAATCATGATTATGATTCTTCATCACTCGAAGTTGCACATGCCGAAAATATGCCGCATACATGCACCACGTATTTGGCTAAATTCCGCATATTTTGCTGCAAAAAGCCCCACATATTTTAAGAAAATTTTTTGCTATAAACTGGTATCCGTAATTATCAGTTTGTTTGACACACATGCCATACTGACACATAGTTTAAGGCCAAATTGTCTAGATGCAAAACTGCAAGTGCTTGTGGCCTTATCTTTGTTGTAGCCGTTGAGTACATTTTTCATGTTAATCATATGTCTGTTATTTGTCATCGTGTTTTACCTGTCGTTGTAATTTATTTTGTGTTTGATTGATTGTGATGAATAACTTAATTTTGAGTGATGATGTGTCTGTAGTCGAGAACGGCTACAAAAGACGAACTGTGCTTAGTACACAGGTATACCGTTCAATTCTGTCGTTGTTGACACAGTCTGCATTGAGGGCAGAATGTTAAAACATTGTATCTACAGTTGACTTTGGCTAAATGTCCTAACTACAGAATACAAAGTTTTTTAAAATGCAGCTTACATATTTATTTCATTACATAATGAAATACAGCAAACAAATCTGGGTGTTATGGAAAAAAATCTGAAAAAGAATGCACTGCAAACAAAGTAGTTTTCAATTTTCTTGACGTCATCAACTACTATAAAACGGCAAAGTCCAGTACTTGCTATAGTGCTTCTTACATAAGACGATTTCGAGATCAGAAGCACTTTGACAGTCTCAGAAGTGGCAACTAATTGGCATGAGCTAATGATACTGCAGCACACTATGCAGCCATCCATTGCCTGCATTAATGAACAATTGGACCCATGGTTTGCAGCTAGCAGACATACCACTGCCCCAGTCAGCCACACTAGGCCATCACCTCGTAGTTCATAAGTTTCTACTTATTTCCCCTCTCACAGAGGGCAGGAGGCTGAGTTGGCCTGAGCACACCATAGGTTAGCAACTTGCTCAAGGTTGCTTAGGTGCTTGCAAATGATTGGCAGTGAGAATCAAACCGCAACATGAAGTTACTAGTTGACACTAACTACTAAACACTTGTAGCTACACAGGCAGGTAGGTGTGAACAACTTGCCCAGTGTTGTTACTTGGTAGTGTTGTTACTTGGTAGTGCACCAGCTGGTAATTGAACCGTGGACCTTTCGGTCTCGTATCCAATGCCCTAACTGCTGAGCCACCAAGCCACCTACTACAGAGTGTTCATGCTGTGATGTGCTCGATCTGTTGTTAATTAATCCTTACTTTTGAATTTGAAATTGTACCCTTTCCTACTTAGTTCAGGCAAGCAGTGTTGCAACATCTTGTATCTCTTGCCATCGCTGTTACCTGCGTCTGTATTGAGCATGTGCCCTGCCCTTCCTAGCCTCGCTTTGTTTAATTTATCGATGCATCATGATGTCACAAAATTCCATGCTTCAACATGGACATCATGAATAATCATGTGCATTGATGCAATCAATCGATGAATTAAACAACGCGGAATTGTTTCCTTGCCACGGAATTTTGATATTTCCGCAGAATTTTATTTACAGAAATTAAAAACTGCTGGGTGGCTGCTTCATATGATCACCCACGTCGCAGGTAAGGTAAGGTAGTGATAATGGAATTGTTGGTGTTGTTGATGTATTGTTTAGCCGTGACTACGTCGACAGTGTTGAAGCCTACGAGTCGCAATCGGACGAAGAACTTGCCGCTGCGGAACTTGAATTTAACTCCGTTCATTTTTGCCAGGTTTCAATAACTGCATCCGCTTTTTTCTAGACATTTTACACAGTAACGCTGCATTTTCTCATAGCTTATTTTCTGTTTATTTTGTTGCATCAGTTCTGTTTTGGTAGTTTTTTGTATTTTCTTTACAGATTTCATTGCCCGTAGAAAGCTCGTTTTTAGCATTATGTTCTTCCCTTTTTTCAGTACATAAACCGTTTGTTGCCCATTCAACATTCTAGAAGCAGAAAGAGCATTTGCAGCTGTGGGATTTTGTGCTCTAAGCTACGTTCGTCGCTGGGAGATTACGCTTTTAACACATTATGTTTTCTTAGGTCAGTCAGTCACTTAACTTTTTTCTATAACACTTAACATCAGATATATCATGAATGACTCCATTAGGGAGGTAGGCCTATAGGCAAGTATTCGTATAATAAAAGATGCACTACAGAGTTATTGTTTATAACTACTTAATGCCAGTTGACTTCTGCCAGTCAGATTAAGATTTTCTCATTTAACAGCACCATTGAAGAAAGGAAATACCGGTACCAATACAAGACAATAAGTATTGATACTTGGACAGTAAGTATGAATACCAAAATACCAGTATTGCCAAACATCGTCGACATTGGAGGCCCTAGTGCCTGTTGACTTTATCTGCTGTTTTGTAGGGCACTACATTTCATATGGCATATTATGTCATGTGTCTGCTATTTTGAATGATGCACAGGCGTCGTATCACGCTGCTTGTCTCTCTGCCGGATGTCCGATGAATGTCGTCGATGAAGTCTTGTCCAGCCAGGTAATATGAGTTCTTTTTGTTTCGTTTAAAAGTTTAGTCTGGCCAAGAACTTGTGCTAAACTTCTCAGAAGTGTTTTGCTTATGCATTTTGCTTTCACTGGTTGAGGCAGTCTGCCTGACAGCATTTAATGTTCTGATTGGACTAAACTGTTTGTAAACTGCTTTGTTTAAATGCCTGTGGATGACTTGCTTGTGTTTCAGAGCCGGAATGGATTCGCGGTAGTCAGGTTAGTTTTCTCTGCCAGTATGTTTATGGTTACATTTTTTTCTGTGATAAATAGCATAGAGAAACCAGTGCTGTTTGATTACTTGTTATTGTTGACATATTCATAATTGTAGTCATTCAGTCAGTCACTGAGGGCCGATTGATTTATGTCCAGGTTAAAGATAACCTACAGGTTAAAAGTCGGTAATTCCAAAAGTTAACCTCTGTTGCATTGATTCATGACATATCAGCACTTAGCAGGTTAACTTTCTGGCTTATCTCGCACATAACTTGCACAGTTAACTCCCATTTCGTGAGGTTAACCTGTAATTAGTGCAAGATCGAAGCTGACTCGTGTAAATAACAACATCTGCAAACCTTTCACAGTCGTAGATCGATGAATCAGAGGACAAAGAACAGCATTTTACGTAGTGAATTTTTTTATTTTATCATTATAGTCGGCGAAATTATCGCAATATGATTGCACTTTTTCTACGTTCGGAATTCGCCAAGTTGCTGTGAATGAAATTGTCATCTGCACCAGTGACCTTGACCTCACGGCATCGACTTTTACATAGGGGCAATACACAGTAAAGCTGACTATATTAAAACTTCTTGTAATAATCGTATGTATTGAAATTGTAATTTTCGCAGTTGCTGCGATGTGTTACATTGCATTTATTGCATCCTGTCGGAATATGCTGTAAATTAATTGCCATTTAAATATCCTCTGCTACCGTAGACGCGCCATTTAGTTCATAAGCCTATAGTGGGCCGTAAATGAACAGCCACATGACTACTACCACCAATCGAAACACTTGATTCATGGCGTGGTTATATGGACGAGTTTTAACTCACGTATTAGCAAACTGTGATTAGTTTTTTCGTGAATTAACGTGACAGAGGTTAACTTCTAGACTTAACCACATGACCAAGATAACCTAGGTTAGGTAACCTAGAAGTTAACTTAATTGGCTTTGAGTTGATCAAATATGCTAAAGTATTGGAGCTGTTCTGAGGTTTCAACAGTCTGGCCATTAATAAGTGAAATCGCTAAGCAGTCAGAGTGGTGATAGTTTAGATAGCATGGTCTGAATGTCGATTGATCGATTGATGCAGGAATGTGTGATATTTTTTGCATGTTGAACCATCTAAACTTGTGAGTCATTGAGAAGATGTTGCACGTGTTCTGTGTAGCGTCAGTGGTGTGAATGAATGCTGTTGTTTCAGACCTCCAGGACACCATGCCGAGAGGAATTTCCCGATGGGCTTTTGCCTGTTCAACAACGTCTGCATTCTAGCGAAATATGCACAGACCAACTTCAACGTCAATAGGTCAGCAGAGATCAAACTACTTGTAGTGAATTTATGTTATTGTTTTAACATATACACCACTTTTTCAAAGAAAAACAGTCAAAATTGTTTTTGTCATAACTATGTGATATTTACACCGATTTTGATAATCTTTAGCACAAAGATGGCCAAGATGATAGAATTATGTAAGATGCACTCATTTTCCATTTTACCTAATTCATGTTGATGCACTGCCATATGAAACACAGATGCTCCAATTTTGCATAATGCTCTGCTGTTGTTTCCAGTAAACGTTGTAACAACTTAATTAAGCACACAATAAATGAAATGTACATCATTTCGCAGAATTGCAATTTTGTATAACAACTTGCAAATTATCAAAGTTTATGCCTAAAGTGTGCCAGCATACACGAACACAATGGCTTAGACGCAACGCCACTGGCTGATAGCGGAATCAAAGGTTGAGTGATCAAACTACATTTACTCATCGATTAGACGTGTTTTAAGCTCATCAGTCAGCTATTTTGTTGTCTGCTTTTTTTACTTTAAAATATTTAATACTACAAAATTAATAAATCACGTGGCGCCCTCTGCCAAAATGATGAACAAAGGTGAGCAATCTGATACAAATAATCACCACGAAATGTAGCACTTTGGCGCATCTGTGTTTCACATGGTAGTGCGTTGACATAAATTAAATATATGTAAAAAACTTATCAGTTTAAAACTGTGTGTAAGGACGATGTGATGATATCAGTACAGTTTCACAGATAAGTGGACTTTTTTGCTAACTTGGCTTGTATATTACACAATGGAAAACTTTCTGCTATTTTGTCAGATTGTAGCAACGCTGTAGCACCTTGTTACACTCATTTTGCTGTGTACAATGTCTGCAGAAGCCATGGCAGTATTGTTTTCAGCATCTCGTATTGTTTTGTGTTGTGGCAGGATCTTGATCTTGGACTGGGATATTCATCACGGCAATGGAATTCAGAACTGTTTCTACGACGATCCATCGTTAGTTGTCTGCCTTCTTCCTGCACTGCTTGATTTACTGTTTTATATAGTGAATGGAGTCTTTCAGTAGTTTCTGTGTCAGTTTTAACTTGTTTTTATGACAGTTGAGCCTGTTATGTTCTTGCTGCAGTTTATTTATTTATTGTTTTTAACCCATCAGCAGGATTTGTTATAGGTTGTGAACGATTTTTGTGTAAGTGTTGGAACAGGCTGGTTTTGGGATGTGAAACACTGGACTGAGTTATGAGATGGTGACATCTCAATTTGCAATTTTTTTTCATTTTGGTCATTATTGCCCGATGAATGCTTATAACCATTAGTTGCAGATTTAATTATTAATACTACTGAGTCCTGGGCAGCTTTGGTTGAAGTTTATACTTTCTGGCATATATTTTTATCATCTTAAAATACACATTTTTCCTTGGTGGAAATTTGCTTTTTTGCTACTGATAGATACTGCAACATCATTATTAGTTTTTCATCTGTGTTCTCTGTACTTGGTATTTCTCAGTTGGTGTAAATGTGCACTAATTGATTTGTTAATGTCTGATTGATATGGTGTTTATTTAGTGTTTTGTACATCTCTATCCACCGTGGAGATATATTCCCGCTAGGAAATTTGAGCAGTTATGACAAGGTCGGCACAGGCAAAGGCACGGGCTATAATGTCAACATTCCTTGGACCAAGGTTGCGTTCGTTTGTTTCGTCCAACTGCACGTGTTACAGTGTTGTACTTCGCTTGCATGATTTGAATTGGGACTTTGTTATGAGGGTGACCACTACACGCCTTGGATTAAGAGCTTGCATCGAGGTGGCCATTTTTAGCTTGAACTTTGAAGACAAGTTCAGAATGATTGTCTCAATGACTGTTTCAAATTTTGTAAAAATCTGCCAGATATT
>Ga0056128_1005417_pt1 | contig 16058 bp, 10 predicted proteins | sample WorMetLIZISLAND2_FD_71113 | JGI IMG/M metagenome (GOLD analysis project Ga0056128, IMG submission 71113) | Marine gutless worms symbiont microbial communities from Max Planck institute for Marine Microbiology, Germany - Olavius geniculatus... ...
GCAAAATGTTCCGAAAGAAATTTCTTACGTGACTAAAGTCAATATTTGAATACAGCAGTTAAATATTCTTTGTTATTGCCGCTGGAAATTGAACTGTGCAAAAAAGTATTACCCTCGACATTGCAGTCCATAAAAACATGCCAGTTTTATTTTTTGAATAGCTCCGTGAAACATTGGCCGATTTTAATAAATTTTGGCAAGCAATATTAAAAAGAAACTTGACGCATGTGTCCTTAGTTTTGGCCACCTCGCTCTAAGTTTCGTTTATTTTTGTTGCCTAAATGTTACTCATCTTACTGTGTGCAGAATAATTAATTTCTATCGTCAGTTGCATGCTAGATATTGTTCTGTATATACATGCCTTAAGTTCTATTATCATTTGAATTTAAGTATTAGGCCTACAAGCCCTGGCCTAGCGAACAATAATCATGTACAATTTAATTGAACACGACTGATATGGGCCACAGCAAAACACTGAATTACCTCACCTTTTTAATTCTCTTCTTCTTTCGTCTTAGAGTTTGCTGTTTCTTCCTATCTAAATCCATTTTAGTTCGCCGTCTGACAACCGCTTCTGGCAAGAATTACACCGGCGCACCGTAGCTGGCAAACTAAGTCGACGACATAATGTGAATGTCTCTATAGGCCTATCTCTGTCACTTTTGTCTATAGCTGTACCTGTCGAAAAATGTTCAAACGCTCCATCAGCTACGATCACGCGACGCTTGACGACTAAATAATAACGCAAATACAGTACTGATGTACAGTGTTCGTGTGTCTCAGAATGCGATAATGATGTCACGATTCCGGCTTATGTGACAAACTTTCGCCAGTTTCTCCTTTGTAATTTACCACTATATATTAAAGAAAGTCGACTTGAACAGCGCCTTCATAGATCATCTATACGAACACGGCCTTCACTATCAACTATCACCGCTCAATTGGCTTCGTCTAATATTAGGAAAGCGGTCCAGCGTCCAGCCAAACGCAGCGTTTACCACTCTGGCCAATGGACAGCCAATACTGCAGCGCCTTCTGTGTGCAGCTTCAAATTCACAGGTTCGAGGTAACTTACACAGTTTCGCGGCACATACGGACGAGAACGAAGGCTTGATATGCGATATCTCGTCCCGACTAAGTCAATTGGCCTACATCTATAACAAATAAATAACACTTAAATAACAAATAAAAAAGATGAAAACACGTTTTTTCATTTATGCTTTAAACTGCACTAAATTTGCCAAATCGGTCAGTTTATTCTCTGGAAAATAATAAAAATTATTGCCACCAGATCTCGTCTTTTAAAGTTAAAATGCACCAGATTCGATTTCGCCTGGGGCTACGCTTCAGACCCCCAGACACATTAGCTGTATTTCAGGGGTCTTACTTCTAAGGAAAAAAGGGGGGAGAAGAAAACATGGGAGGAAAAAGAAGACAAAAAACAAAAAAGGAAAAGATAGAGGAATTAAAAGGGAGAAAAATGAGACGAGGTCCCCAATACACGTTTCTGGCTACGCCACTGAGAAACAAAAAGGGGGAAGGGCAACGAAAAGAGAAAGAACGGAAAGGACGAAAAAATTAAGGGGAGGGCACCAGAGTTGGGGGAAGGTTGCCTCCTGGCGCTGACGGGGGATGGACGCCCCTGGATCTAAATACTTGTACGAATTAGGCAGAGTTGCCAACATTTTGTTGGGCAATCATCGACTTGTGGTTTGGACTGCAGCAGTACTGGTTTTATGACAAGGCGCGTGGGGCTTGCTCTCCGGCCCCCGCACATTGAGTGCCTTCGGGCAACAAGTTAAGAATGTTGCTAATCTCTTCGTCAACACAACAATGTTATAGGCCTAATTGTTAACTTTTCGATAAAATTTAACTGGTAACGTTAATTAAATTTTGACGCGACGTCACAATTAGCTATAGCGCTCTTATTTACGGCCAACGCAGATTAAGGCTATCGTATATTCGAAAGTGCGAATGAGAAATTCGTAAACGTATTTGTTAGGGCTTTCAGAAAATCAGATGCTTCAGGGCACCACATTGTTAAATTCGGCTGCAGACTGGAGAATTGTCGTGCAACAACGAGCCTAATTCTACGCTGTTCGCGTTAACACTCCAAATCGTTTGTTTAACTCGGTGTGACGTCATAAATTACAATGACGTCACATCTGCACCAAACCCATGTGTTTGAAGAAAATGTACTTTTTACAGGTATATAGATTGTAAAAAATTGAGTCTAACAAATTGATTCTCATTACTTATTGATCAATCCTCGTAGGTCTATGCCACTTCTTATTAGTGATTAAATCACCTTGGCCCTATCTCTCACCGTTTCCGAGATAGGGCCACTTATAGCTTGAAACTTTTCATTGAAAACTGGGGCCAAACCGCTGCAGATGAAGACATGGTTACTACTGACAGCCTAAAGGAAGTCGCCAGCGCCTTATCCCATGGTACCATCGACGACCCCCTCGACTTAACGTTTAGCCACATTACCACACTATTGGCATGCCACAGTGTGTTATGACACTTCGTCATCCAAGGTCAACGATTTTAATGTTATTTGAAAGCCAATATGCGACTACCTATTAGTGATCAATAGTAACCCAGGCCCTATCTCGCACCGTTTAGTCACAATACATCCGTGAGAGACGGTCGAAGACGACGGACAGACGACAACGTGCCATAAGCTCGACCGTTACTTAAGTACGACACGACTGTCATTTTTATGTTTTTCGGCTGCAAAGTGTGTGCAAATACAGGAAAATCAAAGATGGCGAGCTCAAAATCTGAACGGGACCTGCTGTAGTTGTAGTAAGCCTGAACGATCACGCGGAAATGTTATCTGGCGGTTGTAAAAAGAAAACAGGGCCTAGCACTGAAGTTTCACGGCAAATGTTTTTTACCAATAAAACCAAAATGAGCCCAAGTATCAGATACTGATTGTGATCGCGGTTGTCAGTCATTGTAACTGCCTGGCCTTATTTTTGCCGCTTGATTTTTTAAGAGGGCGGAGGGCGCAGCCGTTTTCTTCTCGAATGTAAAAATGCTCAAGATCAACGGTCAATTGACGTAATTAACCGGCTTGTGTAAAGTCAAAACTATTCGACTCTATAACGACGATCGCCGTCTTTCATCGTTGCCGAAGTCAGAAGAAAAACGCACGCAGAGTATGTAGATGAGTACAGTACTGTTTAGTAAGAATATTTTTAATCAAGTTCGTTGTGCGACACAAATTCCACGCCAATTAGGCCTAGGCTCTGTTCACTTATTATAGGGACGATGACTTCTGGGAACAGATCGTAAACACGCACACGTAAAATGAAGTATAAATAACTTGCCACATTGTTTCATATTCCTTTTGTGTGCAAACAGCCCAACAGAACGATGAAATTTATTATATTCTTTATTCTTTATTTCCAAACGATATATATCTTGTCCGCCAATTTCACGTCCGTCAATTTCATGCCTGGACATTTGGTCCGTCGTTTTTACGTCCGTCAATTTCATGTACGGCATTTTCTCTCAACTCAAATTTTGACAGTATCTGTAATCCTTTCAAAGATACTGGTTGCGTCGCCAGATTGTTATTTTATAGATACCAGTTCAATTTTCAAAAACTTTTCTAATGCTGATAACTTGATAAGAGATGATCTGATGACAACGGTGCAACATATTCATATATTAGCATCATTCTTTAAAAAAACAAAAAACACTATAATCTAACTCTAAAAAATAAATCAGTTGTAAATCAAATTAAAATCTAATAGAGTGGATTTAAAATAGCTATGTATATTGTTCCACAAGTTGTGGCATTGCCAGCAGTTGGTATCATGCAAAAGGGGGGTCTTCCCTTCTACAAAAAATTCAGAAAGCTCTCACAACGTTCAACAATTAGCTCATAAAAAGTGTCCAAAATTGAATGTTAAAAACTGATGCAGTTGAAATCTACTTAACCGGAGACAATGACAACATGAAGGCTCACACGGTCTAAAAACATGACAAATCTACTGAAAAAAAAACAGAATGTTACATCGGTCGTTAAGTGCATAATTTTTTGGCAAGATTTTCAAAACAACTCTGCTTATTTCCAGACAATAGCGTCGTGCATTAAAAAGCAGGAAAAGCAACAAGTTGCAATTTTTTGACAGATATTGCAAATTTCTGACAGAATTCTGGAACAACTGCGAATTTCCTTCAAACGATATTATGGGTGCCCAAATTTAAATTCTGCCACTAAACGGTATTTGTTCAGTAAGACATTTTGCATTTCTAGAAAAAATTTTTCCAACAACAACATGTTGTGCAATACTTCTAACGGCCCAAAATTTAGTGGGAGCAATTGCTTCTTCTTTGCCCCTCGCTACGATGCCACTGACAATAAAAACAAATTTCAAATTGAATGATGGTAATTGTAGATTCCAATGGTAAAAGGCTCACATGATGTAATTTGTCTATCAATTACATTAATCGCTGTACCATCAAGTGGTTGGTCTTTTCAAATCCTGATACAGCAGTGCTTTCAGTGGTCAAAGCAAGATTAAAAAGATGGAGAGAGCAGAACTTCACTTTCCCTTCCTTTTCCTCCCCTCTCTTTTCCTCCATCCCTTTCTCATCCTTTCCCTTCCATTCCCTTTCCTTCTCCCCTTTCCTTTCTGTTCCCCCTTCCTCCTCCCTTCCCCTTAAGAGTACACCCTTAAAATACAGCTACTGGGTCTAGGGTGGAGCCTAAGCGAAAATCGAATTTGGCGTGCATTTCAGCCTTAAAGCATAACATACATTTAAATTCACGTAAATTACAGACTAAAAACAGCAGGTTTGGGTATGCAATGCCCACATCCCCCCTCTTTGTTTGACCACTGATTGCTTTCTTGCACATAAGACGACAGAGCAGTCAGCGAATACAAAGGAAGCCTCGGACATCGACTAGAAACTGTTCCAAGTTGTGCATGAACTGAAGTCGTTGTGTCCTTGTGTAGTTGAGCTGACCGACGGGTCCAGTGAGCAGCGTGAAAGCCCTGCCGAGTCTCGCGTGATAGCAGCTGTTTGCGTGTGCTGACAGCAGCTGACTGACAAGCTCTTGGTAGCGTGTCTGCACAATAACAAATCTCACAGTCTTGTACAACGCTGCACCCAGCAACATCGCACATTGAAAAAATAGGCAGAGCAAAAGGTTGCAATTGCTCAAAATTTCAAAATGGGGTTTATCCCCAAATGTTGCACTTTTGAAACCAGGATTTAAAAAACCCATTTTTTTAAAAAAGCCCAGCCCACTGGGCTTTTTTAAAAAAAACCCGGGTTTTTTCAAAAAGACCTGGACTTTTTAAAAATCCCAACTTAGTGGATTTGGGGGACGTTTTATTGCGTTTTGAGGGGTATGTTGGACCAACGGGTTTTGGAGGTTTATGAATAATATAATATATTATATTATACATATTATATATTAAGATGCACAAAGTCGGTGTGAACACCGAATCTGAGGCGCCGGCCGTCTAGATTAGAAGCTTCAACCACAATAAATTGAGTAAAATGTTTTATTATTGGCAAAACAAAAGGTAAAGCGGACATATTTTTGAGGTGGGTTTTTTAGGTGGTTTTTTTCAGTGGGTTTACCCCAAAAAACCCACCGGGTTTTTTGGGTATGTACCCGGGTGTCTGAACCCTGTTTGAAACAAAATCTTCCAACAAGAAGAAGATTTTCAAATGGTCAAAAATTTAGGGTGGGCAATAATCCCTTCCTTCCCCATCTGCACCACAGCAGAGATTGGACAACATTCTACAGTACAAACAGCTCATAAAAACAGTTAAAGATCGAAGTTAGTGCCATTGGCATAATATCATTAGAAAAAAAAATTCTAGCTGATCATTTTTTATTAACTAGCAAATTCACACAAATGCACTTGAGGTACTTGGTGGAGATATGCACTCTCACAAGCGCCTTCTAGTTAACTACCACTATTACAAGAACTACTAGAGACGGATAGTGAGCACATACTTGATGTGAGCAGATGAGTGCAAAGAAAGCACTGCTTGCAGTCTCTAACAGATCCATGTCAAACGACTCCATCAACAGCATCTGTAATATTATCTGTGTCCACACGACATCACATGCAGGCCCAATACATTACAAATAAGCACTTTAATAACCTCAAACGCACTTGGTGTGCTAGTAAAATGAGAAGAAAAAACGTTTGAGTGGACATCAACAAGTAAATAGCAAAAGTGCAGGGTTAACAAAGTGTTTGAAAAAGACACGCTGGCGTGTCTGTGTCTACCATATGTTTGCGTGCTTCATATGACAATTTTTTTAAAAACTACACAACTTTTCATTTCTGACTATGGTGTCTGCTTGTGGTGGCTTTAGGGCCAAAGATGCTGTCAACAGCCAACTCACTTCTGATGGTACACAAATCCAAGAAAACATGGCACAAATTATGGTTTGGTTTTACCTTTACCTTTTACCTTTAACTGCAGGGAGGATGACCACATAAGCGGCCACCCAGCGCTGAGGCCACTTCATGGGCCCAGTGCGCAACCCCGACAGACCTCAAGGTCGACAGAACCTCTTGGAAGCTTTCACAAACTTCAAGGGGAGAAACCAGTGGATATTACTCAAGGTGTCTAATGAAATAGTACAGTCTCCAAGGATATCCTTCCGAAGAAGCATTAAAGCACTGCAATGGGCAATGAAATGTAGAGATGTCTCCTCATCTTCTTGACAGAGAGGGCATTTGGAATCCTGACTTACGCCCATAATAAAAAAATGTCGATTAAGATCTGCATGACCAGTGAGTATACCAACTAGGTAAAGGTAAAGGTCGTCAATTTGTATAGCGCATCGTCGCAAACACGCCTCTAATGCGCTTTCGTCACTAACCAGAGCCGCCTGCCGCACGGCCACCGTGTGCAGCCTGCAGATACAGGTTGGCGCAGCAGCCGGCTAGGCAACCCCAGTCAGCTGTACCAAGGTCCCCACCTTCCATAACCCATGTAAATGAGTTACTACTAATTTTACCGTCCCACAGAGGGTAGAAGGCTGAGTCGACCTAGCTGACAGGCTTCGCACCGAGATGGTTTACCTGCCCGCAGGCAGTCACCCATCGCAGTACTAACCGGGCCCAACGTAGAGTAACTTAGTTTCAGCCGAAACGCGTTACCAACTATGCCACGCCACCAACTAGGGTCCAAAAATCCTTCCTGGAAAGTCTAAGAGCATACCGAGCTCGTGAAGAGTCAAATCCATGCAAGAAGTACTTAGCCTGCCTGCATCCAGATAGTTCTTGCCACATTCAGTTTTGTTCATGTACAGTCCATTCATTAATAGAGCTGTAGACGGTAGATACACTGATACCAACAGATGGTTCAGGACCAGTGGAATAAGAGGCGGAGGCCTGTTTAGCAAGCGCATCCGCTTTCTTATTTCCTGCAATTCCATGGAGACTGTTATAAAGTGCTAATGTCTTTAGTGCAGACATGGCATCAGCAACTAATCCAGATGTGGCCTTGTGTGCTGAGACAGCTTTAATGGCTGACAAACTGTCAGAGCAAATTGCAATAGAACAGTTATTTCTGTGCAAAAGACTTTCAAGTTTAGCACAGATTAACAGTGCATAAACTTCAGCCTGAAACACAATAGTGTGGTGACCAAGGGGAAAAACAAGTTCTTCCCCATCGATTGGAACATACACTCCAGCACCAGCCAGGCCTGAGTGATCAGACCTTGAGCCATCTGTAAAACAGACGACCTCATTATTTAAGATGACGCCATTGTATTGTCAGTCAGTTCTGTCTAGTAGGCCTACAAGGTTGTGTAGTTCTTATCAAACACAAACTTTGGAATAATACGATCAATCCCCTCCAGTTAAGCTTGGAGTCAAGAAAGACTCCTAAGTATTTAACCTGATTAGCCAACGTTAACTGTTGACTATAAAAGGTAACTGGCCTGACTGATTCAGGTTTATATTTCCTGGTAAAAAAAATCGTGACCGTTTTGATGGGATTAAACTGTAGGTCTCTCTTTTTACACCATTCCTCAACGCCCCATAAGATGCGTTGCCTAATCTCTGACATGGTCGAGAGAACCTTGCCACAGACAAGTACAACACCATCGTCTGCATAACCTTAGGCAAAAACACCCTGTTTGGTTAACCACGATAGTAAGCTATCAGCAACCAACGACCAAAGTAATGGTGAGAGTGCTCCTCCCTGTGGAAGACCACATAGGGTTATTATGGTAATCTTAGTAGTACCAGCAACCACCTAAACGGTTCGGTGGGTGAGATTTGCAGTAATCCAAGTTCTTAAGAATCTTGGTACTTTCCAACTTGCCAGAGCCTCGCTAACCGCTCTGGTAGGAGTATGATCAAAAGCTCTTTCGATATCAAAGAAGACCCCAAGGGAGTATTCATTGGCATCGAGTGCTTGTTCTATTCTACCAACTAATTGGTGAAGAGCACTGTCAGTAGATTTTCCTGTCTAAAATGCATGCTGCCAAGGGTGAATTAGCAGATCATGTAAAGGGCCGCTACGTAAGTAACGATCAATCAATTTCTCCATACTTTTCAAGAGAAATGAAGTTAGGCTAATAGGTCTAAACGCCTTAGCTGTAGTATAATCAAGTCTCCCAGGTTTGGGGATAAATGCAACTTGAGCAGCACACCATGAATTGGGTATATATCCCAGAAGCAAAGATGCTCTGTAAATACTTTGGAGTGGATATGTCAAGTGATTAATTCCTTTCCGTAACAGAACAGGAAAAATTCCATCCCTTCCAGGTGATTTAAAGGGTGACATAGTACTAATTGCCCATTTTATCCAGTTAACAGTAGCAATCTCTGCCAGTTTGGTTTATCAGAACTTAAATATTTCCATGTACATTTGATTAGAATATTGTACAGCAAGGGTCATACCAACTACGCAGTCCATGGAATACAACAAATAATAAATGGCCAAAACAGCTATGTTCATAAAACATAAAACTCTGTGAAAAGTTTATACTAATGTTTGTTAGTTCATCACATAACATCGCACAGACCTATACACATAGCACGATATTCACCACCACTCATGCAAGCATGTAAGTGAAAAAAATTTTCACTTCACAACTTAATTTCAAATATGAACATTTCTATCACGGTACTCACACACAATCACAGTTTTGTAAAAACACCAAAAGAAAAGAAAGCAACACAGCAATACCTCGAGGAAGTGTGCACCAACGTGGTAAGCCATGGCGCCATGCAACGTGGGATCGGTGCAGACGTGGGCCGCAAGTGAAGCTACCAGTTCCAGACAAGCCTTCGCTATGTCCGGCCCGGCGCCCGATGTTAGTCCATGATCCACAGCTGCCATTAAATGCCGCAGTAGATCATCAGGCAGTCGACACAATCGTGACGCGTGGATCTCTGCCATGTACGCAAGCAGTGCTGCGTACGTTGAAAACAACGCTGGAAACTGTAGACACATGATATTAAACTGAGCTTAGCAAGTAAGTAGACAAGTAGGTAGGTAAGTAACTTACACAGCACCTAATGATGATAAACAACCTAAACCGCATTTGGTGTGCTTGCATGACGAGGACTAAAAATGTTTGAGATGGAGTATAAATGTAGTCGGAGAAAGTGGGTGCTTAGAATTTATCGAGTGGAAGAATGTTCCAATTAGATGGATGTGTGGCAACTACAGCTAATTTGCATGCCTAAAAACAGCTTGTAGAATAATTAGATGCCGGTACTCAAGCATACCGATACAAATGCCATGGTGAAGTATTCATGCATTGGAGCATCTGACCCTCAGAAGCCACTGAAGCAAGTTTCCCCACTCACTCACTCTTTTTCCCTTCCCCTATTTCTTTCCCAGGGTGTTTCCCTAAGTCTAGCTATGGGGTCTAGGGAGTACTGCAAGCCCACTCAGTTGGTTTATGACTAAGCTCAGCTGCCATAAAATTCTGGCCATTCTAGATCTAAAATATTATACTATTTGAAAGCAAGCTTGAAACAAAATTTATACAATGTAAATCGTAAATTAATACGAGAACTTCCCCTAAAATGATTGAAAAGCTTGCTTTCCCCCTTACACTTATGACAAAGCATTTGCAGATGCCTCTGTGTTACAAAACTAAAGTCCCGTTTTTCCATGCACATTTGATGGCCGATCAAATTGATCTCTGATCAACTCTGGGACTTGACCGGAGATCATCTCAATGATCGTTTTTCCATCGCCATTTAGCGACTAATCGTCCATCAAATCTCCCATCAAGTTGATGGGTGAATATTGGCAGATCAAGTCAGATAACTGACGATTAAACGTGGCGATCTGCAGTTCGTTGCTTATTCGCACCAGAAACATCGCTTCACGTCGCCGGTCAGAACGGCAATTTAGGCATTAAAATGAAGTTCCAGGCATGGCGATCAGTCACTGCTGATCCATTTATACTGTGCATGGTGTTTTGTAAAGAAATAAAATGGACAGATGCTCCCGTATAGATTTGCGATAGAGCATATTTTTGACAGCAGACGATATCGTTGATTTTGACTTGGTTCGGTTTACATCTGTGTTTTAACAGGTTTTATTGTGTTGTCTTATTCGTATGTTTTTTTTTCTTTTTTTGGGGGGTCCATGTAAGAGGCTCTTGCAGCCCTTTGTGGCCTTGCTCAAGCCTTTTCATTACTCATTTTGTCAACGTTTTTTTTAGTATCTGCTTGTCTAAATAAATGATTTGATTTGATTTGATTTGATTTGATATCGTTGCTATGATGACGTTTACTGGCTATGGCGTCCACTCGCAGAGCATGCTGGGTAATTTAGTGCAACACCGCAAATTAAGATCACTGTCAGCCAATCAGATTGGCATAAAGTAGGCTCAGTTGACGGCGGATCAGCTAATCGCCGATCACGTAATTGGAGATCGAAAATCCATGGAAAAACAAAACACAGTTGATTGACGATCAATTCTGAACATCAAGTTGATCGGAGATCAGTAAATCGGAAATCAAATTTGATTTGATTGGCGATGGAAAAACCGGACCTAAGACCCCAGATTAAGCCATTATTTCACCAGGGCTCATGGTAACCTTTCCCGCGACAGTGCATGACGGCATTGTTACAAGCAAATGTAACCTTGAGTAACTCTGCAGTCATCAGAGGAACGATGATATTGAGTCCATAGAGGACCACATCAGCAGCCGACACTGCAGCACCATCAATCTGCTGCACTGCATCATCAGCATCATCTACCAGATGAAATACATTTTATCAATCAATCAGTTGGTTTCACATACATGTGGCTGGATAGCCAAATAGCTGAATAAATGCAATGCAAAAAATGGTAACAGTCCATAAGTGCAAATCGAACAATAAAAACATAATACAGCGTCAGTGTCTTTCGTCGTCAAGTTCGAGTTCGAGACATTTTTTGTTTACGGGGCGGAGTTTATCGCCGAGAGAGAGAGAAGTACTGTGATGGCGTGTGAACAGTGATTTTGTTTACGTTGATTATGTTCTTATAATTTTGTTTAGTATTGTAAATAGGTTTTAATAAAAGTTTATTTGAAAAAGAAAGTGTTCGAACCTGACATACAGTAACAAAAAACAAACATACTACTGGTGTTGAGTGGAGTTATATAGATGATTGGTATTTACGGCACATAATTATTTACTATAACAATTACAACAAGTTTTCTACAGCACTTCATACAAAAATGGATGGCAAAACTCAACAATAACTAAACTAACACAACATAAGATGAAAAAAATGAAAAATGTGTTACACGTAGGAGCCACGGTCAAATTACATAATGATCAAATACTCCAACAGATAATGTAAGTCTACATAATGAGCCTGAATGAGTAATGGGGTGTTTACACGATGAAGCAAACACGAAGCAAACTTACAGCACACGTCATGCACGTGTATATTCAACACATTTGCTTCATGTTTGCTTCATTGTGTAAACATCCTATAACTGACATGAATTGCATCATTGAATATGCACCTCAACATTTATTTAAAAATATAAATGTAACAGGGCTGTAGTGGATAAAAACTGTCAACACATAGTAACCAAAGATTTGCCAGAAATTATATCCTGAAATATATCTAAAGATATGGAAGAAAATCACAACGTTTAAATAATCATGGGTTTTCCGCAGTCAAATAACACAGCACTTAACTATTACTGAACACTATTACTGATCAACAGATTTTTTGAAAAAATGAGAAAACTAAATGTATACTAACAAAGAAATATAAATAAATGCTCTAAATAGTCTAAATAGTCCAGCTGTGCTGGAATTCACCAAATCTGAAAATCAAGTAAAAAATTTCCCAGAAGCTATATTCGCTGACCTGGGCCAGGGCCGACATTTTCACTCCCATTCTTTTATGAAAAATTTTAACTTATAAAAAACTTATATAAAGTACATACACTGTGTCTCAGAAAAAACAGTCAACCCATTGTTTTTGTCATAACTTTGTCAAATATTTACTAACTTTAATAATTTTTGGCAAGTTGATGGCTAAGATGACGAAATTATATAAAGTGCACTCATTTTCCACCTCACCTAATTTATGTCAATGCACTACCATGTAAAACATAGGTGCTCCAAATTGTTGCATAATGCTGAGCTGTTGTCTCAAGTAAACACTGTAACGAGTTAATTAGGCACAAAATACCCCTAAAATGTGAATTACTTAACAGAATTATAAGTTTGTGTAACAACTCGCTTGCAAATTAAAATTTATGCCAAAGTGTGCTTCGCATACAAAGACGCAATGGCTTAGATGCAATGCCAGTTGCTGATAGCAGAATCAACGATCGACTGATCAGATGCATTCACTCATTGAATAGACACGTTTTAAGCTCATCAGCCAGTTATTTTGTTGTCTGCTGTTTTCAGCATAAAATATATAATACCTGAAAATCATTAAACCACGTTGCACTCTCTGTCAAATTTATTATGCAAAGGTGAGCCATCTGATACAAATAATTGCCGCGTAATGTAACAATTTGGAGCATCTGTGTTTCACACGGTAGTGCATTGACATAAATTAGGTGAGGTGGCAAATGAGTGCACCATACATAATATCATCTTGGCCATCATTATGCCAAAAATTATCAAAGTTGATCGAAATTTGACAAAGTTATGCCCAAAACAATTTTGACTGTTATTTTAGACACAATGTAGTACAAAAATCAAGAAAATGCTGTAATAAAACCAGAAGCAAATGACAGGAAATCTTTAGAGAGCAGATTTGTGAGAATTTCCATCAGCATCAAAATGGCAGAAAACTGTTCCTCTTCTGTGTCTTCCCTCGCCACGCTCCGACGTCCTACGTAACCATGCAACAAAACCAACAGTTTCACTTTCCGAGTTTTCGTAAAGAAACAAAACATATTTAAATTTGCTACAATAAATAAATATTCCATATAAAAGCCTATTATACATTATTATTGTAACTTCATAGTTTAATTCAAGGAAAAGAAATAATGTTTAACTACTAAAACAACAAAAACGTCCTTGACAAATCAGCTGCCTTGGCAGTGCAGGGCTATCATTTGATGAAATGGGGCAAACTATTCTAGCTCATTGAAAATGATTTAAGGACTAAATAATCAAATCAGCACTGGAATCTAAATCACCCTGAAATCACCGGTGACTAAGATTTGTGTTCTGATTTCAGCAAAAAATGTTACATACTTCTGAAGATACTCTGTTTCACAAAAATAATTACATACAAACAAACTGAGAGACAGGCAGATGCACATGCACTTGTGGTGCGTAGCCGACGACAAGTCAGCAGCTGATAATGACATCAGAAATGCTGGGATAAAGATATGCAACGAGAACCATTTACCGATGTTAAAGTTAGCAAAAGCCTGCATCATTGATAGCGTGACATCGTACAGACGACAACAATCTTTCTGCAACAAAATGCCAGCATTTATCAAAAAAACAGCATAGAAATCACGCATCAATGAACAAAATTCCTTGTAGTCTAATACAAGAACAACAGAGTAGAAAGACAACAGATTTCAACAGAAGTGATAGATTTTGTTCCAACTACTTCCACAGTCATTATTAATTTATTTCGTATGTGTAAAGTTTACTAACAGTGAAGAATCGCAAGTGCAGAAAAGTTAGCATCACTACAGGAAAGCATGACTACACAATCCACATTTCAGCCCATTAGAGCATGACAAAAAGCACACTTAGGGCCGATTTATTCACGTCGAGGTTAAAGATACGCAAAAAAGCAAAGTCCTTCCCAAGCCTTACGGCCCATAAAGCGGCGCTGATCTCCGTTTCCTAAAGCCCTCATCCAGACACCAGTTTTTACACTGCGAGACCATGGATACGGGGCCAGTGTATCACACGGTGTGCCTGTTTACATCCCAGTGGTGCAGCCGATACCAAATTATACTGCTTAGTGACAGAGGCACATGTGTGTGAACAACTTGCCTAAGGTGGTTACCTGGCAGTGTCCTGGTGCGGAGTCGAACCTGTGCCTCTGAGTTACCTCAGGATTACAAGTCCGACACGTTACCGTTAGACTACCGAGCCACACAGGTTAAAGATAACCTATAGGTTAAAGTCAGTAATTCCAAAACTTAACCTTTGTCGCATTGACTCATGACACATCAGTAGGTTAACTCACTTGGTTTATCTCAGACATAACTCGCACAGTTAACCTCCCAATTTTGGGAGGTTAACCTGCAATTAGTGCAAGATCGAAGCTGACCCGTATAAATAACATCTGCAAACCTGTCACAGTCGTAGATCGATGAACCAAAAGACAAAGAACCGTGACAACGTTTTGCGTAGTGAATTCTATCATTATAGTCAGCGAAATTATCATAATATGATTGCATATTTTCTATGTGCGCAATTCGCCATGCTGCTGTGAATGCAAATGTTGTCTACGCCAGTGACTTTGACCTCGTGGCGTGCCTCACGTGGAACAGTCGACTTTTACATAGCTGACAATATTAAAAATTTGTGTAATAATCGTAATTGCGATTATGTATTGAAATTGTAATTTTCACACTTGCTGCGATGTGTTATATTGCATTTATTGCATTCTGTCGGAATACACTATACATTAATTGCCATTTAGATATCCTCTACTACCCATTTAGTTCATAAGCCGTAAATGAACAGCCACGTGACTACTACTGCCAATCGAAACGCTTGATTCATGGTGTGGTTATATGGACGAGGTTTAATTCGCGGATTAGCAAACTAGGGTTAGTTTTCCGTGAATAAATGCGACAAAGGTTAACTCTGGACTTAACCTCGTGACCAAAATAACCTAGGTTAGGTAACCTAGAAGTTAACTTGGACATGAATAAATCGGCCCTCAGATGATCAGACGCTTCATCTTCAGATCCAACATTTCACCAAAGCCAGTCCATATTCACCAGTTATTGTAAAAATGTGGCATGACTTTTGTAGCTAGCAGTGCAGTAAAACAAACTTTTGTTACCATCAACCAGCACAGACCTCCGAGAGGTAACAAAGCAGCTGTGATGTAATGATGCTGAAAAGCTGGATGATCGGCTCAACGACTTCATTGTAATTGTGATACACCACTGCAACAAACGTAACACAGAGACATAACACAGTGTGAAAAACAGTAGCAATATTATAAGACACCTGGTTACAATTTAACACATTTTAATAGTTAACCAATTCCAAAATCTTCCAAAACCAAAATACTGTTCTTCGAATAAAAAATGGCCAATTTTTCAAACACGATTTAGCAAAACTGGCCAAGTGCTGCAGGCATGGCTTAGTTGACGAATAAAATGAGCTGACAAAATTGATAAACACAGCCAATTTTATTGACTGTTGTAAGGTTTGTAAGCACATCAGTAGTCTCAGTACTAAGGTAGCAGTTTCACATAGCTAACCAACTAAACACAATTAAACTTGGTAAAATTCTAGGACTCCAAAACATTTTCCCAGAATTTTTCCACGACTTTCCAGAACCACACCCTCAATTCAGCACTTTCTACAGCAGGGATGCACAACATACGGCTCGCGGGCCGCATGCGGCCCGC
>Ga0056128_1005420_pt1 | contig 16051 bp, 10 predicted proteins | sample WorMetLIZISLAND2_FD_71113 | JGI IMG/M metagenome (GOLD analysis project Ga0056128, IMG submission 71113) | Marine gutless worms symbiont microbial communities from Max Planck institute for Marine Microbiology, Germany - Olavius geniculatus... ...
ATGTAATGCAATGTAGTGGGGTGTACTTTTGTGTGTCTGTCTGTACATAGAATGGTATTGTGCACCGGGACTTGAAGCTTGAAAACATTTTACTTGATGGTCGAGGCAATGCTAAGGTTTTATTCACCAACTTTTCACTCATTGATTATTGTGTTTCTTATATATGTTTGTCATGTAGATGATTACTCTGCAACACTAAGTTCTAGCCTGGTGACCGTTTCCTTATGCACTTTTGATTTTTATGCGCGAAAGCAGCTACTGCTTTCAGCGCGTCTTAGCCGTCGCAATTCTGTCCGTCCGTCCATCTGTCCGTCTGTCTGTCACATGGGTAGATTGGTCAAGAACGGTGCAAGCTAGGATCACCAAATCTTCACCGTCAGCTGCCTGGAAGACTCTGGTTTCAGGAACCGTAAAGCTTTTCCATAAATTCGAAGAGGGTTACCGCAAACAACAGCGCTAAATGAAAGGAGAGGGGAAAATTTACGATTTTTAGCCAATAAGTTGCTGTATCTCAGAAACGGTGCGAGATAGGATGCAGGTTACTATTAATCACTAATAGGAAGTCATACACTGGCTCTCGATTGTTACTGAATTCAGTGACCTTGGATGACCTTGAACGCCAAAATAAGGGTTTTTATGGATTTTTTTGGCGATTTTGGGCTGCAACACAAGTTTATATCATTCACAAGGTGGCACCAAGCAACTATCGTTATGTGATCCAGATAGAGAATTTGGTATTTGTATATTAACTTAGCGTGAACACCCCAATTTTCAGTTAAACTACTGAACAAGAACTGCTGTAGGCTTTCGCGCATCTTGTGAGCATTAGCTCAAATTTCTTATTACAGTTTTATTTTCGCTTTTATTCTACTATATGCACAGTTTAAGATTAGTTAGATTGTCACCCTATGCAGTGACTGATTTGAGCTCCAATTTACACAAGTTTGTGAGTATAACTTATGAAAACCTTGGAAAAGTCAGAGTTTTGAATGACTTGCGGAAAAAGGATGGTGTACATAGTATCATTAAAAAACTTGAGAAAAAGTTACAAAATATTTAGGTATCACTAAGCTGCTGTCTTCAAAGAAAGATGTTACAAAAATTGCAGTAATATTCCTAGGAAGTTCTGTAAATCAGGTCATTAGTTGCCTGTAATATGTGCCCTGTAGTCTACAGGAACAGAGTTCTTGTAGCCAGTCATTTGTATCTGTTTCATACAGCTTGCTGACTTTGGTTTATCGACAACATTTGGACACGGCCATTTGCTCAAGACTTACTGTGGCAGTCCGTTGTACGCTTCACCAGAGATTGTTAATGCACGGCCGTACATTGGACCTGAGGTGAGAGTTCAGTGTGCTGTGTTTATGTGGCATCAGTTCTTTTATCATTGTGTTGAATGTCTTTTTATTGTTTATGATACAGAAACATGACACATTGCTGAATGTGAGTTTAGTTCCAGTTTGTTTATTCGGGTTCTGTCAGATGTAGTTTCCACATGAGATTTACTTTAGAGAACCAGGGTAATGCTGAAAAATTGGCTTGTATACATGAGTTGACATTAGTAGCTGTTGTAGAGTTGTGGAGAAATATAGATAACAACAATTTTTAAATTTGCATTTGTGACATCTGATTTCATAAGAAGTTTGTTCTGCATAAATGTGCTTGATGTGAGATGTGTATTTTTGTCATATTAGTTTTTTTTGCTGTGAAGAAAACTATTTGGTCCTGTTTTGCAGATTTATAGCTTTTATATTGTTCATTGTTTTTGTGGCATTATTTGGCAATAAAGATTCATTAATAGATCAGTTTATCATTAGTTTGTTAGTTTGTGCTTCTTTATTGTATTTTTCATTGACTGTTTGATTCTTTAACTAGTCTATCAAACAGTAAATCTGTAGTACATTAAATAAGTAAATAAAGTTTGCATGATGATGTCAGGTTGACTGCTGGAGCCTGGGTGTGCTTCTCTATGCAATGCTCTATGGTACAATGCCGTTTGATGGTCATGACTTTAGGAGCCTTCGTCAGCAAATTAGCAATGGCCTCATACAACAGCCAACCATTCTCTCTGGTTTGTACACCTGTACACTGATGCTGCTTTAATAGTTTTTTCCCCCGGATAAGCCACAGTTAGCCAGTTTTTCCGTATGTTTTTCTGAGCTTATAGGCTAATTAACGGCACTTACAGATAACAATTTGAGTTGAACCCATGTTAGAGCACTGCATTAGTTACTTGGTTCATTAGTACTGATTTTAGAACAGCATGCATGTCAGTTATTATCGGACGTGTTTTGTAATAGTGTGCTTGTGACTTGTATGTTGTATGACTTGTATGTTGAGGCTGGAATTTGTGTGCAAGCTGACATTCCCCAAACTAAACTGTGGATACTGCAGTGTTTATTAGGCAAATCAAGACATGCTGTTTTAGCAAATAAATTCTGTTGGTGGTCTGGCTCAGTTGGTAGCATCATTGTTTGCATCAACAAAGTTAGTCAACACCAGGCCCAGTTAGTACTTGGATGGGTGACCATCCCAGTATGCAATCAGCCACCCTGGTCAACTCAGCCTGGCCATCCTTTCATGGGTAGGCGCAACGAGTACCAGCGAAGGCTGGGACTTAAACAGGCACACTGCGTGATGCACTAGCTCCGTATCCGTGGTCTCGCAATGTAAAAACTGGCGTCTGGCTTAGGGCCTTAGGAAACGGAGATTAGCGCCACTCTATGGGCCGTAAGGCTCGGGAAGAACTTTACATTTTACGTATTCAATTATAAGTAATTTGGTCAATTTGATTCGTATGATATATTACTGGACAGTAATCTAATTTTGTTGTAATCATCGTAGCATAGATGATGCTGTAATTTGATGAATAACTTGCAGGTGCTCACGACTTGATCTTACACATACTTGAGCCGTCGCTGCAAGAGAGAGCGACTCTGCATGACATTGCTACACATTGCTGGCTGCAAGACGGACAACATCAGGACTCCACTGACTTGAGCCCATGTACCACACCTCGACCTGAACCGACTGATAACGACCTCGACGTCATCCCATCGGACAGCGATGTAGGACCAACTAGAGACACCAACAACGAGTATCTCAATCACCATTGTCTGCCGGAGTCGGACAGCACACGGAGGATGCCAGTAGATCATCGACGAAGGTCAGCCCCGGCACCTTTCTATGACTCGCTGTTCTTGCAAGAGTCTGATGGTCGTTCCCGGTCCGTCTCAAGCTGCCGCAGTCCAAACCTTGTCTTGGTGGAAGATGGAGAGTGTTCCCCCCAGAACAAAATGATTACCGGTGACTATGTTCCTCTGTGTGATGGTTTGGGTCAGTTGTCTGTTGACATCGCCTCCAGTGAATACAGTCATCACACCAGTGGAAGTTTCAGCGATGACCATTCGCCGCAGACTCTTTCCGACCTCTGTTTTCAGTCTATATCTCGTCACCGTCGTCTCAGCAGTGCTAATTCTGATTCGTTATCAGATGCCGGTCGTTCCGTCATGTCCGATGCACCATCAAGGGGAGTGTTAGCCACAGCGAGTGAAACGGCCAAGCTGCCGATAACTTTCAGCGCCGATAGTCTTGAACTTATGGCCGGTGAGGACCACACCGATGGCAATGAGTCTACGAATTTGTTTATCGGCAACTGTGGTACTGCAGATGTCAACAATCTAGTCGATGCTGATGATAGTGAAGCCGAAAATGAGGACTGCCATTCTGTCCACTATGACTTTGCTGATATCGATGCCGTTCTGAATCATATCCCCACTGGCAGTGGCATAGGCATTGCAGGTGCCATCGACGTGGATGTTGCTTCCCAGGTCTCGGACGATAGTCTTGAAGATGCTGTGTGATGTCTGAACTTTCTCATCATCACAGTCAGAGATCTAAAACGTCCTTTGCAAAGAAAGATGCTGCCACCTGGTGAATGCACTTGACATAATACAGCCGCAGTGTTTAGTGTGTATTCGTTAAACGCTGCCAGAATTCAGATCGTGATCTCTGGATCCACGCCAAAATCTGTTTACTTGATTCATCAGACGTCCATCTAAAAAATTTTGTCAGAATCCATTCATAATTTTTGGTAATCTATCAAACATTACCCTTTTCTTTTTTGGCTGAGCTGAGCTGTGCAGGATATGACGTGTATCGCGTCACGTCCAAAATCACTCAATTCATCACTATTCTTAAATGTTATTCAGATCTTTTGTGCTTTCAACGTGCATTATAAGTGCTAAATGTGCGTATGTCGGCTTTGGTTTCTGCTAGTTGGTGTATCTGTGTGAAACCCATTGATTGAGCCATTGTAGCTAAGGCTGATATGTTTTGAATGATGTAGTGCATGGTATTTCGTATTTTGTCGTTTGGTTACTGATCGCACATGCCGAAAATGTAGTCGGTTAATCACTCGGGATTTCCACACCTCCTGGAAACTTCTGGATTTGTTTCCTTGATTTTCCAGGCCCTGTAAAGTTCTGTAAAGTAAGTTTGGCCCTGCAAATTAAAGTCTAAGGTCTTGAAAAGTCATGGAAAATGAAACTTCTGGATAGTTGATAAATTTACTGGGCGTTCAAAATAAACAGTGTGTAGCACTTAATATTAGATTACACTGAATACACTCTGTATGTACAGTGCATAGTTACTGTTTATCTTTATATTTAAATGTTGGTTGGCTCCAAGAAGGTCCTGGAAAAACGTTTTAATGGTTCTGGATAGTCCTGGAAAAATCCTGGAATTTTTTCTCAGTAAAAGTTTGGGAACCCTGATCACTAGCTACTTTTTTGTTATTTTACTATTTTTTAGTTTCTTCAGTGAATGTATTTTTGATCAAACTACAGTACTGTTGTGTTATGCCATATGTCAACTCAATGATCATTTTTAACACGTTTACAGCTTTTTAGTACACAGTTGTGTGGCCAACTGTGTGGCAGTATATGTGTATATTTATTATATTACTGCCCACTCATTACTGCAAGTATGTTGTGTGGTTTTTTCACTGCACTAGTATTATAGATACTTGCATTATGCCACCTAGGGATAATTGTTACCATTGGCTTTGTTAGCACTTGATGTGAGGGGGACACATAACTAAGAGAAAATAATTTAATGGTGATCTCTAAAAATATTGTGCAATTTGTGCAATAAAAAAATAAACAGTGATATGGCCCCCAAGGTGCTGGTGTTCCAGAATACGTCACTGATTTTTACTGGCTAGGCAACCATGTGAAGTTGAATGTCGTGAGTTTTTGCAGCTCTTCTGGTGAATTAAACATTTGGAAGTCAAGGGGTCCCCAATGCCCCATAGCTGGCAACACCAATGGCTGTCACCCAGATGTGTTATGTTATATCGAACAGTATATCATTGTTCTCTTTTTTCAGGCAGCCAGTGTTTCAAAATGTGGAAGAATTCTGCATCTTATGTTGATTTCCACGAAAGAGTAACTGTCATTTTTTTGTAATACACTTTGCACTATATATATTAGAAGTTGGTTTTTGTATTGTCATTGTGTGAGATGCATTTTAATGCAGTTGAATGCTTTTTGTTCAGAAGCGTTGTTTTATGTTGATATGCATTTAGTATTGAATTATGCCGTACTGGAAGCAGAATTGTGATTTTATGCCATGTGTTGTTTGCCTTATGTGTACGTGATTATTCTCTGTGTATTCTAATGCAATATGCAGCACTAGTCTCATTTCCTTTAACCTTTGTTTTTTCCGCAGGCATTAACTGCCGTGCATTTTATTTGATTTCTGACATTTGTGATCGATTGGATTGTTACAGAAGTGTGATACTGTGTGATGTTAGTGAGTGAATGATGTTTTTTAATAATCAGTACTGGGACGCTGATCTGATCTCTTTTTGTTGTTCAAAGATTGCTCGGTTTTAGATGGAATTGAAAGCAATCTTTTCAGTTGGTGAATTTACTGATTTTAGCTGTCAGCTTCTGAAATTTTGTAAAGACATTTTGTCTGTTGATGAGCAGGTTAAGAGTTCAGAATTTTGTGTTTGTAGTCAGGTTCTTGTTTTCCATGAAATTATAGTAATTTGTTTTCATTTGAGAACATTTTCGTGACTGTTGAGTAATGTATTTTTACTGTGGCTGACTCTTATTGTTAAATGGCTGATGAGAAAATGAAAATGTTGTCTTTTGAGTGGCTTACATCTTGGTCTGTTGTAATAGTTGTATTACTTGGATTTTTAAAAATAAGGTCGTCAGAGCGGGCGTTTCACAAGAAATTTTATAATGTTACTAGAAATACGTTCTGTGGAACGAGGTATCTGTCCCATTGCCACGCTATATAGGCTAGCCTATATAGCTGCGTTTCAGCGTTTGACGCTCTTGTGAGCCTACAGTTACAATGGTGCACGGGAGCTCGTAAGGCCAGCGTACAACTAGTTCAGCGTAGATGTCTACAATAGTGGTGTCATGCAGCGTGGCAATGGGACAGATACCTCGTTCCACAGAACGTATTTCTAGTTATATAATAAAATGTACAAATTATGTACTAAAGACCAGTTGAACTGTAATTACTGCTGTGCGGGAGCTTAGTTATAGTCAATTTTGTTCCAAAATTCGTTGCCATGACAACATGGCTCGGAAGGGGAAAAATTTAAATGACACCATCGGATAGCCCGGGCCCGAAAATAAGCGGGTAGGTGCAAACAACGCGCAATTATCTTTTACGGGGACCGAGTTATACCGCTTTGAAATTCCCATGGGCCGTAATGCAAGATTTTTAAAAATTGGGGTAAAATAGGGGAAGGAGTTATCAGATTTTTATCCCAAACAAACTCTATCTTACTTTTTGGGCCCCGAATCACTGTGCAAAATGTCATTGAAATCGAATCACAATTGAAGCCGTATAGGAGTGTTTACAGACAGATGCAAGTGATTTTATAATCTGTCCCATGCATGCTATACTATAGCAATGGAACAGATAATAATGAGCAGATCAGTGAAATAATTCATTTTCAGCTAAAACAGGTCACGTTAGAAACTGTAACCTATCTCGGCCCGGTGCCGACATACGAATATTACGCGGCCGCCCACTTAGCTATTAGACGGCACTTAATTATTTCGACTGTCAGCTGGAAGTTCACTGAGCCCGACACACACAAAGACGAGTCAGTTTCTTCATTAGACTTATAAGAGTTCATTGTCGTCAACACGATAGCCTTGATACTGGTTTGAGGTTGCATGGCCTACGCCCTACACCTGCAATTTACACATTCTGCGGAAGCCCCTGCAAAAAGCAGTAAGTCAGGAGAGGATACGCCGTTCGTCAGTAGCTTAGTCATCAGAAGTTCAGAACTTGCCTGTAACCGGAGTGGGTTATAGCGGGCTGTTTTGCTGCTCATGCCTATAAACCAGCAGTTCAAAAAATGCACATCGTTGAGTTCGTTTTAGAACAACATTTTAGCCGATTTTCGTTGATTCAGGTCGCACATGTAAGGGCCTACCCATAGAAAAACGTAAAAACGAGGAAAACTAACAAAAGCCCAAATTACCATTGGTTGTTTTCGTGATTCGTTTCTTGCGTCTTCATCGTCTCTAGGCTATACTCTGTTGTCTGTTATTTAGTTTTATCAATAATATAAGGCCTATTGTACTGTCGCTTGCTGATGAAGTAGCCTATCTCCTGTGATGTGATCTCTGCGACATGTGACATTATGTGATTTCTGTTCGCGTTTCACAAAGCATCGCTGTACTTCCCGCTCGCTTTTACTGCAGGCTTCTGCTCCACTCGCCCGACTTTTGACCTGCTCCGCTCTGTTTTCAGCTCTGCTGAGTCGCAAATCGCAACTACAGACAAGAAGCCCCCTCGCTGTCGCCAGGGTGGGCCGACCGTATCATCTATTATATCCGAAGGCCAGCGTCCGACTTTCGTTCGCGGAAAAAAAAACAATTTCCCAGAGTGAGTAGGCCTGCAATCCCATATATGCGCTATGGTATGGCGAAAGGGTAGAAGGTAAAGTGTGAAGAAGAGGCTAAAATTTTCACTTGGCTATAAAATGCATCTAGTCAATAGGAGGGGGTAGCCCCTGAATCCACCACTGACGCTGCTATATCGGACGCTATAATCAACGCTAAAATACGATACAGCAATTCGGCGCACGCGAGTGATTGGCTGCAGGCAGAGCTTTGCATTTAAAATTGCGGCCAAACCGCTGCAGATTGAGACATATGAGAGCCTATAGGAACTCGTCATCGTGATATCCAATGGTACCGTCGCTGACCACTTACGTCGTACGGTTTAGCCACAATGCATGTGTTACAGACGACAGACAGACGATCGACACATCGTGCCAGAACTCGACCTAACGGTCGGCCAAAAACGATGTCAGCGATGTCGACGAGGGTTCGGCGGCGAATTGTTTGCGTTGCCAGTGTCACCGGCGCCGAAGTACTTGGCGATTGCATCGACGCCGCGCTTGCAGACGTCCATCGGGGGCCGCTCCATTGGATTACCGTCGATCACGGCTGACAACGTGTGCTGACCCTGACCCCAGTCGAGCTTGCGCAGCTGACCGAAGCACCTCGGCAGCGAGCGCAGTCGATTGTTGCCCAACCACAGAAAGTGCAGACTGCTCAGCGAACAGATGGAGTCGGGGCTACGATCGGCCTCGTGACCGCTGGACTCGCATTGAACAGAGATGCATGTTTCCCATAGGTAGATGATTTGAACCGCACGGTTGTCAAGATAGGCAACCTAGAAGATTTGATCACGACTTGACCTTTGGATGGCATGTGACGTCATCGGTCGCGTGACCGCTGTACTGGAAGGGAACAGATGGAGTTGGGTAGGCGTTCGAGCTGGTTGACAAACAGGAGCAGTGACTCGAGTTGTTGCAGGTTCGATAAGTTCTCCGGCACTTCGCGAATCTGATTGTCGCTGAGATCGAGAAATCGAAGAGACGTCAGGTCACATAACGAATACGGAAACCGCTCAAACCTACAATAGCACATTCAGTATATGTAGGCTATGGTCTCTGTATAAATCTCCACTGAGAAAGTAGTCATAAATCGTAGCCTGAGATTGCCTATAGAAATTACATTTTAATGAGTGAATAAGTCACCGTTCAGTGCACACACTAAACGCACGTGTGCAGTGCAATAGAGACATTACAACGTAACTACGATGTTCCATAGGACCCCTATTGTTTTAAAGATTACGTTCAACAACCGGACAGACGGCCGCATTATGTCAGCAGTTAGGCATACATCTTTTCTTGTCAAATGAGGCCCAGAATTGCCAAAGTTGCACTTTTGTATAACTCAACTAAAAGCGGAGACTCGGCGTCTCTACAGTATACAGAGCAGCTTTGATTGATCTTGCGACACGACATTTCATTCTGGCGTTCGGCCTTTTCCTGTAAAGCCCGGTACGCACTACCCTTACCTATAAGCTTACGGGCCGCACGTATGGCTTAAGTCTGGAGTTCCCTGCATGCCAAAAGACGTTATCATCGCTGCGTCTTTCGCATCGTTTCTTGGTAAACTGAAAACGTTTCCACTCTGTCGATCCTACGACGTTTCTGTAGACTGTATTTCCGCCTACATGTTTTGTTTTAAGTTCTTACTAGTTAAAGCTTTTTACATTCTCGTCATTGTATTGCACGGTTGTACCTTGGTCTTCGAAGTTCTTTGCGCTTACATCACGTCAAATTTTTCTAGGCCCTAGGATGGTGATGTCTGTAGTGTTAAGATAGACAGAAGGCCGTAACCGTAACCTGTTGTTGGCGGCGTGTAGAGCGGTAAGTTGCTGGAGGTTGGAGATGCTGTCTGGTAGACTGGGTAGGTGATTGTTACTGATGGACAGTCGTTCCAGCTGCCGAAGCTGACTGATCTCGGTCGGCAGCTCGTTCAGATGATTCGTGTCCAACATCAGCACTCGCAGGTTTACCAGGTTACTGATGTCCGCAGGAACCCGGTTTAGATGAAGATCTATGCAAGCTTCCCGCTCAGGACTCAGATCCAGCATCTGTGAGTACAGCAGTATACAGCAACAGTAGGGTTGGAATAGGCAACCGTACACAGAGTAAGGTTTGGAGTTTCAATTAGCCTAACCCCCACTGAAATGAAGATTGTTTCAGAACAAAAGTTACTGTAGCACAGTAGGCCTACTCGTAGTGTCGTACCGCATACATGGGCCCGCAAAGATATTATTTGCAGCCCACAGTGAATTGCTAAAAAATTGATAAACGCTGCCAACCGATCGGTCGCAGTTCGCCAAAGAACTCCTGAACTAGTTTGTCTCACGTTTCTTTTTTCGTGACTGGCAATAAGTAGGCCTAGACAGCAAAGAAAGAGTAACGCTCACAATCGCGTGACGTTTAAAAATTGTTGGATTCAGAGCGCGGTCCCGATCGTCATTAAAATTTGATTTGATCGAAGCGGCTTTTATGTAAACATTATTGAAGACCAGTATGCGAAGTTTACTCACCATATTATTGCGGATCGCAGGCCTACATGGCGATTTTTAGGAGAGGGGGAAGCATAAATTTATTACTCACTGGCGCCCAATGCTATTATTATCACGTAGGCCTACGTCTTTTTATCAACTGATGTTTCGTTCGGTAGACTATTTCTCTGCACCCACCTCCAGTTCGACCATGGCAAACACTTCGAGCGGCAGTTCGCTAAGATCTCTGCCGCAGATCTTGAGTTTCTTGAGTGGCGCCGAGGTCTGCTGGTCATCGGTCTCGATGAGCAGACGCAGCTTCTTGAGTACGACCGGGTCTGGAACAAACTCACCCCGGCCACTATTGCCGCTACCGCTGCCGGCGCGGTAGTCCGAGTACGATTCGTACATCGTCATAATTACTACATGAGCGTCGTAAAACGTCACTAATGCGATTCCAATGAGAGTAAGAATACAGCAATAAGTTTAGCGACTGGCAGGTGGTTTCTTAGCGACCGTTGAAGCCTGTTCGAACGCGTGCGTCCATAGCAACATCGTGCAGCACTCGGGCTGCGCATCAGGGTTGTTTCGTGCTTGGTTCACCTTGGGATCAACCGACCCCAAAGACCAGCCAAATCGTACATATGAGAGTGCCACGGTGCATGTAGTTTCAAAATGTAACACACTGTAGCCCTACACCTGTCAATTAAACGGAAGCTGATGTAGCCCTTTTCAAAATGGTGCATTATTTCGTTTTTAAACTTTTTGTTAATTACTGCAAAGCTATACCGTAGCCTGTTTCATGAAAGTCGTTATGGTTCGCACAATTTAATTTATTCGCGTTAAAGTTGTCAGGAGTTCAATCTTTTACCGAACCGTCGGGTTTCAAAGCTCGCAAAGTCCGATGACACTTTAAGTTACAACCAGACTAAAGCTAAACAAAAATTCATTCACATTTGCTGGCCTTCGGACACTGGCGTATGGTACGGTCGGCCTTTCCTAGCGATAGCTGGACTTCTTGTTTAAACTACGACGACGTACGCGACGTTATAGCCTATAGGCCTAGTTTAGATACGAGAAGGTTTAAGCGAAAAAAGACTGGGCGCGAGCCAAGTATAGACCTACGTTCGGCTTCTTGGCAAATATTCGGCGAGGATTATTGACCGCATGCTACGGTGGTGCATGCTGTACAGTGGTGGCGCCATGGGAGACGACTATTCGGCCTATTGACCCCCAAAAGTCCATCTTAGCCAATTTATAATTTGCGACCATAATCGTCCACTCCAAACGTGAACAAGAAAGCCCAGCTGTCGCTAGGCAAGATTGCAGCTTATACAGTTTCTGTTGCAGTACTGAGCTTTAATATCATCCAAGATCGACGATTTTTATCTCATCTGGAAGAGCATATGCAATTTCCTATTAATGATCAATAGCAACCTTGGCCCTATCTCTCACTGTTTTTGAGATAAGGCCAGTTATAGCTTGAAACTTAATTTTCATTAAAAACTGCGGCCAAACCGCTGCAGATAAAGACATGGTTGGAAGTTGCCAGCGATGGTACCATCGCCGACCCCCTTACGACTTACCGTTCAGCCACAATACCGCACGATTGGCATACCATAGTGCGTTATGACCCTTCAAGGTCATCCAAAGTCAGTGATTTTTTATGTCACTTGAAAGTCAATTTGCGACTTCCTTTCAGTGATCAACAGCAACCTAGGCCCCATCTCTTTTTTCTGTTTTATTTTTCTGTAAAGGCTAATTTTTTTTTGTTTTTTTTTATTGTAAAGGTTAACCTTTGTTTTAATATTATGTGTTTGTGTGCATTCTGCCTGCAAAGGCCGTCCCCGAAATGACCTATACTGTGTCGGGCGAGACGTTAGGGCCTAAACCCTACTCACTCACTCACTCACTCACTATCTCGCACCGTTTAGCCACAATACATCCGTTACAAACGATGACGACGACAGACGACGACACACGTACAGGTAGACGACACATCGTGAGATGCTCTACAGCATAGTTGTAGTGCGTCAAAAACGTCAATAGGCCTAAGTAAAACGACGATGTGATATATAGGCCCTAACAGGTAGGCCTAATAACTTTTGAGACACGAATTGCCAGTCATGTTTGTCGCTATTCAGTTAATCATTTATTGGCAGACGGATGCGCTACCCAGTACAAATTTACTGTTGTAAACGACCAATTTACGACTTCTGCATTTCACAACGTGTAGCGACAGACATTTAGCTAGATTAAGTATAGGCCTACATCAAGTTTTTTTCGCGATGTTGCGTGCCAAAATTATTAAAACCAGCCAGAGTTTTACGAAGCTAAGCTTATTTAAACGCACGAGTGGTTTGCTTTTTGAGACACGGTGTATACTGAGTTAGTAGCCGAAAAATAAACGCGGCGAGTTGCGCTGATTCGAAGCTCGGTAACAAACTCCGCGGTTGGCTCAGCCCTAAAGCGCACCTGCAGGATAAATACGACAAAAATACCGGTGGTCAGACTAGTCGCTGGTTTTTCCGTTCATGTACTGTTTCTCTTTATTTAGCGTTAGTGCTGTGTTCTACTAGTTAAGCCTATTTATGTTAAAATAACTATTATACAGTACCGGTATATCCAACAGGCATTAATTACAGTCCCTTATTGTCGCAGTTCTATAGCTGACGCACAAAGACCGTACGAATGAACTCGGGAAACTGAAAGTGAAAGTTTCTTCTTCAATAGTAGATTGGAGGTAGGATTGCACTGCAGTTTACATTTTTCACTGTGTAAATATAGGCCTACCGTATTGTTCACACGCGTTTTGATATAAGTTCGTTTTATATCAAAGTATCGCCGATGTTCACCCAGCGCCTTACGTTATCTGTGGTATCTTTACTAAGTGTAGGCCTAAAGTGATAGTTTATAGACAGTTTCTTCTATGGCAGACTGCGTGCCGCATCCAAATCAGGGATGCAATCTGCTACGGGTAAAAAGCGGACGTGCAGATCTGAGGATGTCGCAGCGCTGTTACTAAGCTGTAATGTAAGCTTAAACGTCCCCTAACCCTATTTTTAACCCTAGCCTTAACCCTAATCCTAACGTTAATCTTAACCCATGCATGCCATGCACGACATTACTCGCAAGAGGATATGTGCATTATTGGAAAAGAAAGAAAGAAAGAAACCCTGATGCAACATCCGCAGATCCGCACATCCGCCGATCCGCTTCTGATCTTGGTCTTGGTCTGATCTTGCTTTTAATTTTCACATCTGTGGTTTTGATCTTCTCGTTTTTATCGCGATCCAAATACGCGCCATGGTATCTTTATATTAGAAACGCCTGCAAAATGCAGTCAAAGTGTACCAAAATAGTTTGGACGGCTGGGTTGGAAAAAGGGTTTAATCTGTTTTGAACGTGCAGTAGACTGTTTTTGTATAGGCGGCTGAGGCTTATGCATTGTCGTCATTGACGTCAAAGTTGCGTAGTCTGTGGTCTACAATTACAAGTGTGTGTTGTAATAGCCTACTTGTAACTGTGTTATCATCTACAGTGGCCATAAAAGTAGCACATGTGACTCGGAGGCGTCATAGTCTGTTTTGAAAGATTCTGAAGACTGTTGATCTATTACGTCATAAATTGAAATGACATCGTCTATCAACCCTCAACGATTCGACTACTTTCTCGTCTTAGATTTCGAAGCTACTTGTGAAGAAAATAAGAAGCTCACCCCTCAGGTAAGTCTAGCATATATTCGATATTATTGTATCGTACCGCCCTTCTTCGCTACTGGATTGATAAAATCAAGCGGTGCAATATAGGGCCCCTATTGTGTGACGTAGGCTAATAAGATGCACGAAAAACAGGCTGACGAAGAACTGAAACAGAAACCAGCGCATGCATCGCTTATCTTTTAAATTGTTTCGCCCATATTCTTCAGTGGCCAACGGCGTTGGAGGTTTAAAAAGTTGGGGGATGCAAGAAGTCGCAATTTTCCGACAGAAAGCTGCAAATTTGCGACAAAAGAGATATGTGTTCACAATTGTAATTTTTTTACATTCCCAAATAAGAGACTTTCAACCACAAAGTTTGTATTATTGGAAAATTTTATTTAAAAAAACTTTTCCGACGGTCTAATATTTAAGGGGGAGCACATTAGTGACACTGAAAGTAGTTTGTGCAGGACATCACCAATCGGAGTTACAAGATTTCACTTTTTTCCGCTTCTCTCTCTTTTCCTTTTTTTTCTTTTTTATTCCGATTTTTTGCACGGTTTTTCTCTGTTTTTCTTTGATCCAGTTAAAAGCTTAAGGACTGTCATACAACTAATATGCTTTTCTATCGGGTCTCTGGAGAGCTTGGCCACAATTTGCATTTTAATGATTTCTAAAGGTGCGTATACAGAGCAGAAAAAAATGAAACGAAACAAAACGAAATGAAATGAAAGCCGCGCGCTCTTAGTTTATTTCATTTTTGTCGCTTTGTACCGTACGCATCGTAAAGGACCTTTTACAAGTAAAATACACGAAAATTATTTAGCACAAATGATAAGCGAAAGACTAACGTAACTTTACATGCTTTATTATTATACTGCTAAGGTGTGATTTTTGTTTTCTTATGGCGCTTGAACTCTGTGTACGCGACTGTCTGTTTACCTATTATAATGTATGGTATATAGGAAGTGATTGAGTTTCCAGTACTCAAAATTAATGCTAAAACGTTCGACATTGAGTCGCGGTTCCACCAATATGTACAACCCACAGTCCATCGTCAGCTCACTCCATTCTGTATCCAGGTATGCCGACGTAATTGTTGTTGCGTGTAGCCACGGCATAAAATGTAGCGTACTTCGAAAACAAATAGGTAATATATCATGTTTTCAATAAATTACTGTAGGATGTGTCATTGTTAGAAACTGCCAATATTATCAGGCTTTCAACTGCTTTCACATTCGAAATATGGAGCTTAGCCCGAAAACCCTGGAAAAAGATGTCACCCTTGGTCATGGGCCCAGTCATTTTTCCATTCCAGTGTTTCGTGTCGCGGTTTTTGCTTATTATTTTGCCTTGTGGTTCCGACCGTACCACTGTTATTTTTTGATGTAAATCGTACGTGATTTGGCGAACTTAATGATACCGATGACGATACAACAATATATCGTGTATACTGTGTAGTTGACAGGCATAACACAAGACAAAGTGGACCAACAACCGGACATCTTAGCAACGTTAAAGGTTTGCTTTCCGTTTGTTTTAGTTCGCAATTAACTTGCATAAAAATGTTGATTATAAAAATACACTTGATTTAAAACAAAAATTAACGCCGCGTGCAACTGAAAAGTTGAATATTTCTGTAGTAGAACCTATAAGGCATTAGGCGTACGTGATTACCTAACAGTCAGTGCATCGTAAGCTTACGTTTTATTTTACTTGCCTTTTTGTCAGCCGTTATATGCACATTTTCCCAGTATGAAATTGGAACTTTTGAATAGGTCTTTCCTGTTAAGCGATCAACAGTAAAATTGTTGGCCAGTTATACAAGAAATTTGAGCAAAGCTCACGAGACGCGCGAAAGCCTATAGCATTTCCAGTTCAGTAGTTATAGTTTCGAAAATTGCATATCACTTGGACTCGGCCCATCGGGACCCTAA
>Ga0056128_1005423_pt1 | contig 16046 bp, 9 predicted proteins | sample WorMetLIZISLAND2_FD_71113 | JGI IMG/M metagenome (GOLD analysis project Ga0056128, IMG submission 71113) | Marine gutless worms symbiont microbial communities from Max Planck institute for Marine Microbiology, Germany - Olavius geniculatus... ...
CGAGCGAGATTTGTCTACGAGCGAGCGAGAAAACGGCTGGTGAGTCGCTTACGGGTCTAAATAACAGCACGTAATCATATTAATCAGTGCCGGCTATCGGAGAAACGGCCGGGTATCGCAAAAAACGGGAGGGCGAAACGCTCGGGGTGGCAACGTCCAGGGAGAATGTCCTACACTCTCTAGAGGCTAGTATTTGACAGCTGACGACATGTACACGTGATGAAGATTGATCACATGTGTGGCCATCGACTGCTGATATAAACTATTGCTCGCTGCTGTATCTGCTGATACAGTGACATTAATGACTCTCAGAAACATTCAACCTGTTGATGTATGAGGCCTTATATACCAGGGGACTGTATGACATATACCGATATCTGACCGATATAGAATTTTCTACTGCGCACAAAGCAATTGAACTGAACTTAACTTAACTGAAATGAAAGTCACTTTTGTCCTGTTGCTCATAGGCGGATCTAGGACTTGATGTTGGGGTCAAGGTCGAGCGCCGAAGGCGCGAACCGAGTAAAGGCGACGAAGGCGCCACGAGGGTGGGGTGTGGAGAGGAGGTATCTGCCTTCGCACAGGAGGAGGAGTCTAGGGAGGTGGCACTCTTGGTACTAAATTTAGTTTTTTTTCTATAATCAAAACAGTTGAGAAATACACCAGGAATGCATGGACTGCCATGGACTTGACTTGCGTGCGATAAAAAGCGTTATTCAGGGGCGTCTATGCCCCAAGTTTTTGGAGCAAGTTCCCCTCTCCCTCTAATTAAAGGTAAGGTGCCGTAGGGGCCGAAAATGAGGCGCCGTATATAGGCGTCAACGGGGTGGAAATAGGGAGGAGGTACCCCCTGTGGGGTCTCCCTCTCCCCAGCCTACTAGACGATCTGGGGGTGAGTCGTGAGCTCCCCCAGCGGGGTCCAAGACGGAGCCCTAACGAAAAAATGGTACATTCTAGACGTCATAGACGTCTTGCTTCTGCTTGCATGATAGCGTAAATATATCATAAATGCAAAATAATAATAATATTTAACTTTTCCCCTAATTTTCTCCAAAAAATTTTCTCACTTATTCCAAAGTTTAGGCTATATTTTGTAGACGCCCCTGGCATTATTTATGTTGTTTTTGTCACCTACTCTTACATCGACGTAGCCAGAAATTAGAACCACAAAAAACGAACTGGCTCTCAGAGCCAAAAATTGAAGTCGACAGCTGAGAGCGGAGGTGTTTTATTGGGAAGGGGCCGGTCGTCTGGCACAGCCCAGGAAGGAAACGTTTTTTGGGCATGAAACCCCTTAATAATGCATATATTGAGTATAAATTTTATTAGTTTCACTGCAAAAATTTATAATAAATGCACTCCATATGTAAGGCAAAAAGGGCGACTTTTTTCATCTTGGGGGTATGGCCCCTTTGGCCCCCTCAAAATCTGCTTATGCTGTTGCTTTGTACGATCCTTAACAACTATGCAGTAGTTTACGTCGTGCGGTAGAAACACAACTGTGGACTGTAATGTTGTCAGCATATAATATTCAGTCTGAGGAGATGTATATGGGCCTACAGTCAGAAAGAATGTCGTAGGTCTAGTTTGTGTTAATATAAGCCCTGCGGTTCGCTGTTTTACCGGCATTATTTACAGGCTAATTGCAAAGCACGCCTCTAGCGCGGTTAGTTACCGTGGGCTGTAGAAGGAACACGGTAATTGCGATGGATGTGATTCTGAGCTGAGCGGAATAACGTGGGCAGCTGCTAACGTAATTGGCAGGCCGGCGCTCTATAAAGGAGGAGTCACACTAGAGGTTCAGACGGCGGTCTAGACCGCTAGTGTGACCACTCCTTAAGCATGCAGATTTTCAGCCAACGCAATGCAACGCCCATAGTTCGAGAATAGTTCGTCACTTTCGGTTTTAAAATTCGCTAAATTAGTGCATAAAAATAACATTACAGAAAGCTATCAGAAAACGAATTTTATTCAGTCACTGGAAACGCATGAAAGACAACTACGGTAAGCTTAGTTCTAATCGCGCCTTGATTCACTATGTTCACGTCACTAGACTATAAACGACTGACAATGCGTGAGTACAACTGCAAACGTCTTTCGTTGCCAACAAATCTGTGCAGGAATTTTCCGTATTCGAACATTTTGCGAAATTCGCGACCCCCCTGCACCCACCCTAGCGACAAGACTGCAGTCGGTCTTGTTCGTCATTTTGGTTCTACTTCCAACGGTGAGTACCCTCCAGCAACGTCGCGGGTTAAAAAAATATGCGGGGCAGAAAATTGCAAATTTCCGACAGAAGAAATTGATCAGTGCTCGAAATTTTAATTTCAAGTTTCGACTTCTTATAGGTAAACTTGTCCGTTCAGGGGCCTCAAATTTGGGTAATCTTTCAAAACGCATTAGGCTATTACTTTATTGTATGCTGCATACTAATTCTCCAGGTGGCAGCAATGATGCTGTCGCGCGTCAAGTATACTTTGCTCAAATTTCTTGTTTTAAATTCGTAAAAACCGTAAAATGTGAATTATCGAATTTTGGCAAGGACATTGTGAATAGGCCTATAGCAGCTGTTGCACAAGCGACGCCAATAAATTAGCATCGGTCAGTCATTTAATTCGCTAAAATAATTATTACAAATAACAGTATACTGAAGTTGAATTAAATAATCAAAACATTAATGCAACAGTAACGACAAAAAGCCCAGCTGGCGCTAGGATAGTCGTAATATTATAAATACATTGCTATAGGCCTACGAATTAACAGCAAATAATTTCAGACATTGTATTTCGGCCTACTACCGACTTTAAAATTTAAACGTTTTTTCTTTACAGTGACACTTATTCGCTTGTGATAAACGAGTGAAAAGCGGACCCTGGCTGACGTTATGGATGTATTCCGGAAAACGTTGCCGGCCTAAACGACTTAGCTGTCAATCTTCACCCGGCATCCACGAACTGCGCTTTCCTGAAATCATATCCGCAACCAGCGCGTATATCGCCACCTGCTCCGACTTATTACATCCTGACTGTCAGACAAAAAAGCCAAGCAACCACTATCATGTAGCACCGAACCATGCGTGACTACCCAATCACGTACTAACATCCTGACTGTCAGAAAACTTGACAGTAAGCCATCTAAAGAAGTTTTGCCACGTCGCAAAGTCGTCAAAATGTCTAGTGGCGTCGTAGCAAAAGGGCAGGAAAGGACAATCCCCCTAAATTTTGGGCTGTCAGACAATTGTCGAAAACAGGGGCCGTTTATCCCCCTTATACCCCTTTTACACAATCAAGCTGGCTTGACGAGCTGGATATATATGTTAGCTGGACGAGCCAACTCGATGTTTGCTCGACGTTTGCTCGATGTCTGCTTGATGTCTGCTGTGCTTTATGCATGCTTCATATATGCTCGATGTTTGTTCGATGTTTGCTGGACGTTTGCTCGATGTCTGCTCGATGTTTGCGCGATGGTATAAACGGGGTATTAGACACATTACGCAACTCTCACTCTCCTTACAACGGGGCCCTCGTCCACGTTGACTCAAACTCCTCCCACGTCAAGCTTGGTCAAGTTCTGCATTGTCTCCAATGACAGATGACGGCATTCTTAGTTATGGGTACCCGTAGAAAATTTTCCAAAGGGAAAGCGGTTGAGACGACCAATAGACTGGAGTAGAAAAAGGGCCGGGTTTTCCCACCCTAGCCAATTAGGTAGGAGGATCTGAAAAGCGTCGTAAAATATCCAGTAGTGTCCGACCGAAAATGAATTTAGCGCATTTTTAACCTCACGAAACACTTCTGGTCAAGTTCTGGTAGAGCGATGACTGCCCCCTCCCCTGAAGTTCTAAAAATTGCCATCTTGATAAAAGTAATACGCTTTGAGTGTAGTCTTTAATGGACGTAGACGCTCCTGGTCGGAGAACATTTTTGTCTTAAAATTTTCGCCTAAAATACACAATTTAAATCCAAAACTTCCATTTGAGACAAATTTCACAACAAAATTGAAATGTTAAGCACCCAGTAATCTCTTCCGTCAGAAATTTGCAGTGTCTGTCGGAAAATTGCAACTTCGTGTCCCGCCTACTTTTTAATACCCCGTTTACACGATCAAGTAATCACCGAGCAAACGTCGAGCAAACATCAAGCAAAATTACGAAGCATGCATAAAGCATAGCTTACACGAAACAAACATCGAGCAAGCATCGAGGAAACATCAAGCAATTAGAGCACACGTCGTGCACGTGTATTTTGAAAGCATTTGCTGGATGTTTGTTCGATGATTGCTCGATGTGTGGTTAATCATGTAAACGGGGTATAACGCACGACGCCGCTGAGAATGTCCGTCGAATTTTAAAAGCTCTTTCACTGTCACGCTGTCGGCGAAACTGGCAACGAAAGCGTGGTTGTTTGTGAAATGTCCCAGCTCTCCTCAGGCGCGTCGCTGCATCGCCTCGTGAAATATTGATGCAGGAAACCACCGCGGCGTCTATGACACTTTGAAACGTCAGCTGAGGGAAGAGGAAAATATACTTTTTGCGAGGTATTTACGACGAAATGCATTGAGCTCGTTAGAGATATTTAAGTATAGGCGTTACACAAATTGACACTTCAATTACTTACTTTCTCTTTTTCTTCTCGGCGGAGGAAAGGCGTACTAAGCTACTTCGTCTATAGAGCATAATGTGAAATGCGGACGTTTCGCTTCAGACTTTTTGTTTCTTGGACGATTTGCCAACTAAAAAAAATTACGGAAAACGAAGAAAACGAACAGACGTCGAAGACGTACAAACGGGTTAAACCAACAGCTACTCGTAAAATGACATCGTCTGGTCCGTTCGTCCATCCGTCCATTTTGGCCGTCCTCTGCAATATTAGTGAACGAACGTCTTGCTGATACCCGTAATATCAACGTTTCTGCTGTCAGTGTTTCTGAAGGCCTATGTTTCACGCGTAAATGGCACTCTGGGAATGACTGCTTGCATATCGTACTAAAGTAGCAACAGCTTTAGGATGCTTTTATGGTGTGCTTTAAAGCTGTTGTATTGCATTGAGTGTTAGCAGCGGATTAAACATACAAACGTAAACACACAAACACAGAAAAAGATACAAAGAAAAAAAGGGAGAAAGAGAAAGGTCAGTTCGTCTGTTTGTCTGTCTGTATAGCAGCGTGTCTCTAAGACGACTGTAAGCCGGCTGCTAATGTCTTTAGCTCAGCGGCTGCAACAACTCGAGAAATTCTCTTCAACGATTGCAAATCGAGCCACTTTACATGTATTTATCCATTAAGCTCCTGCTACTACTAACTACACCGTGTTAAGCAAAAAACACCTATTCTCGTTTTTTTTCTATATTCTCTTAGAAAATGTTTAGATTTATGCAGTATTTCCCAGAAATGTTCGGATGAAATTGGGCATTCACGCACGACAATGTTGAATATTCATTTCTACTGATGACGTTACTATGACGACATATTTTTACGTTTGTAAACAATCACGTGCTGCTGCTGCTGCTAATGATGATGATAATGATGATGATGATGATGATGATGCTATCCACCTAAAGTGGTGTAGTTATCGATATGTCAGTATTTTAGGATCTGCCTGTGATTTGGATAATTTGGCTTAATTCAGGGGACAGAATGATGTCGCCGATGTCATTATCATCTTTACGATGTCACGCGATATTGTGCTTCATAATGTGTTAATGCGAGTGCATTTCGCCTGGAAAAGCCGTCCCCGAAATGACCTATACTATGTGGGGCGAGACATTAAACCCTACTCACTCACACACTCAGTCACGCGATCAGCAATTGTCGCGTAAACCATTCGCACATCAGTAGTCTCGCGTGGTTTATTGAATTGCAACTGTGCATCAAAAGAGTTGTCAACTATGTCAACTCAGCCTTTCATCCTGAGATGGGTTTCCTATGAAAAGTTATAGTATTTAACCATTTTAGCCATTTACGAGCTATACAGTACCTTTAACCTTTTAACCTTTAGTTGTCATTTAAAAATGGTGAATAAATAAAATTTTTCATTAAAAATAATTTCGTAGTTGCTGTCCCCTCCCTTCGCTGCCACGACTCCAGTCAAAAATTGTCAAATAATTTTTTTCTGATAAAAAATTGCTGTCCGAAAATGCGAAATGTGGTGCTAAAATCAGCTGTGATGAAAGTTTAAGACAAAATCGAAGCTTCGACTACCCGTAATCGGTTGCGTAAAGTTGTGTTTAAAGCAACAGAAATGTAGTGAACTAAAATGTAATGAGATAAGATGATATAGTTTTGTAGTTAAGTGTGCACGTTGCGGTTTTTATTAAAATATATATTATTTTATTTTAGTCTATCTCATTTTTGTCGTTTTGAACGCAACAAATGGAAAAAAACACTAAACAAAAATGTTTCATAGCAGCCATTTTTCAATGTCATCGAAGATTGCTGTTTCGTGCGGGCGAACGAATAGATGGGTACCCAGCTGTGCCATGAATTCATTCAATTATGTTGAGTCACTCGCAGGGAATATTGTCGTATAGACTCGTCAACTCGTCATCTCGTGATGACGTTGACCACGAAAGGCAACGAGTTTTTGAAACTATTTTCCCCGGTAGATGGGAAAAATTTTTTTACGCACACCCGTTTTCTAACAAATTTTTTTTCTAAACCCCCGCCTTACAATACGATACGATGAAAGTGCTGAAAAAACTGGCAGACAAGGTCGGTAGAAGTTGCGTTTTTCGGGTCGGCGAAAAGCATTTTGTAGGCCTATATGCGACATGGGACAGAACTCAACGTATTATTGAAGTTGGAGCGATAGCTCCAACGTCAGCATTTGTTCGGCGACATTTCGGCCTAGTACTTCAAAAGTTAAACTGAAACTTGGTTAACCAATGGAATAATGCGCTGGCAAAAGGGAAATGGAATAAAACTAAACTTATATACATCCCATGTTAAATTTGAGATGATGGTTTTATTCTAAAACAATACCAGAAATGCGCAAAGGTAAAGTCACCCACAATCAACAGCGCTGTCTCGCAACTCTGTGAACGATGCCAGCAGTGCTCATCTCTGTTTCTAAGGCTTTGAATTGGCAGGAGTGCAAACACACTTCAGGTAGGCCTACGTGGGCGAAGGACCAGATCTTTCCCATTATACTGCCGTTACCTTCCCGGGTAATAATATCCGAGTAATTTGCAGTCTTATTTCCCGGCAGCGATTGCGCGTCTCTAATTGGTGCGGAGGCTGCAGCGGTCGGTGCGCGTTGCCATAGAAACCGACACTGATAAGAACTATACCGTAACCTACAGCCCGCAGCTATTCTTTCACGCAGCGCCTTTATTTTCCTGCTTTCTTTTACAGCAAGTCATTGTCACAGTTATTACATTTTGCGCTGATACAACCATAGACCTATTCGTTGCTTTGCACGAAATCGAAAACGACTTCATCTATAGATAAGGTGGGCCAAAAGTAATTCTCTAACTCTTGTTCGTAAATTTGCCAAATATTGACTGACTTTCAAAATTCATTCACCGGCACATTCTGTAGAGAATTTGCAACAGTGTGATTATTTAAATATCTCACCACACTTTAATTACGTGGCTACACTACTATGTAAGATATAAATTTTTAGAAATCACTATAATCAAATTAAACTGGCATTATTTGGCTGGCACCATGTAGGTTTGCTAGCAACTGTATATCAAGTCCTTACTCTGCGAGCGAGATACTTTTATAGACATATACTGTACTGATGCGACCTAATGGACATGTTACCCGAGAAATATATCAAGATTTACTACAAATGATGGCAAAGGATGCATCATTCACTGCCATTAGGCGGCACTCATTTCACGTGCCATCTTGTCATAGACATTGCACTCTTTCGTTTTAGCTTTTTTTTAGTTTCAGTTATCGTCATTTCGTTTTTTCAGCTTTTAGCTCATACGATAACCATTCGTTTCAATTTTTTCACGTTTTGCATAACAGTACTTTCACCTCAGTTGCTTTCATTTTATTTCTGTTTAAACCATTTTCAGTTTTTTTATAGTTAAGTGCTATAGGTTAAACTGACAGCTTGTTTGTCAGTTTTCCCCACAGTAGAAATCGTTTATTATATTACATTGCACGAGGTCGTCCGATAAATAAGTTACAAAACAGCGTCATTCTGTCAGTTTTTGCAAATATTAATAATCCGAAATATACGTTTTGTAGGAAATTTAATTTTGAGTAGCAGCTGTGATTTTTATGACGATGACGTCACTGTGACGTCATTTATAAACATTAACTACGACGACGACATTGCCACTAAAATCCTACCGTAACGAACAGCGCGCCGTTATTGTTTTTGTGGGCCTAAATTAATTAATAAATGCAAATCAGATTTATTTTGAAACACATTTAATATATGGCGACAAGCGCATTACAAAGCGAACAGTTTACGTTTGGTGTAAGAAAATGCTAGATGGGCAGAAATTTGTATCATATACCCAGGTGCAATCAGTCGTTCGTCAGCATTGCTCTTCGCATTGGACATTCAGAAGTTTGCTGACAGATAAGACAAATGTTTGAGCGAACTCGGACGATAGTTGAAAATGAAACATTAGTCTTTTACATTCAAAGAGATGGTGTTAACTTGTTAAGTTTATTCATTTTTTTCGTTCCTATGCTGTGTGACACTTGCGAATTATGATAGATTAAAATAATACACGTGTAGACTGTGTTCTGTGAACAGATGACGTTATCATCAAAAATAATTCTACACATGTTCAGAATAAAATTTCCTACAAAACGTATGAATTTCGGATTGTTTACATTTGGAAAACTAACAGAATGACTCTGTTTTGTAACTTATTTATCGAACGACCCTTGTATTGCTTGATGCAGCATAGCTTTACTTTGTGTTTCATTGGACAGAACGCATTCATTACAAGTGACCAGAGGCCAAAGCGTCGATGCCAAGCCCACGATTTTTTGTCCTCGACGAGTGTCCTCGAGAACAACATTAATTCACTGGTTGTCTGTATAGGCTACAATACATGCGCTAATGACTTGTCCCTGTGTAATGTGTATACAGGTGTGTCAACACAACGGATAGACATACATCACTATCGTGGTTTATTAACAACGAGAGACCGTGTATATACAAAGACAAGCGTCTGACGTAGACATGACAACCGTGACGTCATCACCATCCGATGAGGAGGAGCGATCGCAGATGACAGCCAATGAGCTTTTGACACCCCTGTCGGGTCATACGTCGGACTGGAAGTCACGTGACCACCACTCCAGTGACGTCGGCAGTGACGTCAGCTATGACGTGGTGCTCGGCGTACTCTTGTTCTCGTTTTTGCTTGTCGTCCTGACTCTCGCCGTCTACCTGTGCACGCTCGCCCGCCTCAACCGCTGCCGCCGCCATCTTGAATCGCTGTCCCACGTGACCGATGACGTCACGGACCACGTGATGGCGGCGCCCAGCACCGCCCTGACGTCACTTGGTTCCTCGTCAGCTTCGCCGGCCCGCAGTAAGGAAGTAGAGGACAGCAATGGCGGTCTGTTGAAGTCGCTACTCGGTAGATCGGGCACAGGAAATAGTGCCGGCAGCGTCGGCGGCGGTGATGCGGTCACGTGGTACGGGTCACGTGACGTCGTACAAGTAGGTCGGCCCGCCAACGTACGCTATGTATCACTGCGCCGATATGCTTACCAGTCGAGCAGCGTTGAGTCGGAGAGCGGTGCAGTGCCTCCGACCACACCCAACTCATCACAGGCGACTAAGCGTTTGACGCCGCTGTTGCCGAAAAGGTTTGGTTTTGTGGGTTGGACGCGCGCGAACAACGCCACACCAGTGACATCCAGCGGAGAATCCATGCGTCACCAGACTTCGACTGACGTCACTGTGACGTCACCGCCCGACGAAGAGCAGTGGAACAGCAACAGTGGTCACGTTACAACCGCCGGCGACTTCCGGTAAGCCAGCAGCACACGTCATGGTTAAATTGTTAAAGGCTATAGCTTTTCATAGGAAACCCATCTTAGAACTACGGAGCGTCACCCGTCGTAAGGGATCACACCTGCCATTCGACACAAGTCAACGCGCCCCGCTCTAATCCAAGCCAGATAGACTGGTAATTGATTTACTTATCCCGGAGGGATAAAAGGCTGAGTTGACCTTAATATTTGGTTATATACCCAAATGGTTTACCTGCCTACAGGCAGTCACCCATTTAAGTACTAACCCGGCCCGGCGTAGAGCAACTTCATTGATCGGATCGTTACCGTTGCGACACGTTTACTTACTTACAGACACGCGCAGTCGTATTGATGTATAGTTAGGCCTATTAGTTTTAGTTGTACTCGTAACGATTAAAATTCGTTAAGAGTTAACTTTGCATAAATTAATAATTAATCAATCGTTAATTCTGATTAAAAGCTATCAGTCGCAAATTATGTTGATGGCAGACGAATCGTATCTAGTTCGATTTATTCGTATGCGCACTGCGTAGTACGTCCGTAGTGTGAATGCCTCTTTAGGCCAAAAATTAATTAAACCGCCATTTTCGTTCTTTTTATGCTTCCGCCTCTCTCATTACAGACAGTTGCAGCTGCTGTTATGCACACTCATTGAACTTTACCTCCGTATACGCCTACGTGCATTCTCGCGGCCCTGGTTGCCTCGCAGTCGGTTCCCGAGCTTGCGTGCGCGCGCCTGAGGCTGTGCGTGCTGTGTATAGCCTAAGTCTTATCGCATTTAACGCTGATTAGTTTCTGTCTGCTTTCATGGACCAAGATATCGTGCAAATTACACGTTAGCCAGCGATGCATTCGACTGTAAAATGCCCTATCCCCAGTGGCGTGGTGGGTTAAAAAAGGATGCGGGATAAAAAGTTGCAAATTTCCAACAGAGTTCGGACAAACATACGCAAATTTCTGACTAGAAGAAATTGTTGGTGTTCAAAATTTCTATTTTATCTATTAATGTCTCTAAAAAAGGTGTCATATTTGAATTTTTTGACGAAAATGTTTCAATAAAAAGAACATTTTCTAACAGTTTATTGCAAAAAAATTGAAATTTAAGAGAGGAATAATTGTTTTTTTTCTGCCACTTTCTTGTCACGACGCCATTGCCTGTTCCAAAATGCCGCGACAGATTACAGTAGTGGCACCATTCCAGTTGATTTATAGACTAAGTCAGAGTCGGGACTCACAGATCACGACTAAAATATGCAAACTAAGTTGATTTGTATTACACATCGTGCAACAAATAAAAGAGAACCTAATGGCCAATTTACACCTACGACGTCGACGCGACTCAACTATCGGAACAGTCTCTGACATTGAGTTGTGTCGTAGATGCGAATTGGCCATAAAACCTAACATTTGGACTATGAGCTTCGTTAGGTTTTGTTTGTCAAACCGACTTTCCAGTTTTGGATCTGTCACGTGACGCGCGAACGTCCAGTGATTGGTTGGAGCGAAACATCACGTGACCAGTTGTATGGATCAGTACATTTTCGGAGCGGAATTGTCTGTCAGATCGGATCACCTGTTAAAAACGCCTCAGTCGTGCGTGGGTTGTGCGTCTGTCTATCAGTGTCGCTGATTGCGTTTCTGTTTGCTCTGCTAATTCTCGTTTTTCCTAATCTCGTTCGTTCTTTTCTCAGACCTCTGTCTCTGACTCTATGATATCTGTCTGCGTCGGTGATGGGCAAATAACTGAAAAAAAATAATTAAAATATCAGCTAGCAACTACTTCGGCAATACAATTAAGTAAACAAATAATTTTCAATTAAACTTTTTATAATTTATTTGCGGTTAATTTGGGCGTAAATTGATGCAACGTTGTCGACAAAATGCTATTGATATTACTAATAAATTAACTGTAAATTTAAGAAGTACCTAAACATGTTACACTTGAAAAGTAAAATACATAAAAACGAAAGAAATCGTTGTCTTAATTTATGAATATATTTTCATTCACTCTTGCAACAGTTGTTAATTTGCTACCTTTTGTTTACTGCATCCGGTCAATCTAGTTATACTAAAGTCAAAGTTGTGCAAGTAATTTAGCTGTCTTTTTAAATTAAACTATTTAGTGGCAAAATAAAAATTAGTAATTAAATTACTGTTTCAACCAAACTACGCTATTTTGATTAAACTATTCGTTTAACTAAAATAAATTAATTAAACTATTACTCAACATCTGTTAAGTTAACTGTTGCTCATTAATTGTCTGCGTGTCCGTCTGCAAGTCTGTGTCTGACATGTCGTTGTCTTCTTCTGTCTGTCCACTTGTTGCTTAGCAGTTTCTATCGCGCCTTTGAATGTCGATGCCACTGCCGTCAATTGCCTCTATGGCTTTACTACAGCAGCGTCAATGAATTGCTAAGTAAGTGAGATTTGCATGCTAAATCCGAATCCCTATAAAATGGGTTCGGGGCCGATATTTTCAATACCAAGGCAAGTGATCCTTGGAGCCAAGGCCAAGGCAACTTAATAAATAAGTAAGTAAATAAAGTAAGTATGACAATTTATATGCTACGCGTCAACAGTCAGCATAATCTTATTCAAAACGAAATGAACCATAAAAACGCTTGGCTTTAATGTAAACTTACAAGCGTCTGCAAACAAGGCCGCCGCCAAAATCCGTTCTCGACTTCGTGAAATATTGACCACCGATTTTCGAAATTATTCAACTGGAACACTCGGCGCGTCAGAAAGCTGCAGTAGGCCTACAGCGATCGTTAACAATTCAACCGCCGCACCCGAAGCGCATCGCCGCACTACCTTGTAAAATTTTAATGTCCGAGATTCAGCGAGAAGCCCGGAGGGATAACCGTTTGGCCGAACTCGTCCGGGAGAGTTCATGACTTATGGCAAACAGTCAACGTCCTGACAGTTGCGGAAGTTAATAGGCCGCTCCGACCGTCTTGACCTGGACAGAGACCGGGTGATATATCGAGCCGCAGTGCATAGTCCAAATTTAATCAACCGACTCTCAATAATACCCCGTTTACACGATCCAGCAAACGTCCAGCAAATTTCCGGCAAAAGTCGAGCAATTAGCACGTGTATTTTGAATACATTTGCTGGACGCTTGCTGGACGTTTGCTGAATCGTGTAAACGTGGTATAACAGTCAGCGATTGAGTGAACGTCGTCGTTCGATTGCATAGAAGGCATAGAAGGCGCGTTCTACGTTTTCATCGTATTTTCCCAGCCACAGGTGTTATACAATCGGTCATTTCTGCGGGTTTTTTTTCAGCGTGAGTGCTCTGCATAAACAATAGCATCTGTTCGCCAGTAAACTAATACTTAATTCACATCTGCAACTGTCGAGTTGAGTCTCGTTGGCGTTGCAGGTGCAGAAAGTTGCAGTTTTTTAAAACATAAACTGCAACTTTTTAACAGCGTTGACAGTTTTGGAAAATTTGAGGGCGAAATTGAAATTTTAAGCGCCTATAATTTCATCCATCGGAAAATAGCAGGCTGCAGCAGCTGGCTGCAATCTTCCACAGAGGAAATTGCGGGTGCTCAAAACTTTAATTCTGCCTGTAAATTTTTCCATAATGGGAAAAGTTTTAGTCTCAAATCTAGCATTTTTGGACAAAACTTTTTTCGACAAGAAATTTTTTTTCGATAATTCTCTAACAGCTCAAAATTTAGGGAAGCAATTCTTTCCCTTGCCGTGACGCAACTGGTAGTGTGTATATAATATTTACGAGGTTGATCAATTCGCAACAACTTCAAATGTGATCGTAGAACACATGCACTTTACTAATGTAGAGATTGTGTACAAAATAAATATAATACACTGATTCTGAGTAATTATTGATCAACCCTTGTATGTTGTGTATAGGTCGGTGCTGATGGGAAAGGATTGGGGCAAATCCGGTATCGGAGCCGAGTCGGCGGAGACTTGCCGCATTATAGTCGAGGACGTGACGCAATCTACCACCAACATGATGACGTCACCGGAAATGACGCTGCCGGAAGTGTTCTCGCCGACGCTGAGCGAGGAGAGGAGGCGGAGTTCAGCCTCTTCCGACACGACCACCGTCTACGGTGGTTCCCGGCGCGGCTCGACTTTGTCAATGGACACAAGGCGGTCCAGTGGCGGTGGTACGACGGAGTTCTGGGTACCAGCCTCAGTCATACAGAGGACCCGGTCCAGGAGTCTGGTACCACCTGACCAGATATCGTATTCAGACGACAACGACAACGTCAAAGGTAAGCCTATACGGACAGAATCTGTGATTCTTAGTAATTACATGTTTAGCGTTGATGTAATCAGTGGCGGATCTAGGTTTCAGCAGACTATTTCCACCTTGTCCTTTTCGTTTCCCTCTTTTTCTTTTTCATCCCCTTTCTTTCTTTCTCTTTTTCTCACGCACGTCTGCCCCCTTCTTTTGATCTGTCACTGGATGTAATAGGTCAGTAAACGACATTAAACAATGTAAAAAAAACTTTTACGGCGCAATTTGCACAGCCATTAATTTGTAAACGAGTTATACCAAAATATTCTAAGCCTAACCGCGATTAAACTAACTTGTTCAATGTTCATTGTCAATTACTATGTCAGTGGTCACGTGCTGGGCGTGGTATAGTGTCAAACGATAGTAATTAACTCGGCGTGATTGGTGTTCGAGATGCGTAACGTCATCGTCGATCTGCAGGTGCTCGTTCGACGCAGACTATGACGTCATCGCTCTCCGACCAATCACAGCAGCTCTCTCCTGATCACGTGATCGCCAGGCCTCGCCGGGCCTCCATGTATGACGCGCTGGACTTTACCAAAATCGACGCCAGTCTCTATCAGCGACCGGTAGGTGGCTTATGTGCTACTTGCTTTAATTACTTAGTTCATGTAAACTTGTCCTGTTATTTTAGCCGTTTTTGTGCTGCTGCCCTGATAAGTCGCATTATGGATCTTGCCCAAATGCCTGTCCGTCTGTAAGCTCATGTCCTGTACAAAAACTCAAAAAAAAACAAAACGTGTATGAACATCTTTATTCACCACAACAGATGGTAGCAATTACAACGTAATTGCAATACAAACAATGAGAGAAAAAAAGAAAAAAACATGTGTGTTAGTTCGTGCTTATACTTTTTGATTTTTGCAGTTTTACATCAGCGCTTATACGACATTAAATGAATTGCTTGCAGTTTTTTTATATGTAATATTTGCGGTTTTATTAAAGTTTGAAAGGTCGCTGAACAGTTACTTTGTACACAACAACAACTACTACTACTACCTGCCGGCTACATCACTGCAAAATTTCATTTATCTACGTCAATCGGCAGCCGAGATATTGTTGTTTGTGCAAAAATCCAAGATGGCGGCCGCCGCCATCCTGAATTTTTTTTTGTTTAATATTTTGGCATTTCTGTATGTAGGACCTCCAACGTAATGCACATGCCAAATTTCGTGCAAATATGTGCAATAGTAAACAAGTTAATTGAGCGACAGATGAAATTTAAAATGGCGACCGCCCCCATCTTGAATATATTATTTTTGTCCATTTTGGTCAAGTGGTCTATTTCCGGTGGCATCCGGCTACATTACTGCAAAATTTTATTTATCTACGTCAATCGGCGGCCGAGATATTGCTGTTTGTACAAAATACCAAGATGGCGGCCGCCGCCATTTTGGATTTAATTTTTGTTCAATATTTTGGTATACCTGCATGTAGCACCTCCAGGGTAATGCACATGCCAAATTTTGTGCAGATATGTGCAATAGTAAACGAGTTATAAACGATAAATGAAATTCAAAATGGCGGCCGCCGCCATCTTGGATTTTTGATTTTTGTCCATTTTGATCAAACGGTCTGTTTCCGGTGGCAGCCTACTTCACTGCAAAATTTCATTCATCTACGTCAATCGCCGGCTGAGTTATTGATGTTTATGCAAAAATCCAAGATGGCGGTCGCCGCCATCTTGAATTATAATTTTGTTATGCTGGACCACCCACGAAGTCCGTTTGTGCACCTGAAATTCACCTTAAAATTTCGTGTTGATCGAGTGCGTACTTTTTGAGATATCGCGATTCGAAAA
>Ga0056128_1005426_pt1 | contig 16042 bp, 6 predicted proteins | sample WorMetLIZISLAND2_FD_71113 | JGI IMG/M metagenome (GOLD analysis project Ga0056128, IMG submission 71113) | Marine gutless worms symbiont microbial communities from Max Planck institute for Marine Microbiology, Germany - Olavius geniculatus... ...
GAAATGTAGGACGCACGGACGCACGCACGGACGCACGGACACAAAGGTGATTTTATACTCTGTCTAATGCTATGCATTGCATTGGACAGACAAAAACACTTGAAAAACGTAAAAAAAAATCTTGCCTGACAGCAAGACCCTCTTTAGACTATAAGTCACGGGCTAGTCAGACTAAAAAACAACGTTGCATAGCGTTCCACAGGCCTATGCAAGACAGACACGAAGATTTCAATAACTGCATTTCACAATCAAATAAAAGTAATCGGCATACAATTTTCACAAAAACTGACAAAAACTGCTTTTCCAAATTTGAAGAAATTTGCGATGCAAGCTTATGCCGAAAAGTCAGGCATGCGTCAATAAGACAACGTTTAACTGCGATAACTGCACTTTCAGCAAATACCATACGTATGTAGGCCTTTACGTCAGTTTCAGGAACGACTGACTCAGACGAGCTTGCGTTGCGATGTGCAGGCGTATTAATTCTGCCATTTTTCATGGTGCACGACACAGACCGATGCTGGAAAGGTTTCAACGACACAGTAATAGCTAGCAAGTTCTGAGCGAGCGAGCACTCATGAGACTCGCCGCGGTCGTAAAGCTTAGTGAGGCTACGAGCTGTATACGCGTGCGCCAGTAATCGACGAAGAAGACGACCCGTCCTTGGTTTCTCCACGGTCGTAGTTTTCAGTTAGACAAGGCGCCATGCCTCACGACTGACGAGTGTCGTCGGCCCATCACGCACACCGCGAAGTCGTCGGCACGGGCGTAACGACGAAGGGTATATCGTTATAGCCCCCAAAATCAGGCCAAGTCGGCTTTTTACGGAGCCGAAATGACGCCAAAATGGTTATCGAAGTTACTGCACTTCCACTTTTAAATTTTCAAACTGCAAATTGCAAGCAAACTAAATAGTAAATACGGTAACAGAAATAGCAGCTGGTAGTTTTAGCGTACTTACTAGCGTGTACTGTGTACTAAGTTCCTGGCACCAAAAATTTATACCTTCCCTAAACTTTCATACCTCCCTAGAAATACCAACGTCCGGCTACGCGCCTGGAAGTCGGTCGGTTGTGGGCGAAGCAGGCATGGAGAAAACTTTGGCAGCTGCTGCAGTGAGGATGACATTCAAGCGAGCGTCGGTTCGTTGGTTTGCTAAATCACGGCTCCTTCTCGTTATGGCCAGGCCGTCAGCTGCCGGTAGCTAGCTCTCATCGTTTTTCCTCGAACTACGCATGTTTAACTGCTTCCCGTTCTTTCCTGCTATCCTTCTATTAATCTTAAAGTAGCTGTTGAAGCAGCTCTGGCTAATTGACTGATTGATTACAGGTTTTTTAACGGCTGGTGGACAGAACTGTCACACATCTGGTGCACTTTATACGTAAACAATCTAAACTCGAAAAGATGCCTGCGCCAAGTGCCTACACGATATGCAGTCGTCCGTTTCAGACGTTGACAGTAAATAACATCACACGTTTCATCACATTGGTTAGTTAGGCCCAGTTTACAGTCGGCGTCATAACATCCCGGCGCGCAATCCACCACCCACGAGTAAAAACCAACGACAGATATACGTGACAATCATTTACGCGACCTTGACCTTTTACATTTTAAGTTAAAAATTGGCACGCCGCTTAGTTCTGACAAAGTGGAACTTTCGCACCAATTTTGTTATGTTTTCTTCATATTTTTTGAGTTAAAAATTTATAAGAAAAACAGCAAAAGAGGTTGACTGACGGAAAAGACACGTAGTGCCGTCTATGGGACGAACGGTTGCTTAGTGATAGACCTACATGTCATGTCGTATCATATTCGACTCGTAAACGTCCACATGGGCTGCAAAAAACCAATCACCAGCTAGAAAACCTCATTGACGAGCGCATATAATTAACAAACGAAGAGGTCGGCCCAGTGCCGACATGATATGCGGCTGTCTCTGTCCGTCTAGCCATGCGTACTCGCCCACTGCACTGGGCGTATGTAAAACAGCGCATTGAAAACAAAGCAAGACCCGTTACATACTAGCATAGTGAATACAGGAGGGGATACATGTATTCACTACATTATGACGATCACATAATAATACTGAGAATATACGTCATACACCACGTTTAGCTGTACAAAACCAAGGCCTATAGACTCATGAATGTCAGCACTACTATTTTCTGTTCGAATGCGATGTTTCACAGTCGCCACCTACCGAATGTCTTTGCATCTATTCGCGCAGCTTAAGCCATCTCCGATTCAGCATGTAGGCCTATACTGACTGCCAAGGTCGGGCTGCTACAGCACACTACAGCATAATAGCATATATAGCATAATATTAAGCCTTAAATAATTGTATCTTAATTCTCAGCTTTGAATTATATCGTGCAATCAAAAAAATTTAATTACGCGATTGTCATTAATGACTTATGCTAAAAAATTAATTTCTGAACTAAATACGATATAGGTTCAACTGCAAACATGCAGCGCTAAATTCGTAGAACCTAAAAATGACGAACCACAAAATATTTAAAACAATACTGAAAAATGCAGTGCCATGAAAATAACGGAAATCAAAGATTGCAAACAACGTCAGGTTTAAAGACAGTAGCGAATAGGCTATAGTTAAGAGAAAAGCACAATCTGCAAAAGGACGCCGGCATCAAGACATGCATCGGCCGGTACGACAACGGTGCGTATTCCAGACTGCAGTTTTTCAGAGCGATCTGCTACAGTCTGGGGACAGTATAAAGAGGACAAAGCGCGCTTTGCGCTCCCTATTCTGTGGTCTCTCCGCACCAAGCTCTAGAGTGGCTTTTGTCCCCTGTTCTGTTCCAGTTGTACGGAAGCTGTGGCAGACATATTTAATGGCTGCCCCATCTGCAGAACACCGATCGAGCGCGTTTTGCATGTATTCGTGTGAATGTGGATGGAACTTAGGCCTAAGTCAAAATGTCATGAATATCAATCATCTTGTTTGTTTGGCACTAATAAAGACTATGGTACGACTTTTTGCTGTAAGAAATTATGCTACTTGAAAAATCACTTGGTTTTGCTTTTTTTCAGCTCTGCGATTTGGTTCAGTATTTTTATGCCTGCCTTTGACAAGTTGTGCACTTTTAGCGACTAAACATTTCTTTCTACGTTAAACGTGGTCACGTGCAATACAGTACACAAAAAAACAAACATATCTGTGAAACATTTCAACATTTTAGTTCACAGAGGGTCTCCTTGAGTCCACGTACGAGGGGCGTTCAATAAATTCCAGGACTGTTCTTCTCAGAGACAGCTAAAAATCCAAATTAATATGAAAACCACTATTATACATCACTTACCATGGTTTCATTTATGACGTCACGCTGCGAGGTCATTATTATTAAGATATGATGGGCGTTGTCATTTGACAGTCGCAAAGAATAATCATAAATTTTTTTAGTCGCAAAAGGCGTAGAAAGTTCTGAAATTTATTTGAGATTATTTGTAGTAATTAGCAATAACACTTTGTCACGTTTGAAAGTATTTGAAAGTATTTGAATAGTTTGCCCGCTCTTGCGGCGATTATTAGTCAGTTAGTGTTGGAGTCAGTCGTTTTAAGGCCTATCACATGACAACTTTTATCATATTTTTACTAGTTACTAGATTTTAGGCAATCACACATTCCAATTTTGTTGCTGTTATGCTGTTATCATCATTAGTGTTCATTGACGTGCTTGTTTCTGCAATATTTGTACATAATCTTGTGGACTTTTTTAAATCCTTATATTTACTGTATGTTAAGCCTAAATTGTGCACATGCTTGCGTTCTGTCAAGTTAATGTATTAAACGAATATGATGATGATGATGATGATGAGCCGGGCAAAAGGCAAAACGGTCCGCTGCAGCAGACAAAACATTTTTTGGGTTTACTTGGAGAGTTGTTCTCGCAGACTTTTTGCTTGAAGGACATACTGAAAATAAACAATATTACCAGGCATTATTGTCTGATTGATTACGACCAGCAATTCCCAGGAATTGACCACGTTTGCTGCAGAAATGTGTCATTCTTTAAAATGGCAGTGCCCCACCTTGCGATAGGCCAATTAGACGGTTAAGAAAAAATTGAAGAAATGGGCTGGAAACTGCTACAGCATTTGTCATGCAGTTCAGATTTCGTTCCAAGTAATTTTCATTTGTTTGGACCACAGAGCGAATCACTTGGAGACATTAAACTTAAAAACGATACAGATGTTTTACATCATTTTGTCCGGAAATTTCTACAATTGCCAATACAAACTTAATGATACAGGTTCCAGCCGACTTGTAAAAAAATGGGAACATTGCAAGGAGAATATGTTGAAAAATAACATAACTGTCAGAAATGTGCGATTTACTGTCGTTGTATTAAGGATATAGTTCTGGAACTTATTGAACGCCCCTCGTAGTCTGTAGGCTTGTTTTGTAGCATTCGAAATTGATCACACAACTATCAAATTTATTCGATCCTCGTCCATCGTCGTCGTGCTAAGTGTTTCACCGTCATTAACAGCGCATTGTTCGCACGCAAAGATGGTGACCACTGCACATCCAGCACTCGTACGCGTCGCTGATTCCGATGCTATTCCACAAAATCAGTCGTAATTGTGACAGAATCCGGCGACTGATTAGCAACAACGAATGAGCTACGATACTCCTTCTAACTTCAGCTTTGTCAGCTTTGTCGGCTTGAAGGAAAGGTTATTGTTGAAGTCTACAAAGCTGCCGGTTTACGACACAAGCCAGTCACTCCATCTTGCACTGTCGTGAGTTTAGATAAAACTTAAGTTCGAAATATGCGTGAATAAACGTCAAATAAAAACTGCAGATGAGCAGTCAAAAAATGTCTGTACGCCACTACTACAGAGAACACGTGGAAGTGATAAACCAGTTTTTACATCCCGGTTAATTTTTTCATGTGCATTTTATTTCTGCAGTAAAAGTTTACAGCATGCATATGAATTTATTGAGCGTGTGGTAGACAGAGACTGTCGGCTACGGTTGGTGAGGTTTTGGCGTCAAGTAGTAGGTGGGTATAGCCGTAAGCGGCCAATGCTTGCAGAATGACGCTTGCGGGACGGTGATTATGGTTGTTATAGGCCCGGGCTGAGTCCAGTCCAGTCTGCCAGCAGTTCATGGCGAGCGTCGCAAGCTGTCGTTCGCTGCGAGAACCATAAACGTTTGTCGCAAACACACCCACGGCACTATAACGCCGTTACACTCACATATACACCCGGCCTGACCCTGCGACCACTCGCCACGCTCAGCTGCCGCAGTCGTCGCCGTGATTGTCGTTTAAACGACGATTTACTGCCTGAGCATGCGCCGATCGAACAATAAGAAACATTACATCGAAACATTCGACAGTCACGGGGCCTGCCGACGTCACCGGATCCAACTTAAACAGTGAAGTTCAAAACAGTGCATTGCGAGCAGTGGACGCTTTTCTGCCGTTCGATTTCACCATTTATTTTACGAATGCCGTTAGATTTCAGTTCTATATAAAATGCTTACATTTATTTTTAAATGTTTAAATACCGCGAGTTCTGATCTGCTAAAAGTCTACAGCAATCCTTGTACGCTAAAAAAGAACTTAGACGATGAGTTCTTGGGTAAGACAGAAGGGGGAGGCACAAAAGAGCGAGAGCAAATAGGGGAAACAGCGATTGTTTTCCAGACAGACGTTGTTGACCTTTTTGAATTTTGTCATTTTCCTAAAGCCAGTAAAACCGGACGCGGCTGAGCGCTGAAATGTTGGGTCGGGGGCGAGAAGCCGGGAAGTGGAAGCGGAAGTAAGACCAGCAGCAGCAGCAGCCGTCACGCCAGCACTCGATCTACATAGACGTGATGCTGTAAATTGTCTACGTGTTCACTGATGGACACTCACCACTGACCGGTCGCAGATCATAAACCAAGCTGCACGACTAATGCCGCCCTCTCTGGTAACATCGCGCTTTTCCTCTTGTCGGCGCGTTGCCGTAATTTGTCTCTTCAAAGATCGCCGACTGCTCGTTGCAATACCACTGCGAAATATAGGCCTACACTTCCTTTTTGGTTCACGATTTATTCGTTTCTTCAATTTCGTTGTAATCATGCTTTCTCACCGTTATGTTATTCGCATATCGTTTTAGCCTACCGTATTTAAGTAACAGTCGGGCTATTGGCATGGTTGTCGTCGTCTGTCCGTCTGTCCGTTTGTCCGTCTTTCTGACACGGATGTATTGTGCCTAAACAATAAGTCGTGAGAATCGGCGATGGTACCATTCATCAAATAAGGCGGTAGCGACTTCCCATAGGCTGGCAATAGTAACTACGTCTCCATCTGCAGCGATTTGGCCGCAATTTTTAAAGAAAAGTTTCAAGCTATAAGAGGCCATATCTAGGAAATGGTAAGAGATAAGGCCAAGGTTGCTACTAATCACTAATAAAACGTGGCATACGCCCTTTCAGTTAAGATGAAAATCATCGATCTTAAAGGACCTTCAAAGTCACTGGCAACCAGAACGGTCGGCTGACCTAGCGACAGCTGGGCTTCTTGTTTATTATTACTAATGTTTAGACGGCATTTTTAGTCAACATTTCAGCCCTTGTTGTTCTAACCATCCTCACCTATTATTGTTTGCGTTAAATAGTTGGCGATCTAATTAAATTTTTGAACTTTCGCTTAAACGTCACAATAACGTGTGGTTTGGCGCATGCCTAAAATTGCTTATTTGGCAAAGAACAATGTAACTAACCAAGAGTATGAACTTATTTGTGACAATGGCTCAATCAGAATTTTACTCTGTGGACCTTGATCACTGCAATTCTCAACAGTCAATCCATCACTCCATCACTCATTCAGTCACACTTTCGCTACTATCGCTACAGACCGATTTGTAAACGTCAGCTATTCCCAATGACGCACGAATCATATTCAACTGACAGCTTTAACTAATTCTTTTGCAGATCTTTTTTTGAATTTTTTTGCACTTTAACTACACATAAAATTTTATAATTTTTTAAGCTAAAAAGTCAAAAAAAAATTAAATTTACGGAAGTATATACGCGAGTTGCTGAATGTCGTCTTGTTATTATGTTTGATCTCGCAAAGTAAAGTAACATTGTTGTTAACTGATTGAAAGCAAGTTACGTCTCTTTGGACATAAACATGCCGTATGTTCAATGACAGGAACCCAAAGACACTGCTGTTGGGAAGATGGACGCCAAGAATAAAAAGAGGGGGAGGGTGCACACAGAATGTGGACAAACGATGTTGCAAAGTGGTGCGAGACAAATCTGCACAACTGAGCCACTTACCACAGGACCGAAGCAACTGACAGAAGATGGCAAAGCAGGCGTCCGACGTCAATGGGCATCGAGCCCATGACTAATGATGATGATTATGATAACTATTGCTAACTTTTTCACTGACGGTGTAGTTTTAGCTCAACTTTCATCATCATAAAATTATTCGACTAATTAACGAGTGTCGTTGTGTCAGATAACTGCGCATATACAAAGCTGCTGCATGAGTTCGTATATAAAACAACGAAATCTCATTCTCAACTACGTGACGACGACAACAGTATTAATTTTATTCAAGCATCATGGCAGTCCGCGGTGCAGTCGTTAACCATAACGCTGTTGTGGAAAGGTCAAAGGACTGTCGTAATTAACTGAGTTGCGCATCCTCCCACGTAGATGGAAGTGGATTCTTCGCGGCGTTGTTCCGGTTCCGCAGCAGGATATCGATCCATTGATTGCAACCTAATGACAGCCGACGATAATGATCGAACCTGATTTATCGAAGCACTCTTACTCCTCTCTGTAGAACTAGGCAGCTACGTGAAAAACTAGCACAGTGTCGTACTATCGCAGCGAACGATCGCGCGATGCGTTTATTTATGTTTACACTTTACAATCGTCATACGTCATGACGCCATACGTTACGTCAATGGTAAATAAATGACTGAAACTTTGAAGAGCGCAAACCCTACATAAGCCATTATTATTATAGCGCAATTACTTTGCAAGCAACGCAAGCCAGCGGTGTTGTGGACTCGTGAGTAAAAAATTCCCACGACAAAAATTTTTCGCCCAATTTTTGCACTTTGGATAACACTTTTCCGACAAGAATATTTTCTGAAATTTTTCCGACAGCCAAAAATTTATGCAGGGAGGAATTGCCACCTTTGGTCATGCATGTCGCCACTGATGCAAGCCACGATACATCGACATTACAGGCGGACGGAGAGACAATCAGTCGACATTTGTTGAAGTGATCACAGAAAGTCTGCATACGTAGATGTCATGGTTTGACTCGCAGTGTACAACAGTAGTCCCAGAAAGCTGCCGACTTTTCACGTTTTAAACGTTATCTATCTGTGTGAATGTCTGGCGATGACAGATCTTTACTGTTATTTTCGTCGACAATGTGGTCGTTTATCCAAATTGAACGTCCCTGAAGGATAAGCCAGATTATTTTAAGGTCCAATCGGTTGCCTGTAGCATGCCCGTAGTCCGCCTGTGGGGAAATAGTGGCGATCAAACGTCGTAACTCAATTGCATTCAAGAGACTGAAAGACGACGCGAAAATGATATAATCGCTCACTCGTTTTCCGTTCCATCTCATCTATCGCAGCAATAAAGCATCCGTGTATAACGCACCACTTAACAGCGCTTTATCTCTTGCTTCTCGCTAAAACAATTCTCTTCTCTCACATTTATCTATAATGCAAGTAACGGCCGAAAGTACAGTTTGCGTGTTTCATAAAAATGCAGAATTACATCTAATTATGTTTATCAACGTTGACGTGATAGCACTAAAAAGCTTCTTTCACGAAGCCTTTTTTCGTATATAAGTAACGCTGGAAACAAAAAGTAAAAAATATTCTAACAAAAAAAACACTTGCTTGCTCGTGTTGTCACGAATGATGGTTAAGTTTAGTGTTAACGCCATCAGCAGGAATTTGCGCTGAAGACTGACACTTTCTGAACGCGGCTACCGAACAAATTTTCGTATACTTTAACTTCAAATATAACACGTTATTATTAACATGTAAACCAACAACCAATCTCAGTGCGAATTAAGAGTAGCATAACAATATTAATACGTTATTGCTATTGCTTGCTATGCTATTACTAATGTTGTCGCTGACGGTACGTGTAACGATGACTCCAGTATCGTGACCCACAAATAAACAGCAACTAGTTGCGACAAGTCACGACAGTACTAACAGTCACAATTACATCGGCAGGTCGCAATATTTTCACGCTCTGCGTGCTGCGGCGGATCTCAGGTCGCTTCTGGTGAACCGGATACGGATATTGTTGGAACATGCGCATGTCAGTCGTTGACGACACGCGGCACCGAACACATACGCACACACGCACACGCTCACAGAGCGCACGTCGGTTTAATCAAGTCGTCATGCGACCAGGTTCATTATCCGACCGACACCTCGGCGCTGCCGGCGATTCGCTTCCGCTCCGGTGACCTTCGCGCCCATCGAATCGATTCCGATACTAATTCGATTCCAATTTCGGACACAGATGTCTCGCCAGCGAGTCGACGTAATCGTCGCGGCCCAGATTTGCAACAGTCTTTGCGCTATCAATAATTGTCTGCTCAGTCCTGATAACCGTTCACCGCGCCGTTCCATGCCGATAGTTCTGCCTATCTAATTCCGCCGGATTTCGGCGCGGACGCACCGTCGCCGACACTCGATCTCGTGGCCGACAGTAATAATTTTCTGCATTAATCTGCTGTACAAATCAACTTGTAATCCGCAGGTTCTGCTCCACATCGCACTCGTAATGCAGCTGCTCCGTCTCTACCAAATCCGCTGGCGCTTTAGTCCTTAAACGAAATTTACTCACTTACTACGCGGTCGTTCCCGACTCCTTCTTCTTCTTCTTCTTTTCCAATAATGCACATATCCTCTTGCGAGTAATGTCGAGTAGTGTCGTTCTGTAAGCCACACTTTGCGTCTTGCCCGCTTATCTGTTGCGTATAGCTTCTAACTCAAAGACAACATTGCGTATAGCCGGAATTGGTGCAACCGTAACGCAAAGCGAAAGTTCAGACGTTTCAAAATCAGAGTCAACAGACGTAAGTCAAAAACTTAGAAAACGATGCACATCTAACGTACACGTTTACGTACGGGCCAGCGTTAGGCCTAGTTTACTGTCGCTACCTATAACTCTCGGAAGCATGAGAGAAGGTGCGACCACATGGTAGACATGCTATAAGGCAGCGCTCAAGCTCGACGTCATAATCAATACCCTGCGAAGCACGTTAATGACAGAATGCAGAACTACAACGCAAACACTAGAATGAAATCGTCGAAAACAAAACAGCAACCCGTGCTATACATATGAGCACCGCTACAGTTGTGTGATCAGAAAATGCAAATTTTCAAATACCACGCAGCATCGCACGGTTTCACCGCGACAGCCGAACTTTTTGTAATACAAGATTATTAATCGGTACAATTGATTGAAAGTTAAAATGTTGTCAAACTACCGAGGTTTTCGCGAAAAGAAACGTGGCCTACGTGTTACGGCATGCCTATTTTCGTAGTCGTACACAGTTACACTTGAGATAATAAACGTTCCGAGAAATTCAACGAGCGTCTTCCTTTAGTAGCATATGCGTTTGATTCTGCTAAATATTTGTGCAACATTGTATCTCTGCGACCGACACCGTTAGAATCTTTGTGATTTAGTCGGCGGCTGCAGACGACGAGACGTAAAAAACGGCGCCAATGATAATTTACTGAGTGAGCGTGGCAATTAGGCAACGCCGCCGACGCTCTGCAATGCTAGCAGGCAGGCAGCTGCCTTATTGCGAATTCTGTCGGCGAGCGCTCATCTGAGGCCACCGCACGGACACCGGCGCCTCGCCGGGGCAGGGATTGATGCCGCGATGAAAGATGGAATTCTGTCAGAGATGAGATGTGCTGGCTTGTGATGTAGCACTGGAGCCAGGCGGCGAGCTGATGACCACGCAGCCGGCACGATGGACGCACGGCCGGACGCAAGGACGGACGGAGGGCTGCAGTCGTCTACGGCGACCCGTCGAAAGCATGCCAGCTGCAAGTCACGTAGCAAGCTTGCGCTTTTTGCCATCGATCAGCAACGCCCGCTGCAGACTACAGATAGCTATCATGTTACACCGGCGCCAATCGCTTCTTTATATCGATTTTGTTAGCATAATTGCATCGTTAACTCCTACACACAGTTTCGACGTCAGTTTTCCAACTGCAAATGCATTTAACGAACGACCCAGCATACACCGAAGATTTTCAGAGTGACGACTTTCTTATAGAATTCTAATTACTAAAAATATTATTAGACCTTTATCTCTTCTAAATTAACGTATATCGACATAATTTACATTACACTTTACACTTGATAAAAATTAAAAAAACAAGAAGGTAACTAGGACAACGATGAACTGAACTGAGTTAAGTTTAGTACGGTCACTCTAAACAAGACTTTAAAATTCATAAAATGTAAACGGTAATTAACAGAGATTTTAAATTTCAATTTTACAAAAATGGTAACTCTATTGCACTTTTTACAGCCTGCAGACGATAAAATTAAGTAAGTAAATCTGTTAAATAATGAGTCACTCGAAAATCAGATGCGGATACCAGTTTTTAACATCGAACGAACCACGTTTTCAGTGCATATAAAACGATGTCACGCGGATGTTGTCTGTTAGTCGACCATCTGTGACCAGCGTTTATTGCACGTTCCAATGTGTTGCAGCAGAATGTCGTCACAATGTGCGCGCTCACTGGCAGCAGCGGTTAATATTCTCTGTCACTGAACTGCTTCGGTTATTCGGTGCAGTTGGCGGTGAAGCGTTCGTTTGTTGCACCCAAAATCACAGTTTCACGAAGCGAAGAATTTCCACGTCGTTGCCAATGACGTAAGTACGTGCATTATTAGAGGTTTTATGTAAACAATTAAAGTAAAAAAATTATGTGCAAGACTGGTATATTGGCGTATGCTGTCAAAACAAAAAAAAATGTGTCTAAATGTGCAATGTCCGACAAAAGTAAAATGTTTGTATAAAAGTTTGTATAAAATAGACAAAACAATGGCAAAATTAGTGTCTGTGCTGCAACAATGTACAAAAAAGTTTAGTTTAAAAGCGGGCGTAATATTTTAACGTTTTTACTTAAATATAAAAGTCGACAATCGTATACGTGATTAGAGGTTTACCGGAGTGCTGTAAAAAGCAAAGCAATGTACAAGGCAATGTAAAGTTATTAAACTCGATTTGTCCTGTGCGTCAAAAATTTGTATAAAAGTATTTTTAAACATTAAATAAAAACGATTTAAATAATGTCAGTAACGGTTATAGCTGTTTTAAACTTATCAAAGTTACTAAGCCACAACAAGTCTCGATAAACTTACTACACTGCTAGATTTTTTTACTTTTCTGTTGAAATCAGTTTTTTTTGTTTTTAATGTCGGCTCCTGTCGCGATTTGCCTGCACTACAAGTGCCGTTGAGTAATATTCAATTTACTGTTTTAGACTTTGTGAGCAGAAGAAATACGAGAAAAAAGAACTTGAACAGAACGGTGTAGATGAGTGTACAATTCGGCGACCGGTGGTCAATATGTTTCGCCGACTCTTTACGACCGCAGCACAATAGCAGACGATTATGGTCGTGGGCCGATATAATACTATATTGCCTTCTTTCCACTCTGGAACGCACGCACGCTACTGCTGGCACGTAGAACGCATGTCGTAGGATACGGACGTACGGCAGCTATGAGACGGCACGCGAGGTTCCGCGGCGAAACCCCGGAAAATTAATCAGCGCGGATTTTGGGCTACTGCTGCTGCTGCTGCATCTGCCCTAGCTGACACGCGGCGAGGAAATGGCTGTGATGACGCCATGCATACGGATGACGGCAACTTGAGGTCGAAGGCGCACTGTACAGCCACCCCCCCGGTGACTGTCTACCCGTGCAGCCACGACGGACAGCACGGCCGGCAGTGATGATCCACGCGCGCCGGGCGACGCTGTCCTCATTTCCAGTTAAAATCTCGCTGGTCCCATAAAAAGTCTCCTCATTATAGGATCGCCCCAAAAAAAGTTTTCCCCGGCCGAAAATTTACCAGTAATCATAATTTACCAGTAAATTTTCGGCCGGGGAAAACTTTTTTCCGGGCGGCTGCCGGGCGAGGCGGATTTTTACCGGTAAATTGTCGACCGGGGATACTTTTCTGGAGGCGATCCTATAATCGGACACCGGCACAGAGCCTCAGCAGGCAGGCGCCACGCTCAATCATATCGACGTCGCAGCACCGGGAAAGGTGGTTCTAAGCGCCTGGAAGCTGACAAACCTACAGCGCTGCGATCTCTTACCGTCAACCCACCTCTGCAGACCAGCGGCGCCATTAATAAGCATCATGGACCAGCGCCAGGGCGCTCGGGCAGATGCTATAGTTCAGTGATCACGACACTATGCTCTGGCTCGCATGACTGCGCTACTTGATGGACGCAGCGTATACACGGGCCATTTCAAGCTTCTAGTTAGCTGATTTTGCGCACAGCTAACTGACTGACTGTTCCGTGTTCTGCGCAAACAACAAACGGATCGAAGATTACAGACGACCCGTCACCTTATTCCGTATACTTCCGATTTCAACCATAATTGCTGGAATACTACGTCATGTCCATAGCTCTTTACTTGTATATAAAGTCAAAACAGAAGCAAACTTTATACGCTGTTGGCGTCTCATATTCGACGTTAAATAAAATGAATCAAAGTGCAACAAAACTTGAGCATTAAAATAAATACGGGGTAGTAACCCGTCTTTCAGATGTAGTCTATTATACAACGAGATCGCAATTCATAAAGCCGACTGGGGCCCATTAAATGTTTATTTATGAGAATGCGCTATCGGTTACAGCAATGAGGACATATTGAGTCAACACTGTTGACGTGCTGTCAAAGAAAGCGTTAGAAAAGTGAGTTTCGTTAGTGGGTGTCTACTTATTTACATAATGATATTTTCGATATTAAAACTGTTATAAAACGAATGTGATTAGATTGACGTTGAGTCATATCGTACGTCATTTAGCCGAAATGTGTAGTGTTTATCTGTTTCATTAATCCCTGATGACGGAGTCGATCTGGCAGCGTTGCATTAATCTTATTCGTTGTTTTCTGGTAGCTATAGTGGTGCGGTAATCTGTTGTCGATGTTCAATCAGTTGCCCCGCGCCTTATCACAAGTCGCACGTCGAGCGCTCGGCCTACGTTGCATGATGAAAGATGAATTACTGTCAATGCAAGTGTCTATATAAACTAGCAGTCAATAATTAAGTCAAGATTGGGTCATATACAACCCCGCCCGAGTCCTGATCTATACAACCCTAAATCTCCTGCGTGAACGATCAATTTCGCGCAGAGTTATTCCGCAAGTAGTCGTCTTTATCACTCGTAAATGCGCCGTCGTCTTTTCTTTACTCGGAACCCATCAGTAAGTCCTCCAGGATGAGTCAATATTCAAAATCCTGTCCACAACCACAAAGTACAATACGATGAGAAAATTTTAACTTGCTGGGGACTTTTTTATTTCGTCAACTGTTATGCTGCATTGTATTTAACAGTTAATGAGTGTGCCGGTTAAAGTTGTCAATAATAACTATGGTTCATCAAGAACAGATAAGTATGACTATTATCCATGCAACTTTCGACGAGTTGCACTAATAGAATCAACTGAGTTTTAGTTTTTAATATGACTTGCGAATTCAGTTTAACTCAACAACGATCCAAGTATTGTTGATCCGAGATTTGAACCCATCGATATTTGATATAGGCCTAACGCGTTTTTAGTCTATTGCACGTAGAAGTAACAACTGAACCATGTATTATATGCTATTGCGCGTATATACCGCTGTTGCGCCCCCGGATAACAAAACCAATTATCCACTGGGTAGAGGGTGAAGTAAATAAGTCCGTTTGAATTTTCCTAGCGCAAAAAAAATCAAACGTCATCATGCGCTGCTGTTTGATTATGTGACCATAAGGTGTTTTTAATGTTTTGGGAGATAAATTACATAGGGCCTACTGACTAGAACGCAGAACATGAGAACAACATCGTTTGTAACAATGCTTTCTGCTTGCGAATTTGTGCTTGCGTTTTATGTTTTTCATATCAAAAAAGCACGCGGACGCTGTTTTTTCAGATAGTGCAATAATGTGTGAATATTAAATAATTAAGGTAAAATGATAGAGTCGCAACAGTTGAAGATCTCATCTGCGTCAAACGACGCCACCAAAAATTCAAATTGTTTATTAATTGTCGCACTAATCGTAGTCGTGCGATGCAGTGTAAGTATCTGGATAAAATCGCACGGATGCAGCTGCAGCTGGACTTAAGACAGTCGCGCTTAGCGCCTGGCGCCTGCATGAGCTTCGTAGTCTTAGTTCATTTCGCTTTCTTATACGACTCCGATCTGATCCGATATCGATATTTAGTCAAGTACAAGACATTTAGCTAAGGCTATACTGCTGGACCGGATTGCATCAAAGACAAGTGTCTATGTGTGTGTAAACAAGTTTCGTTATTTTAGCAAAATGCACTTCTCAGCTTGTTAACGTTTTAATGTTTATAACTTTTGTACCTCCAATAACGTACTTCGCTCGCAGCATGCCGGTATGCATTTTGTTTGTTTTCCCGCCGTTTGTAATCTATCATACAAACGTTGTTGCGTGTATGAAACTTGACTGGCAGAACGCAAACGATGCGTCACTGCCGTACAAAGACACACCATGCGACGCGGTCGCCGGTCGCTCGTAAACACGCACCAAGCCATATATGACGCAGGAAGTTAACTGGTGACGACTTGATCGAATGAATGAAATGCATAGCAGCGCAATGTGCTCGGCGCAGATTACGAGCCTACGTGCGTGTCAACGGGCGTTTAAACCACCCACCCGTGTCCTGCGTGCGCGTTTCCATTTCATCTGAGTTGTATATGCAATGCATTCGAGGAAAGCAGTCGATGTAACTGCATATATATATAT
>Ga0056128_1005431_pt1 | contig 16038 bp, 2 predicted proteins | sample WorMetLIZISLAND2_FD_71113 | JGI IMG/M metagenome (GOLD analysis project Ga0056128, IMG submission 71113) | Marine gutless worms symbiont microbial communities from Max Planck institute for Marine Microbiology, Germany - Olavius geniculatus... ...
TTTTGGCTGCAAAAGAGTGAATTACGACGAAATGGATGGAGATAGACTAAGATTACCTGCGAACAGGAACTGCTATAGGCTTTCGCGCGTCTCGTGAGCTTTGCTCAAATTACTTGTTATGCTTACTCTTCGCAAATCAACTGCAGATTTTTTGGCATCAAAAGCTACACTTTTGACGTCATTAGGTCGTGTTTAGATGTGGAATAAGATGCAGCACAACATTTCTTGAAGAATTTGCAAATCATGTTTAGCATTTTAAGTGAGTACATGAGTACATGAGTACAGGTTAAGTCGTACGTGCTCTCAAAATAGCCTACAACATTCTGGCAAAAGTGTTAATGAAACCCCGGCCTTACTCTGTCCAACACTAAAGAACTCTGTTACAAAAACGACGAAAGTCTTGCGTACAAGGACAAGCAGTTTTTATGACGGCGAAAAAAATAGTATCGATGGACACCAAGACCTTCGTTATACGTGAGTCAATTCATCAACTCGTTATGAGTCAGGATTTAAGCAACAAAGAACGATTGTTTGCTTGCAACTTATACAGTCAACAACCTGCGACGGGTATACAGCCATTATAGCCTAGTTGTCCACTTTGCTTCGATCAATAACGCATAAAGCCAGTCATGCTGCGCAGGGTATAGCCTATCTGTTTTTTTTAGCTACATCGTGGCTTGCTGAAAATCTAATCATTTTGAAGTAATCCAGTTGCGAAGCGTACTATATACGGATGGATCAATCCGGCCTTCTGTTGTCATGCTCGCAGTCGCAGTGGCGGCGGTGACAGCTTTTATGGACGGGGAAACAAAGCTACGGGTCGAGACTCAAGACATTTGTTGGGTGGGCGCTGCCGTGCAACGCAAGTTCTCGTAATACTCGAGCAATTCAAACTGTACGCCGCACTAAGGTTGACAAACTCAGCTATACTTAAACGTTCTTGGATAGCAATATCAATGCAGCACATCCCAGCAGGCTATAGTGCAGATCATTTATTAAGGTTTCCTTTGTCGTCGTGTCTTCGTCGCCAGTCGGTTCGCAGAGAAACGTGCAGACACGATCGGACTGGAACTTCTAAACACCGGGTCGGCCCGCAGAATAACAACTTTCATTATCCATAACGTACTTAGTCCTCCTGTCTCTCACCACAATGTCCGCAGTGTTAAAATCTCACTCTACTCACGACTGACGACCGTTAAAAGGTTAAATGCTATAGCTCTTCATATATGGAAACCCATCTCAGAGCTACGGAGCGTCACCCGCCGTACGGGATCACACGGTGTTACCTACCACCCGACACAGGTGAACGATCCCCGCCTTAACCCCAGCCAGATAGGCCGGTACTCGATTTACCTAACCCGAAAAAATGGAAGACTGAGTTGACCTAGGCAGCTGGTTACATACCTAGATGTTACATACCTGCCCGTAGGCAGTCACCCATCCAAGTACTAACTTGGCCCGGCGTAAAGTAACTTCGTTCTTCGGATGAAACACGTTACCGCTACGCCAGGCCACCAACCCCCACATATCACACTTGCGTCCAGGCAAAACACACCGTCGATCATGGTCATGAAATAAATACGTTTCAACGCAGACCAATGTGCATTATGTCTTGTCGCATAGAGCAATATAACAAATGATAAAGCACCGCCGTCGCACGTGGTAGATGTTGAATCATATCTGTGGTGGCGGGCAATCGTCGAATGAATGATCGATTGATCAATCGGAGACATGGGCGTTGGAAGTATTTGAAAGTTGGGAGAGCAAGCAGTTGTCCGAGGCCATGGCGAGCGCGTGGAGCGCGAGCCTATAACGGGGGTCTGGGGGCGGAGCCCCCAGCGGAGTCCAGGGGCAGAGCCCTTGGTGGGGAGTCAGGGGGGCGAAGCTCCCCTGAAGCTGAAAGCTTTTTGGTTCTTGAACGTCCCACAGAGCGGCAAAACTCTTAAGATGTCTAAGTCGATTCGACTCAGTTTAACATCGCAGTGCAGAAGGCTCAAACTTTTGGGGGAGCAAGAGCTATGGCCTGCTCTCCCGTGCCAAAAGTTGGGGAAGCAGCTGCTCCCTCTGCTCCCCCTGTTCCAACGCCCATGATCGGAGAAAGCGTCGAATCACTGTTCAGGCAGTGCGTCGAATGCACGCGCGCTGCTCAATTAATTATAGATTGCAACACGTGCCGTGCACCGGCCGAGGCCACATCACAGAAATCGTTTGATCACCGATTGAGTAACGTCGACGTCGTGACGAGTGACGACTGAATGATCTCATACATGCAACGCATCTGACACTGGTTCTCAGTCATCGTAAGATTAATGTTCGAAACTATTAACGTTGTTCACTAGCGAAAAGTCGATTTGAGATTAATTTCCTTTCCGGTGATAGCAAACCGCCATTCGCAACGGATCGGGATGTTTTGTAACCGACAGCGAGCCGCAGTTAAACGAAAATAATTTTGCAAAATATTTAATCTTCACAAACAACAACAATCTACCTTCAAAATAGTGAAGTTCGACATTTTTTGACATAGTTGCTAAATAAAAACATCAATGAATCAATCAATCCGGAATTTTTTAAGTGGCCTAAATATTCGGCCGGCGTATGTAAGTAGGTAAGTAAGTACGACGACGTATGTCGCAAAATATAGCATTTAATTGCTTAGCCTTAAAGTGCGAAAACGATAATATGTTGACAGTTGAAGAATATTGGCTTTTTTCTGTACCAGCTCCTCTTCTTATGCGTAATAAGCGAGCACGGGCATATGTTATGGTAACGGCTCACGTTGTATTATTCACTGGCTGCAGACTTAAAATATAGCAATTCGTTATTGCAGGGAATTTGGATCAGCTATACGAAAGCGATGTTTATAATACCGCAGTATCAGTGGGCGGTATCGGTATCTCGTGCGTCTCTAACGTCGTTTTCAGAGCGAAGCCGACTTGAATCTGACGTGAACGTCTTTCATCAAATCAACAACAAAGCAGATGAACTACAAATCTATAAAATAGTTAGTCAACTGAAAAAAAGGTTTCGTGACGCTTACCTGTCTACAGATGTTCGATATGCAGCTTCAACTCCCCTATGCCGCTATACCTGTTGTTAAACGGTGCTGCTGAATAAATTCCTGTGAGTCATTTTACGTGCGACAGCAGGTACTGCTGTAGCGCGTCTTAGCCATCGCAATTCTGTCCGTCTGTCCGTCTGTCTGTCTGTCACACGAGCGGATCAGTCAAAAACGGTGCAAGCTAAGACCACCAAATCTTCACCATCGGCTGCCTGGAAGACTCTAGTTTCAAGATCAGTAAAGCTTTTCTATAAATTCGAAAGGGGTCGCGCCCAGCGAAGGCGCTAAATGAAAGGAGGTAGAAAAAATTTGCGATTTTCAGCCAATAATAAATCTTAGAATCTTAGAAAGGTATCTTAGAAATGGTGCGTGATAGAGCATAGGTTACTATTAATTACTAATAAAAAGTCGTACACTGGCTTCTGATTGGCACCGAAAGCAGTGACCTTGAATGACCTAGAACGCCGAAATAAAAGTCTTCATGGATTTTTAGCGATTTTTGGCTGCGACACACATTTTAAAAGCGAATTGCGCCGAAATCGCTAGAGATAGACAGCCTGCGTATGACGCTTTCAGCATTAAACGTAGCTTTCAGCAGTTTAAATTTTGCCCTCCCCCCGGCGTTTAAGAAATTCTCCGTACGGGGGCGTCAAACTTGGGTACCATCTTCAAAATACTCGCATTCAGCCACTCGAACGGCAGCAGCCATGCGAGACGGCGACGCCGTCTGACGTATGTGAATGCATCGTACCCAATGTCAGTTGCTGGGATCAGTGAGCTTAGATTTTGTTCGCAGTGGGCCTTCAAACATGCACTGCGTTAGCTAGGCTTTCTTCTTAGTGCTTGCGTGCTTGCTCTGTTTTATTTGTTTTGTTGTTTGAAACAAATACATGGTGATATTTGCTACTTTCCAGATGAAAAATGATTACCTTAGCTAATATTAAGCTATGCGGTAAGCAGAAACGGGCAAACATTCATTTCGTTTGTACTGGCTGAACATAATTGAATACAAAGGAAAATATATGTCGTTTATTTGTTTATTCTGCATTTTGTAAGATAGCCAGAGACGTCTATGAAATCTGGTGCTCCGTACCGTATCAGCGGGTGATGCGAATAACGTTTCAATATTAATTGGTGTCAACTAGGCCCCCTATCCTTCAACTTTGACGCTTGATCCCAAGTGAGCTCCGAGTCCCTTCCTTGACAGTGATCCAGGCAGGATCTATAAAAGCTCAGGACCTATCCTGCTGGACACAGCGTGCCGAAGATGTCACGAGAATACCAGAAAACGCCGGCTCGTTTTTTCCTCGTCGGCCGCAAGGTGCAAGACGATGACATCGGAGAAGATCAGACGGACAGACATCGGTTGGATGTCGCAGCGTCCCCGTGGGAATACCATCGACCACATGGCCGCATCAGATACGCCTATATGCGGCTCTGCACGGACTGACCAGCCAAATGCCGCGCAGCCGTCAGCTGCATACAGCTATCGGTCATCTCGACCGACCGTTTGTTGACTAATCCAACTATACTACTGTAGTTAAACGGTCGATGTGTAAGATGTGTCCTCTATTTAATACAAAAGCCCAGCTGTCGCTAGGGAGAGCCGTACTGCTCGCACCTCATGGGTAGCAAATGTGCAAAAGTAGTTTTTTTTTCTTGTTTACATAACTTCCGAGATAACGTAAACTTAACGTATGCACCTCTCCGAAATATATGCGCTGCAAATTGCGGCCAAACTCCTGCAGATCGCGACATTATTAATATTGACAACCTATAGGAACTTACCATCACCGAACCTCTACCACTCACCGCAGGCCTGTCGAGAGGGTGGGGCACGGGGGGAGGTTAGCTACCCCGGGCCCCGCGACGTTTAGGAGGCCTCGCCGTCGCTCGGAAATATAAAGTACACTAGAATGCACCATTTTGAAAAGAAAGATTCAAAAATTTTCTCCCCAGAGGGTCCCCGCGAGAATGTTTCCTCGGGCCCCGCTCTGGCTCTCGACGGACCTGACTCACCGTTTTCCCACAGAAGCCTACATAACTTCAAACAGACATACACACAGACGACAAACAGACGACCAACGGACGACACATTGTAGGCCTACCATTAGCGCGACCGTCCACTAAAAGTGAGCGCTCTACTGTCGTAGCAAACTAACCGTGCGATGCGTTTCATGCAAATGTGTAATATAAACGCAGATGACACAGACACGTCAGCTGCAAGTACAGCCTATCAGATGCTTATTTGCGCGTGTACTGAATTATCGTCATTTCGGACGTTGACGTTTATGGAGTTGTGTACATTTGCAGGCGGTAACTTGGCAAGCCAATTACTCATTTGTTCGGTGGCGAGAACGAACTCGCAGCGACGTAACGTAACGTAACGTGTTTGATGTGCGTGTAATCAACGTCGACGTTTCGCCTTCGCCGTAATTACCGGTTCGTTCGGCAGGCGGCAGCACCGGAACTGAGACACGCTGGCTGTTTCCCGCGAATATTCACGGTGACGTTGACACGGACGATATGTATGATGTAATAAATGATTATCGCTAAATAACTAGCAGACAAGATGACAACTTAATCGAGCTCGTACAAAGAACTAAAACAGTGTTGTAGACGCGACTGAAATAAGAGAAATGCAGCAACTACAATATCAGCAGCAATACAGGGTGCGGCAAAAAAGTAACCTTTTAAAGTTTTTTGCTGTTTTCTCAGCAACCGTTTAGAATTTTAATTAAAAATTTTACAGCTTTATTTAGTAAAACCATGTACATTTAACTGCCAAGTAAAATGTAATTCTGTTGAAAAACGACGAAGTTATAGACTTTTCGACATGACCGCCTATCGATTTTTCAGCATTGAAACATGTTCAAGCTACAACAACAATTCAGTAACATCGTTAGAGCAACACAGTTAACTAATGATCAGGTGCCAGAATTTTATTGTCACTGTGAATGTTCTAAGTGTTCACCGCCAGCTCCAAGCTACAACACCAGCCTCTAGTCGCCTTATTTGAGAAATCTCTCACAGCCTTGTCGATCTGTCGTTGTGGCAGGTTGCCCCAGATAACCTGAAGTGCTTCCTTGACTTTGGCGATTGGCGACAGGCAGCTCGTACCAGTCCTTGAGTGTGGTGTAGATCTTGTCGAGGACAGATGATCTAAACGCTTGGTGAGAAAACATCGAAAAAAACTTTCGGGGGCTACTTTTTCGCCGCAATCTGCAGGTATTACGCTAAAATCAATAAACCAAAAAAACATCAAATGGGAATACCGGGTATTTTATACGTTCACAATTCACCAGCAGCATAAAGCAGTCACAAATGTCACAGCACGTTGTACGATTGTAGGTCTAGGCCCAGTATAATTCTTATTCTTTCAAACAGATCTACGCTGTGACAGTCTTGAAGAGGAAAATCGAAATATTTGGTATCAGCCATTTAGTACTAGGCCATCGGCATTCTTAGGTTATAGTTTTACGTCTAAGTGTATAATTTCGGCCCACTTAGGCCTACCTGTAGCACTTCTATGTCTTCTTCGTCCCGGCGCCGACGACTCAAAACGTCATCCTCCGCGTCTGACTCGGTCACTCTCTTACAGCCGTCGTAAGTCATAACCCTCATCATTGCGATATGGGGCGCCGCCACAGTCTCGCACTACCAAGTCAGCTATTCAGTAGTAGATACGGCACTGCGGCATTTGTAAGCGAGTTCGCAACGCAGTGCAAGCTTATACCAATCCAGGCAGTACTTAAACCGCGCTCGGGTGGTATAGGGAACACCGTCGTCGTTTGCTTTATGACGCACGGCTGCAGTCGAAAATTGTCAAAACACTTAAAAACATTAGCAGTGCAAGCTAAATGCTATTTAAGCGTAGGCCTAAGTATGCAGTTTTGCCAAATCCTGGCCGCAATAACGCGTTCCCGTATCTTTTCCACTTGTCCTCGGTGTCAGAGCCAAAGTGTCTCTCTGCGGTGCTGGTCATAACTGGCAGAGCGTCCGTCCATTGCGAGGCTCGATGACGAATGCAGTGGACGTCTGGAACAGCCAGTCGCCAGTCGACCGTCCAGTCCTCTGTCCAGTCTTACTGCTGCTGCCTCGCCAGCCCAGTCGCTTGCTGTTTGTTGGTGGGCGATAATGGCGGACGCCGCCGCACGCGATTCAATTAACCGGATTGTGCACGGATGAGATCGTCTAGAGCTGCGATTTCTAATCAACGAACAGGACCGGCCTGTAGCCGGCACTGACTCGGTGATATTCGTCCGACGTCTGTGTTTGCGCAGTTATGGTGCCGGGGGCGATTGTGAGGGGCGGAGTGTGCGCGAAGAACGGAGTCCGATTGAATAATGACGGCTTGCATCGTAATTGGCTGCGCCTCGTCGTGTTCATTGGACTAACGCAGAGACTGCATCTGCAGAAAGATGCCGTCAGATCCATTCGAATCAATCGAAATGTCTCAAGATATCACTAACTGCTGCGTCGTCGTTTTGTACTTGTTTTTTTATTCATCGCGCGCTACGTTCCTAACGTAACGAAGAGGAGTATATGAGATCAGTGTAATATTGACGACCGACCGACTAACGACCGACCTCTGTTTCTAGGGAGCCTTTCTGGATGAACTTCAAACGGCCATATCTCCATAACAGTGCCAGATAGGCGGGGAGACAATTTCCAATAACGACCTTGACGCCAGTCACTATTAGTATAATATTAGTTCGGTCTCAAATTGACGCCAGGTTTCTAATACAAGTTGAAAGGAACGAAAAAGCACTTAGAAGAATATAGGAGAAAATAATGCGCGCGAGGAGTACATTAGATTGGTCACAATCTAATAATATTTCTTGTTACAATCTTGCTATATACACGGTGTTTCATAAAAGGACCCCTTTTTGTTTTTTTCATAATTCACTTAAATGATGATCAATTTACACAAAATTTGTAACAGTTGTAGCTGAAGAAATACTAATTCAAAATATTGCAACAAAATATGGCAGTTGATTAAATATTTTTGCTAGTCCTGACGTAATGCTGACGTCATAATGTGTCAGGGGTACAAACTGGATAGTCTCAACTGGTGCTGTCAGTTGCTACCCTACTTCGATGGTGAGCTTAATCTGGTTCGTTAATAAAAATGTTTATTGTTACGAAAAAACAAAAAGGGGTCCTTTTATGAAACACCGTGTACATATGCTTGCTTATATACTGTACACGCAAAATAGCCTATAATTTAAAAAAATACTATAATCACAAGAGACACATTGCAAAAACGTATTTTTCGACACATTTTTTAGTCATTTTTGCGTTAAAATTAAATTACTTTTAGCTGTAAATACATTTAAATTGTTTGAGATGTCAATGCATCTTTAATGACATTTTATTGCTAAACTTCTGCTAAACGCATTTGATGAGGTAGGCCTATTGAGACTTGATTTATTGTTGTTTGGAAGACCCCAGACTGACCCTAATAACCCCAAATACTGAAATACAAAACCTAAATTTTAGTTTATTCTGCACCTCTTAGTACCATCTCGTTCTGGGCGTCAGTCTATCATCACACGGTCACACTCATCTTTCTACCGTTAGCAATGATTTGCCTGTCGACGCGTCCCACAAAAAGTCGACTGCGAATGCCGCGAGTTAAGTTGACGATAATTTATTAACTATCTACTATAATCCTTGGACAAGGTCACTACGCAGTCGCCGATCTCGTGTTTACTTTTCTCAGACTATTTTGTTGACGTCACGTGACCTGCAGGCGGTGCCCCGGTCGCACTCTGCGACGACGGTGGGTGGTATATAAACCCTGTACGTACGTGGCAAGGCAAGACGTCGAACGTGAGGAAAGGTTATGGATTAACGGCTGATCGGTCGCTGCATTGTCTCACGCGGTACGTGTAAAACGTGTGAACGTGACTGATGCCTGGCGACCTCGTAACGCGTGCCCGCCGTCAGCAGGCTGCAACTGCATAGAATCCAGGCAAGTTTGTCGAATAGCAATTCTGTTTATAGTTTACCTTTTATTTTCTTCGTCCTCTCCCCCGGACTGCATTTGATACCAAATACCGACTTTCTTATTTTTCATGTTGAAAAGACTGTTTCGGCGTCAACCGTTCAAAATGCATTTGCAATAATTCTGTCTGTAGCCTAAGTCTGCCGGTCACCGTGATCAAAACGGCTCAACATATTATATCGATACAATTTTACTATACATTATTTTTAGGCATATTTTGTATCAAATAAAGTCCGTGGCATCTTTGACTAAAGTGTTTTGACCTTTATAGTTTTAATATTTATAAAAACTGTTGCATATATGGTGCTAATAAAACTAACTACAAAATCCTAATTGTCTATCAGTTAAATTATTTTCGGACCGTTAAACGCATTTCCTTGCATTTTGAGATAAAAAATACGCGAAATGCACAAAATGCTTTATTTACGCCTAGTACAAAAAATGACAAAAATGCCAACGTAGAAAGTTAGGCGTGAATTTGCGTTGCCTATAATAGCCCTACTTCGTTATTATTGTTTTTTTCTATTTTCAAATAAAAATTTTAATTTGCAAACGCTTTCTGCGCACGACCTTACTTGTTCCTTTTATTCAGTGTTAGAAAACATAGTATGCATAGTCAGTTGCAGGTTTCAAGTTCTGCAGCTTTTTTGCCTAAACATGACTGCTAAATATTTGTTTAAAGTCGTTCAATGTCATAACAATTCAAATTTGAAACCAAGCAAAAGCAGAAAGTTTAACATAGGCCTATCTTAAAAACGTAACATTTTTGTGGTGCTTGATTGAAGAAATTAAATTTGTTGGAAATGCTTAGTAGCTGGAATCTAAAATTAGACATTCTACAGGTTAGTTAAGATTATTAATCATTCGGCATTGATATAGTTAGTTCTGGTCAGAGATCTATTGTCAAAACGAATCTGTAGACTGCGTTGTAAATCGATACAAAAGTAAAACATCTTTTTTATACACAGTAATTTTTTTCAAGGTTTCTTGTCACAAACAGACGCCCCGTTTATGTTTTTTTCATAACAGCAATATAAATTTACGGGCACTAATAAGTCGGCATAAATAAAAAAGTTTTTGTCTAAAGCTTATTTCTGTATCAGACTTTTTAGAACACAAAATTTTAGCTAAATAGCATACTATTGCATTAAGTCAATAAAATGACTTTAACGAGTGTCGGTGTTTTGGCGAATAGAGGTTTGTGTTTTATGCCCCAAAATGTGTTACTTTTTTCTCTTAATAACTGGCCTAAAATACTTGACGATGGGGCCTCGCGCAGGTCCGAAAAGAAAAAGCGTTATCATAATTTTTGCCATTAAAGTGTTTAACAGTGTGGATATATTTTCAAACTATTATTGAAACTGTAATAAAACTTAACCTAAAACTTGAAATTGAATTTTTTTTAAATTTATGCAGATAGTATACGTGGTCTCTTAATTTTTACTTTTTTAATTAAATTGATACTAAGCAGGATTTGTATCCTCCATGTTACGCTAGGTGGTCACCTAAGAGTTCATTTAAAGTCATGTATTTTGGAGTCAGAGAAAAACCAGGGAGGGACTGCATTTGTTTTGTTTCGGCAATGGCGTCGTTGCCGAGAGGGGGACCGTGGGACAATTGGCCACCCTAAATTTTTGACTGTACGAAAATTGTCGAAAGATATTCTTTGTCGAAAAATTTTTTGTTCACAACGCACAATTTCGGGCTGAAACCTCCAATTTTGAACAAATTAAAAGCAAAATTAAAATGTTGAGCACTTATAATTTCCTCCTCTGTCTGAAATTGCAGTGTCCGCCGGAAAATGCAACTTCCTGCCTTGCCCACTTTCTTAACCAACGACGCGGCCAGTTGTGGCCTCTAAAAGTTTTGAAGACATTACATTGGCCTACAAAACTGCTGCTAAGACTTCTTTTGCTTTGCTTCCAATTTTTTACCCGAGCAATATAGTTACATATTTTATAGCGCACATTACGCTATCGTATGTTGTCCGTTTGTCCGTCGAGTGCGACGGCGAGGTATGTTTGTCACATAGGTTAGGCTATTCGTAAGTTTTCACACGAATAATTAGTTTTCGTTTTTAGTCTTCGTTTTTTTCCGCACGCCTAGCGTCGGCAGTCTAGTGCAAGGGGACACCCCTAAATTTAGGTAGAATAAATTAAACTGGGGTAGAAAAATAGCGATTTTCAACTAAAAATTTATCGTATTCTACATGTAGAAACTGGCAGGGATACTGTAGATCGCTAATTTATAGGATGTCGCAAGCGCGCTTTCGATTGGTACCAAAAATGAACGACCTTAAAGCAGACGTTAGATAAGGTGAAAAATTTAATCAATCATTTAATAACCAGTTGCAATGTGTTCGAAATATTTGTGTTAAAAATTATTACAAGAAACCTAGCTGTCGCTAGGATAGCCGACCGTACTGGTTGTGAGTGACATCCAAGGTCATCCAAGGTCGATAATTTCCATGTTATTTAAAAGCTGATATGCCACTTAACTATTAATGATTAATAGTAATCTTGGCCGTATCTCTCGCCGTTTTCGAGATATGCCAGTTTTCATAAAGTTTTCTACCCCCTCCATTTAACTCACAGTTTGAAAATGTTCCCCTTGTACTAAATGGCTGAAGTTTTGCATGCCAGAGTTTAACACAAATGGCTAATTATTCGTGTAAAAAATTTCCCTATTACCTACCCGTTAGCCTGGGTACACTCGTTACAGACAGACGGACGGACGGACAGACAGACAGATTGACAGACGACAACCGTGCCAATAGCTCGACCGTTACTAAAGTATGGTCAAGTAATTTAATCTGGTAATCCTTCTTTGAGTTACAATCGTTAATGTGGGGGATTTTTTGGGGACACAGTGTAGTTAGTAGTTAAGCTTGATTTTTGGCGTCTTAGCAATTTCTTATGAAAATTATGTTTAAACATATGTTTGTTATTATGGACTTCTGTAAGAGCATTATGCCTGACTTTTTAAGTCAGTGTAATGCCAAATGGCAGTATCTCGCATTTTGTGACGAATTAATGATTGACTAATTGATCGCAACTTTGCAGATCATAGACATTGTTGGCGCTGCAGCTATTGAAGGTAAAAACTAAGCCATCTCATGGTCGAAATTAGATGGTCGCTACGACTCCGTCGACTATTATGCCTCCACCAACATGTGACAGAAAGTTAACACTCGAAATATCGTGCTAACAAGGCCCAAAAGGTGCATTTTGGAGCATATTTGACCCCACCGTGATCTTGACGCTTGACCTTTTGACCCCAAAATCTGATGTGGCCGTTAGTGGTAAAAGTTTGGTCAAATTCCGAGAACAAATACGCAAAATATGTTGTTAACAATATTTGTTTAGGACTCACGCACGCACAAACGCGCGAACTCTGAAAACATAATGCCTCCGTTTACTACGTTGGCGGAGGCATAAAACGCAAATAAGTGAGTAAGTAAGTAATCTTTTATTAAACAACGGTCAAACGCCATTGCAAAACAGAAAATAACAGAGCAAAATCGGTACCAAAAAAAAGAAAAAAAGTTTGGCACGCACTAATGATAAGTCGTAATATCGACTTCTCGTCAAAACCTTAAGTCTCACTTTTTGCTTTTAGTTTTATCTGACCAATCAGTCGCACATCTGCGTATCGGAACGAACAAATAATTTGAGAACAGCTCACCCGACACGCGACAGCATCTGTGCTGCCATTTAAGGAATCAGTGTACATTGCGGAATAAAATATTAATGCGTTCTGAAAGAGTACCCAAATTCGAAGCCCCCCGTATGCAGGACTAGGAGGTCAAAAGTTAAAATCTACGTTTTATGACATGCAGGATGTCCTGGTATATCTGTAGTAATATTGATACAATTTACTGTTGAAATATGCCATGCAGCCTAAAAATCGCAAAAAACACACGATAAACCCGCTTTTTAGATTTCAAGGTCGTTTAAAGTCATCAATGTCGTACCCTCTAAGAACTCCTCAGCAGTGCTTATTGTTACGGTAAGCAGCAAGTCTATGTCTATCTGCAACTGTTTGCAAGCGAAGTCAGTGGATATTAACAGAAATCGCTGATTTTGAAAGGCTACTTAAAATTTGATGATTTCGTACGGAAGACATTTTAAACCTAAATGCCAAAATTTAAATTGCTAAAATCTACATTAAGTGCTGAAAATTTCATATGTAAGTTGTCTAGCTTGGTCTATCTCCAGCCAATTCACTCTTGAAATGTGCGCAGCAGCCGAAAATCGCAAAAACACTAAAAACCATTATTTTGCGGGTTCAAGGTCATTAAAGGTCATCGATGTTGATTCCACAAAAATCTCGTCATCACCGCTTGTCACGATAGACATCATGTCTGCGACAATCTGCAACCGTTTCAACGCGAGTCTAGACGAACCAACAGCGATAAATAACGACTTTTTAGGGGGTACCACACTTTGACGCCCGCGTGCGCAGGCCTTCTTGAACTTAGGGGTGGAGATTTGAATTGCTCAAGTTTACGTTTGATGCTGAAAATTTCATACGCATATTGTCTTGGACTATCTCCAGCCCTTTGGCGAAATTTACTTTTGAAAAGTGTGTCGCAGCCCGAAATCGCAAAAAATACTAAAACTCTCTATTATGGGGACTCAAGGTCGTTGATCGATTTAAGGTCATCGATATTGATGCACCTAAATAGTTTTCTACCAGTGCTTGTTATGATAGGCATGTGCCTATCTGCAACCGTTTTCTGCAACCTAGGTCCTAGACGAACCAATGACGGTAAAATAACCACTTTTTGTCGGGGAAACCATCTTTCACGCCCTCGTTTGAGAGGAACCCTCTCACCCAGCGGCATAAAGATTTGTCGCAAGAAACTAGAGTTCTTGGGGCAGCTACAATGAAGATTTTCGGCTGGAAGTCCAAAGCACACATTAAATGATTACAACCAAAAGGAGAATAGCACAAAAAACAAGATCACTTTGCAGACCAAAATATTTATTTTTACATTTTAGACTGTATTCGGTGTAATCTTTTTTTTATTTTTTTATTTCTAAATTTTCTAATCTACTGTCATAAATTGTATATAGGTTTTCTTAAAAATCATTTAACGTTTTAGAAAACATCTAATTTGTTTATCGATAAGCTCTGTAATTAGTAAACTCGTACAAGCTATAAACAACAAATGTTCTCACCGCCAATATATACTGTCAACACGAGATTTAAGTAAGCACACTTATCAAAGACGATGTGTGTACCGGGTACGTCAAAATACTAACATAACAGTGTCCTTGTGGCGTAGACTGGAGGAGTAAACAAAAATAGTCTTACTGGAAAAAAACAAAGCAGTCGCAGAATGGAATAAACTGCTGGTTTCAAGGACGTCGCAGCATTTGTTGATGCGTGACGACTAGTCGACAATATGTTGACATCGTTCGACCCCGGTGCGTCAGATGAACGAAATTTCGGACAAAAAATGAAACGTGACGGTACAGTTGACGACCACCCGCATATAAACAAGACGCACTTGACGCGTGTGTGAAACTATAGCAGTGTCCTTGCAGCGGCTCATCTTGAAGGTCGACTGGTTGTGAGATACTGACTGATGGCCACGAATTTCTCAGCGGGCGAAGTTCGATCTGAAGCAGTTTATAGTATACCGACGAAGACTTAACTAAGAAAACCATATATTTAATGTTTACGCCCGGGTTATTGTGCCACACGAATTAGGGTGAATTAAGCATACCGCAGTGGTAAAGAGAAGTTTTCTTGATGAGGCCGCCCTGAGCCATAGGTCCAAATGGGAGAAAATTTGGGGGGTTAAAATTCAGGGAGTTACGCAGAATTATTTATTTGGGGGCCTCAGATCAAACCTGGGAGGTGTGAGTTCTAAGGGTAGGGGATGAGGGTCTGGGGCTGTGTTCCCAGCTGGCTGCCCCTAGTCAGGGGGTCAGGAGCGAAGTCCCAGTGAAGCTGAAGCACTTTTGGCTTTTGGACATTCAATAGATACCGCAAATTTGCTGTTTTCTAAAAATTTGGAAACTTAGAAATCAGATTTTGCGGTTGTTTTGCCACATAACAAGTTTAATAGGCCGCAGTTTGTTACAGTTTACTGTGAGTTAATGGAAAGTAATAAAAGCAATATGCAGAAATACACTGTGTCCCAAAAAACATCCCCGACATTTTTGACTGTAACTTAAAAACCAATTACCAGATTTTGATAATTTTTGGTACAAATATTCCTGACACAACTTGCCATCAATTGACCCTTTAGCTTTTTACCTCATCCAGCATTTGTTTCTGCACTACCTGGGGAAAACACAACCAGCAAAATATCGCTTTTTTATCCCATGCTTTATGATTGCTTAACTAATATAACGCGTAAAAACACATTTCGTTCACATTTCTGACACTCTGGTTGACATTTCATCCAGTTGTTTATTTTTTAACTGCCTGCGGCAAAATTGCTTGAAGTGTTTGTCCACTATGCGAACACAGGCAAGGAGATGCTTTCTCCATTCGTTGACAGCAGTATCGATAAAGTTCTGCTCTATACCAATGCAGGTTGTACCAGTCACTTCTTGACTTCACAAAGATTCCTAAACTTTATCTGGTAAACGCACTGCTGCATGACAGTCAAACCTTGTAATAGACCAGCTGTTGGGGCCCACAGATTAGGATAGATGGAATTTATTGACGTTTTTTCAATTCATTTTAACACGTATTGTGTTTGGTCTGCTTTCCCCAGGTAATGCAAAAGCAGACGTTCGGTGAGGTGGAGACTAAAACACTTATTTAATAGCCAGTTGTGTCAGAAATATTTCTGCCAAAAAGTATTAAAATCTGCTGATCTATCTTCAAGTTACGATCGATAATGTCGGGGATGTTTTTTTCAGGTTTTCTGTTTATTTCAACACATATTTCGCTTGATCTGCTTTCCCTAGGTAGTGCAGAAGCATACGTTGGGTGAGGTGGGAAACTG
>Ga0056128_1005433_pt1 | contig 16035 bp, 11 predicted proteins | sample WorMetLIZISLAND2_FD_71113 | JGI IMG/M metagenome (GOLD analysis project Ga0056128, IMG submission 71113) | Marine gutless worms symbiont microbial communities from Max Planck institute for Marine Microbiology, Germany - Olavius geniculatus... ...
CCTGCAGGAGTTAAGCCACGCTGCCCTAGATAGGCAGCGGTGGGCAGCGATAGTAAGAATGGCGTCAGACACCAACGGGCATTGAGCCCACGGTTGTCGATGATGATGATGATGAATAGTATTAACAGTAAATATCATTAATTCAAACCCAGACAGTGTGGCAGACAAAAAAAGAAACTTATATACACGTAACTAGACAACAGTGTAAAAAGCATGACTAATATGAAAAAAAACTTCACATTTCACAGAATTCTTTCTCAGTTGTTGACTTTTTTTATCAAAATCATACAAGAGAAAAAAACAATCATTTATGAACATTAACTGTTTAAGAATAATATGCACTAAAAATAACAAAAATAAATCAAAGATACAAAACAAAAAAATATTTTGTTCATCCTATTTTGAACAATTGTTAATGTTTTTTTTATTAAAAAATCACACTAAGTTTAATTTATAAAACAAATTACATACCAACAAAAATATCATTGCCAATACCACAAATTCCCCGAGCCATTGTGTCTGCAATAAGTACAAATATAAATGTCAGCAATTAATATAGCTGCCATCTAATAAGTAATAACAGTTCAAATTCATTCACTAAAAATAAATTCTGAAATACTGTCATACAACATCACTGTCACTAACATGTCGGTATAGTATTTTGCAAATTTTATACAGCTGTTAAAGTACATAATCATATAGAAACAATGAAACATGTTATTTAGAATTATGCAGTGCAAAAAGTTTTAACCTTCAACAAAATATCCAACTCTTAACATAATCAATAACCAGGGTTTTCAATAGACCTGAATTTTCAAGACGTCATGACTTCCAAGCTAAAAAATTTGGACATCAGTGTACAAAATCTGGAAGTCACGCAGTAGGCCTACCTACAAGAAAAATCAAGCATAAACTGTTAATGCAAAACAAGACTTACTACACCAACATAGGTCGTGGTTTTTACGCGCTACAGCCATGCTGAATAGCGCGTCTGTAGCATGATTGTCGTCTGTCTGTCAATCTGTCTGTGATTAATCAGTGCGAGATAGGGCCTAAATTGCTACTGATTACTTATAGGAAGTCGCATATTGGCTTTCAAATGACATGAAAATCATTGGCCTTGGATGACCTCGGAAGGTCATGACCACAGACGTTAGATAAGTTAAAGATAACGTCTTTGGTCATCATAACGCACTATGGTATGACAATCGTGCGGTATTGTGACTAAGCGGTTAGTCGTAGAGGGTCTGCGATGGTACTATCGGATAAGGCGCTGGCGACTTCCTATAGGCTGTCAATAGTAACCATGTCTCCATCTGCAGCGGTTTCGCCGCAGTTTCTAATGGAAAGTTTCAAGTAAAGTAGCCGTATCTCAGAAATGGTGAAAGATAGGGCCAAGTTACCTGTTAAGCACTAATAGAAAGTCACGTATATTGGCTTTCAAATGCACGAAAATTATTGACCTTGGATGACGTTAAAGGTCAGTAGTGCAACAGGAACTATATAGGCTGTAGCGCATCTTCCCTAGAGACAGCTGGGCTTTTTTTGTAAAAACAAGCAACATTTAATTTTAGTAGCTTTATGCAAAACGAAAGTTGCAGTTTCTGGATCAGAACTGTTCACAGAACAAATTAATTTGGTTGCCTTGCCACGTCTTCATGAAATGAAGTATTCAGAAACATGACAGTCAGCAAAAATTATTGAACCAACGAAACATTGGAACACAGATTCTGACGTCAATTTCTAGCTTATTATAAACAAATAAACATAATAAGAAGCAAATAGATTTGGACGCCGTGACGTCCACGTCTTAAAATTTGGGCGTACAGGCTGAAATTTTTGGGCGTATTTACGCCCAAACGTCCGCTATTGAAAACCCTGTCAATAACAACTGTCTTCAAGTCAAAAGATCAAATTAACAAAACACGGTAGCATGGAACCATAAGATACAAAAAAATATCAAACATTCACAGTTTTGCTATAAAAGACATTAAAAACAGACTGATAGTTGATACACATTAGAACTGTCTTAGAAAGATACAAATATTTTGCACAATTCACACATCGATACCCTTAGCTTGGACTGGATCATACATTGGATAATAGTGCAAAGCATTCAATGTTTCTGCATCCAATATCTGCAATAAAAGCAATCTGTTAAAACAGTACAACTCAGACAACATGACACAAACATTAACTACATTTTTGAAATAGTACATGTGATCCACATACACATGACAAAATTATACCTTTCTACTGTGTGTTTTATCTGTCTTTGCCTATTTTATCCATCTATCCTGCATATGTATTTTTTACATTATTGCCTTTGTGGCACATAAATGTATATATTAATGTTTTAAAAAAGTTTCATACACTTATCAGATTTCTTTATTCCTCTTAGTTCCTGTTTTACTGACACAAAATTTTATTCAGAGGAGAAAGTAAAACGAGAGCCCATAACACTTATCATGCTAGAAAAATAGAATTAAATAGAGAAAAACTGACATCTATATAAAAACCACAACCGCAATGGCCAATTTCACAAAAAAAACATAAAATAAAAATTGACTGTATAAAAACAATATAAAATTTACATTTAAAATTTTCATAGTTAACAAAGTACATTGACACTAAACACAGTATAGCAATGTGTTTTATGATAAACTGACAACCTGAACGCCAACAAAAGCTGCTAGAACAAGCACTGTCCGAGATTTCAGCTGAACAAAACGAGCCTGTGTACCAAACACCAAACAATACAATACAGCATCAGTAACAGACAACAGCACATAAGTGAAGGTAACTTAGTTTATTGTATTGTAATGCACTGTACGATGACAGGTTACTTTATTAGATAGGGTCTTGAGATGCAAAACCAAACATTGTTCTATTTTTAGATGGATTTACCCATGATAAGGTATTAGAACATGTTTTGCATAACACTGCCTTCACATATTACTGGATTTAAACACTCTGCTGTAGTACTTCTAATTTCTACGTGTTTTGTGTGACTGTTTAGAAGTGCATGTTTAAACGTCCATACCAATTGTAACATCAACAAATAAAAAACAAAATTGTTGACAAAGAACAAAATTCTGTTGTAATGTCAAACAGTCTCCAACTTCAAAAAGCTAGACTATTTCCAAATTTAGCTTGGGATTTACATACGTACAACACTTTCTATCGGTGGCACTATTTGCCGAAAACAACCGAAAACATCGAAGAACTATCAAAACACTACCAAAAACGTTTTCAGTAGTTTTTGTATTTAGTGACACAGTTTTCTATCCCCCTTTTGCCACACTACTGTGCTGGTAAATCTAGTTCAAGTTCAAGCACACACAGCTGCAGGCTGTGCAATTCTTTGTGTAAACGGTTCCACCAACTAAACTGACCTGAAGAATGTGTGATAATCGCTGTGCGTTCGCATCACGGAGAATGTAAGGACGATTGACCGGCTTTGCAGCAGACCCTCCTGCCAGTGGACAGGACGTAACAGTCACGATATTGCGACTTATCACTGCGTAGTGGCCAACATTACGCTTCACGTCGATGTACGCCGCCAAATTATTGCACAACGGCGTGCAACTATCCTTGTGCAAAATCGACTGAACTTTCTTGTACATCGTGCACCGCGAGTTATACGCAAGAAATATCTCGCCAATTTGCTAAATAAGAATTATAGAACTATTTTGGCTTATCCTGCTGTCATGGAGACCCCGGAAAAGTGCTTCCAAGGTATGGGCATTACGCAAGATTAATTTCGTACAAAGTGAAGCACGTACTTGGAAATTGAACCAAAAGTAACCGCGAAGTAAACGAAAACTTCGAATTGACGCACATTATTTAAGTTATCCATATAAGCAAATCAACACAGTGTCTTTAAAAAACGCACAAGCCCTTTCAGTTTTCACATGACACGAAAATTATTGACCTTGGATGACCATATGACACGTTAACACGCCCTGTGGTAGGCTATACCAATCCTGCGGTATTGTGGCTAGACGATAAGTCGTAGGGGGTGGGCGATCGTATTATTGGATAGGGCGATGGCGACTTCATTTTATGCTGTAACCATGACATTGTCCATCTGCAGCCAGTGGCGTAGCTAGAAATGTAAATTGCATGGGGACTTCGCACGTGCCATTCCCCTTCCCATTCCCTTTTCGTCTTCTGTTTTTCTTTCCTTTTCTTTTTGTTTCTTTTTTCAATATATTTTCTTTCTTTTTTTGTTTTCAAGTAAAACTTTGACATCCAGTTAAAAGGTCTGGGTGAGTGCTGAAGCTCCCCCGGCGGAGAGCCTCAGGCTCCCAGCCGAAATCAATTTTGTTGTATTGTAGTTTTAAAATACGAGATCTGGATCTGGTGGCAACAATTGTATTTATTTTTCAGAGAATTGACTAACCAAATTGGCAAATTTGGTGCAGTTTAAACGTGTGCTTATTTCTTGTCTAGGAGATGGGGCTGAATCCCTTGCCCTTCATGGCCACGCCAGTGTTTGGCAGTGTCTGCAGCGGTTTGGCTGCAGTTTTTTCGAACCCAAACAAATATTTTGTTTTGGTTGCTGTGGCTGCCCGTTAGCAAACATAAAACTTATCGCGTGAAACGAAAACTGTACGCCATAACGCTTCAGATGGCTTAGCTCTTTAAAGAATTTTATTTTATCGATGGCTACCAGTGTACGTGTTACTTTGGAATGATCGATCATACCACTGTAGATCATTATTAACTACACGTATGATAATTACTTATTAATAATGTTAAAAATCGCAATGCGAAGCGGCATATTTTAAATGTTTTATTATCCATATAGACTATTAATTCAATAACGATTATTGTATAGGTTAGCGATAGGCTAAGCAGTGAACAAAAGCAGTACCGGTATATTGAATGTACCAATAAGTATACAAAACAAGAGTCCAGTTATCACAAGGGAAATGCCGATCGTACTATGTCAACGATAGTATGTACAGCATAAAAAACTCTAGTTGTTTATTATCTTTTATTTATAGTCACAAACAACAGACGACAGACAACAGACACAACCTTATACCATACAATTGCGTCGTAACGGCGACACGATCGCCTAATAAAATATGCCACATAAGAAACGACTCTGTGTTCTCGGTCCACTACATATTTTCATAGTTCTAAATTTGTGTACAAAAAGCCAAGGGTACATAAATTACTGGCACAAAATACATTGATTCACTAGAACAATTCCACAACAACTCAGCTCTTGCAAAACGCGTTTGGATATTATAGTCTTTTCTGTAATCATCAAGGCGGATCGTTTACAAAACTGAAAACTGCCCGACTGCTCAATGTACGTAAAACGTGTACACCTATGTTTCACATTTTACACGAAATCCGGTATTATATTCATGTCATGGTGAGAATTTCTTGAGGTCGTCTTCGGGCGGCGCTTGTTGGTGGTTGCAGCGGTCGCCTTCACAGAAACAGTACATAGAGTCGGCTTGACGGTGACAACCGAACAGTGACGGATCGACACCGTACTCTCCCTTGTAGCAGCCACGAAATATGTCTGCACACGCGCAACAATACGGAAATATCGATTACTCGATTCACGTCTCAAATTACAGCGATAACCATTACTGTAACGTGTGTTTTAGACATCAGACACTTTCAAAAGTGGTGTTCTAGCTCTCAATGGAAGCCCATTCCAGAGCTACGGAGCGTCACCTGCCGTATGGGATCCCTGCCACCCGACACAGGTAAACGCGCCCCGCCTTAACCCCAGCTAGATAGGCCGGTAGGCTACTCGGTTTACCTACCCCGGAGAGATAGAAGGCTGAGTTGACATAGGCGGCTGGTTAAATACCGATATGATTTACCAAATTACCTGCCCGCAGGCAGTCAAGTTGAAAGTGATTTTATACCGAATCGCTTATTTTGACGGCGTTCCGACGCCCCAAATCTCCCTTTTTAGTCTCATGATACGTACATACATCGTGGGCCGTAAAAAAGCGATCTAATTATCGTCCGTAACTTCGCCACACATTGACCGATTTTAATTTTTTTTCGCCAGCGCACTTTGCGAACCATTTGCAGTGAGCAACGCGATTATTAGCTATTTTATCAAATGTACCAAATTGCACCGGTCCTTAATTGAGCTTCAACGTTTCGACCAACATTTTGCGAATATATAATTTTACGGACAAAAGTAGAGGAGAAACTTTATCGGGCGTAGGGCGCGAGACGTATACCTCCGTTCGGGTCTCGACGCGTGTAGCAGTAGCTGCGGCACTTCCAGACGTCGACTCCGTACTCAGTAGCCTCAGCGTCAGTGAACGGACCTAGACATTTGTCCCAGCCGCCCTTCGACAGACGCTCTTTCACCGACGACCCCGACTTGCCACCCTTCTTTTTCTTTTTCTGCATTCAACACGACACCAGAGTTTGAAGATACGCGTACGTCAGGACAGAATAGTTAACGTTATAATACGTGGGCCTATACGTGCGTCTCTGATTTGTTAGCGACATTTTATGGCGATTGCGTTTTGATTGATTGTTTGATAGATATTTATACACAGTATCTTAAAAAATAGGGCAACAATAAGTTGCAATTAACTAAAACAAACAGCTGGCAATTTCCGACGGAAGAGATGCTTTGCTTAAAATTTCAATCTCGCTCTAAAATCCTCTCCAAATGGAAATTTCCAGCTCTAAATTCGTACTTCAACAAATTTTTCCCCACAAAAACAAAATTTTCCCAGTAGTAAAGAGAAGGAGCAGTGCCCAATTGCTTCACTGTCACAACGCTAACTGACGATGATCAATTTGATGCTGATGATACTGATGACGTCACCTTTGACTTGGAGCCTCTGCGTCTGGTGTTAGCCGAGTGAGGTCTAGGCGGCGAATAGGCGCATTGGTAGCAGTATTTCACTGTAACGATCATACACAATACGCAGAGTATTATTTACACAACAATTAACACGGTGTGCATGAATATTTTCTGCGCGGTGACTAGGCCTATTTATCAGGCAGCCGAAATTCGCCAGGCGGCGGCACCAGTAGTCGCATCTCGCTACAATGGTTAATATTATGGTTATGGTTTAGGGTTAAGGTTATGTTTGAGATTAGCGTAGATGTGACAATAATGCACACCTTAACACTAACCGTGTAACACTGGTGATGAATTCGAGGGTGCTAGTGGCAAGCACTAAACTTGCCGACTGGCGAATCCATGATTTCCATAGTTCCTGGGTTGAGGTTGCCAGTTGGCCGGCTGCCGTCGTGTCTCTGTGGTGTTTGTCGTACCGTTGCAGCGATGCGGCCTTAGACAGTACCTACGAGCTCCTCTGGGTGCTCGTACGTACCGGCTAAGCCGCTAAGGCCGTCCAAAACGGCGACCGGATAAACAGCCGGCCCGGGTAGGACTGGATATTTATCCGGCCGGATAAATATCCTGTGTTTATTTAGCCTACTGCGTGCATCAAGGGCGTGGTGACGGCCCTGAAGCCGGTACGACAGGAGCAACTGGGGCGGCCTCAGCCTATAACGGGGGTTCTATAAATGAATGGTCTCGGGGTTAAACCCCCATCGGGGTCCAGGACGAAACATGGAACAGGGACGTCCCTCCCCTCAGCAACAGGAAGCAACCGTCCTCCAAATCGCACCATAAGCTGATCCAGGACTTTTATTCTTACGCGCGAGAGCTAGCATAGCTATAGATATAGCGCGTATATTAGCTATGGTATATCTGTTTTGGTGTCTGTCTGTCTTGTCTGTCACGTCCCGGTACCGATCGGAGCCTAGGTGAGATAGAGACTTTATGTTTTCACCGTATGATAGCTTAGAGTCTCTAGTATTTTGTGACAAAATTTTATGGCGCTGGGCAAGGGGGTTCCCCCGCGCGAAAAGGAGAAAGAGGGCCACCTCTTTTGGTGATTTTTTTGGCGATTTTCGGCTGCAGAAGAGTGACTTGCAATGAAATGGATAGAGATAGACCAGGATTACCTGCGAACAGAAACTACTGTAGGTTCTCGCGCGTCCCATGATCATTAGCTCAGATTTTTTGTTGGGCCAGGTCAAGTGCCGAACCCGAACCCGTTAACCCCACGTTTCCCCTAAATACGACTCTGTACTGTTATATAAAAACATAAAACGTCATTATCGCTCGAGAATGTTTTATAAGCAGCGCTAGTAAGTAAGTAAGTAAGTAAGTAAGTAATTACCTACACATATAATGAAGCAATGATTGAAGTTGATAATAATATAATAGCCGTATATAGGCCTAAGGCGTTAGAAAACATAATTCTACATGTGTAATACGTTGCAGTTATTCGTAGACCTACTTTGCAAACAGCTACGTTCTCAGCTAGCGCGAGGTTAGGGCCTAATGTAAAAGTGCGAGTCTAAGGGCGCGTTGCACCAAAGTCGTTCATGATCTCGGTTCAGCTGAACCTAGATCAAATGTTGAACCAAGTTCACGCTGAATTACGTTGCACCAAGTTGAACTCGGATCAGCTGATCCCGTTCAGTGTAAGCATATGCCAAGACTGGAAAAACTAAGGGTTTTTTTTAGAAAAATAGATATTCGATTTTAAAAGGTTTTTGAGAGTTTTTAAAAATTATTTTTTGTTGTTCTGGTTTTGTGTCCAATGAATAACGTACACAAAATTACGACACACGAAAACATATTATACTCCCTGCGCGACACGTAGGCCTAATCACCTTGACGCGATTGATGTCATGACCCCAAAATCACGATTAAAATACGAAATAAAATAAGATATGTAATACATTTCACAACAAACGAACAGACCTTTAAAAACCTAAAATTTGAAGTTTTGAAAAGTTATTTGAAAAATTTACAAAACCTAGGTTTTTTGGCAGACCAATTTTCCAGCTTTAACAATTAACCAAGTGTATAATGACCTTCGGTGCGATAGCTGGGCAGGATGTTGTGAACGCTGAGGTCGGGATTGTCAATTGCCGAGCTGCTTCCTTGACTCGAGCTGCTGCTGCTGCTGCTGAGGCTGAGTGATGATGCTGATGACGTCATCATCGTCATCATCAGTAGCATCATGAGCGTGACTGATGTGAGCGCTACCGCCGAGTACAGAGACGCCGACATTGTAGGTCTACGAGGACTCCAGCCTATTGTCAGACAACACAGATTATACAACATTACAAAAAACCCAGATGTCGCTATAAAGACGCGCTACAGCCTATACAGTTTCTGTTGCAGTACTGACCTTTAAGATCATCCAAGGTCACTGATTTTCATGTCATTTGAAAGCGAATATGCGACTTCCTATAAGCGATCAATAGCAACTTAGGCCTTATTTCGCAACGATTAGCCACAATAGGCCTACGTCTGTGGCAGACGAACGGACAGACGACAACAATGCCAAGGACGCCGTATAACATACCTGTAGCGCGTCAAGAATCGGAGCAGGAAGTTTGGTCCCCCTCGTTTAAACGGCGTTTGGGCGCCAAGCCATGACATTTCCGCTGAGAAAGTTCAAAAATCACGCGAAATTTACCAGAGCATTTACTCAGAAAACAATGGTCTGTTTTACGACGACGACACGCGACGACGAACGACAACGGATGACGACAACGATAACCGCAGCAGCAGGTTATTATTACAGAGCTAATGAAAATCGTATTTGCCAACTATGATTACGATTTTAACTCTAACGATGTGTAAATTTCTTTCAATAACGTGCAAGGCCAGTCACAAAGCATGGCGCCCAAATGTCCGGCATCCAAACGGCGGCGCCCAAATGTCACGCACCCCATTAAAATACGTAGAAAATGGCTATCTCAACCATTTTTTTCACAAGAAAAACGTGTCGGACCACTGACGACATATTGCGCGGCCGTCCGCCGCTCTCCTAACTATAAACCGCATTGCGCGCATTCTCTACATAGCCTATCTGGCCTAACCCTCGTATATGAATGATTTTTTAGATGAAGACTGCTAGGACACAAATAAAGATTTACCGCATTATTTGCTAGTAGAATGCGGATTTTTTTATCATTGACTTTTGTCCACGATTATTAAATATTAATTCAACGGTTTCAACCACATCGAAAAATATGAATGCAGTTGTAACGCGAACTCGATTTAACAGCATTTTAATTGTTAAACAAATTAAACGACTCAGCAGTTGGGCTAATGTGTTTACCTGACTGTCACGCAGATCGGTTGAAGCTAAGCCCTAATAGCCTTCAAATGTCTTTTTTATTAACGGCTCAAGAATATTCCAAACAACACAATGATTTTATTTGGTTTTTTAACCTACAGCGTGCCCAATTTTGCTCTGACGAACATCTAATTAAGCGTATGCTACACAAGACTTTGCGAACCTGCAGACGGGCACTTTGCCCGGAGGCGATGAGTAACATGTTGCAGTTACACTTGTGACAGTAGCTCTAGTGACATCTGTTGCTGGATGACTGTCGCCTACAGGTGTCCTCTGGTGACTACTGCTGACACTATTCATGACATACAACACACACACACACACACACACACACAATTTGCTCATTTATTTATCCATTTAAAATGACATTCTGCGTTAAAACACATATATTACAACACCCAAAAAGGACTACAGTCCCATGGATACACGCTATGGTGACGCTGCTATGTCGAACGTTACAATCAACGCTAAGATACGATACATTAATTTGACGCACATGAATGAGGGCTACAGGCAACTTTGCATTCAGAAGTGCGGTCAAACCGCTGCACAATGCACATAGAGACATGGTTACTATTAAAACAGCTTCTAGGAATTTTTAGTCGTCCAACCAACGGTACTATCACCGACCCCCTACAACGCACTGTTATATAGGCCCACAATATCATTACCAATTTTGAACAATTGACTGTATTTTTTTTCGATTGAGTATTTTCTTAGTTTGTAACATCACTTTTCGCATCAGCTTGATAGTTATTCTTTGGTCTCGATGAAAGTAAATAAAACAACATGGCTGCTGTTAGCGTTGCGAGTCCTATACCTACAGACCCGGCGACTGTCGCCAGGGAGAAAATACTGCAGGACTATCGAAAGAAACTGCTGGAACACAAAGAACTGGAGGCGAGGCTAAAAGAAAGTAAGTTTTCTTATCGGTGTGTTTTGAATTGTTTGCACAGTCGTCGTTGTTCAGTGCTCAGTCAAAATTGTTGAGTCACATCAGTGGTGGCAAGTTTTATACAACAGTATCATTCAACACCGTAAGATGATGCAGTCATTTTTTTATTTTAAGTTACAGCAAACGCTGATGATTGTTTGGCGCTGGTCCAAAATTGGTTACTCTGATTTAAGCAATGTGACATACCTCAGCAGACTCATGATCTTTACATTCAGTTTTGTTGTTTTAATGGTGAAATTGAAATTTATCGACTTCCTGAATGTTTAGTCTTTTGTTAAAAAATTGCAACACAATGCTAATGTACCACAGGAGTACAGGACAGCCATTTTCTGTTTAAATTTTTAATAACGGTTGTGCTCAAGATTGACCTAACCCTAACTTCAAACCTGACCCTAACTCTATCCCCTAACACTAATCTTATTGCTTAAATCAGGGTATTCTATTTCAGACCAGCACCGATTTTTGACACTAGCTTTTTGTTTGCCTACAAAACCAAGAAAACACAATAAACCAACTTAATTGCATGCCTGCTGAATGAAGGGGTTGCACTAAATACCGAAAACGTTTACGGTAGTTTTTGGTAGTTTTTGCTGCTGAAAACCTAACCCTAAACCCTAACGCTAACTGAAAAGTTCCAAAAAAAGTTGGTAGTTTTTCTGTTGTTTTTGGTAGTTGTCGGTATTTAGTGCTACCAAATGAAAGTGATGTTCTTGTTTGATTAGTGTTGGTTGTCTGTGACATTCTGCTGCAGTGCGTGAACAGCTGAAGGAGCTGACAAAGCAGTACGACAAGTCCGAGAATGATCTGAAGGCATTGCAGAGTGTCGGCCAGGTATTGATCAGCATTGATTTTCCATGATAATTAGCGTAAATGTCAGAATTTCAGTATACATGTTATTGCCAGTTGTCATGGTGGACATCGTTTAATATTTAATATTAACATTTAATAGGAAGTATGGAGATAAGTAAGTAAGTGAGTAAGTTAGTAGTGCACACAATACAGTATATATGCACTTAATGCATATTTTACAGTGAAAGTAGTGTTATACATTGTAGAAGATACGGAATAGGTTTCACATGTACTGGATAAATTAGAAATACTACTACCGGTACCAATAAACATATATTAACATATATTTAATTATTATGTTATGTATGTTTTTTCAGTGTTGGCTATGTCATTGCTAGCAAGAATGATAAAGATAATGAGTGATTATATTAGTATAAAAATTTGGGGCAAAGCCCAACGCGAGTCCACCCAGCATCCTAAGTCCAATAAAGGGAAAATTCAAAGGGGGTAAAATTCCCCTGGTAGCAAAGTCAGGTGACACGCACTCAAATGCATTAGCATACACAAAACGCGCACCGTCAACCTAGGGTGGGTAAACATTAGCTGCATAATGTCTGGTGTTAGTGGACCAAGCTTCACCAAATTTTTTTATTCAACGCATGATTAATAGTACTTGATAATACTTTTTACCGCTTGTTGATATCTTTATTCCTTCCAGAGATACTTGCGGTCAAACTCGAAATTTGTAAAACGTACTAAATTTTGGACGTTTTTTGCCTTCCCAAATTTTAAGGGGGCAGTGACCCCCAAAAGTTGCACCCCCATCTAGCAGCACCTCACGTGGCAAAGTCTCATGAAGCTACTGCCCCTGGCTCCAAAGTTCTTGCAGCTATTGAAAAAAGTTGTAAAGGGGGTCCCCGTCGCCAGTGGGGTGCGCTAGTAAGACTTGGTCATTCTCTAGCACATATAAAAATTTGGGGGCGCAGCACCCCCTAGGGGTCAAAATATGACCTTTCGAAAAAGTTGATTTGGGTGGGTAAACATTAGCTGCGTGGTGGTGGACTAAACTTTATCAAATTTCTTATGTTCAGTGCGGGGTTGGATAACTTGATAACGCCATTTACCGCTTGTCTCTATCCAGTCGAGAGATATGTGCCATCAAACTTGAATGTTGTCGTAAAACGTACTAAATTTTGGACTTTTTTGCCCTCCCAAATTTTAAGGGGGCGGTGTTCCCTTAAAGTTGTACCCGTGTTATCACCCCCATCTAGCTGCACGTCATGTGGCAAAATCTCATAAAGCTACTCCCCTTGGCTCCAAAGTTCTTGCAGCTAATACGCTACATTTGAAGCCAATTTTTGACTCCCTTTTGAAAAAAGTTGTAAGGGGGGTCCCAATCACCAGTGGGGGTGCACTAGTAAGACTTGATCATTCTCTAGCGGGTGCAAAAATTTGAGGGCACAGCACCCCCTAAGGGCCGAAATATGCTCCTCCAAAAATGCACTTTAGGTGGGTACGATTTCACATCGAGATCTCCAAGGTGACTGGACCAAACTTCACCGGACTTGTTTTGCCTAACGCAGGAGGAATCGCGGTAAATAACATATTTATCCGATTTTGAATATCTTCATCTTTTTCGGAGATATTCGTTGTCGAACTTCAAAGTCGTCCAAAATCAAAATTTTGCATGTTTTTGGCCTCTGCAATTTTTTTGGGGTGGGCCCCCCCAAATTTTGGACCAGCATTATAAAATTGGGCCTAGTACTGATCACCGTGCAAAATTTCACGCTGGTCAGCCCACGCATCTCGGAGATCTTGCGTTGAAAAAAAACATCTGTGGTAAAACTTAAGTCCTCCCAAAAACTATCGTTTCCGGGCGGACTAACAAGATAATGTTCATACGAACACTGAATCTGTCCAATGCATTTCGATAGTTTACAGTGTATGTGCATATAAATAGTCAGTGAGCTGTTTAGACTGGTAGAAAAACATCAAAAAGGTCATTTTTCAATTGTACAGCAGCAATGTTACTGACATCCTTCACTATTATTATAACTAAACAATAAATACTGTCAGTCACGATACCATTCGATTTGTCACCAGGGCTTTACTATAAATGGTCCATGGTGACCATTTATCCACCTGGCACTGTTATGGAGATATGGCGCCTCAAATATTGGACGCACATATGTGGACATGGAAAGAAAGATGAAAGAAGGGAAAGAGGAAGGTGGAGGGAAAGGGAAAGTGGAAGGGGGAAAGGAAGGGAAAGGGGAAGGGGAAAGAAGATGGAAAGGGAAAAGGGGAAGAGAAAGGGAAAGGGAAGGTGGAAGGAAGATAGCTTAAGATAAGTTGGACGCACGAACGGACGTATGCACGCACGGACGCACGGACACTCAGGTGATTTTATACTCTGTCCAATGCTATGCACTGCATTGGACAGACAACTAGCCTGATTCATTGAGTGATGACTTTTCTGTAGTTTTTCAGTTGCAGTGTGTATACTGCATGCTGTAGAGGTGATTGAGTGAAAATGAATTATTACTGAGTATAAGTTGACTCACTTTGTCACTGTAGATTGTTGGTGAAGTCCTTAAGCAGCTGACTGAGGACAAATGTAAGTCTGTTTTAGTATAAATTTCCATTTTTTTTCTGTGCATAACAAGTTTATATTAGTTGTTATTTCTCAGTTTGTCTAAGGTAGGGATGTTAACAAGACTCGACTTGTTCAAGACTTGAAAAAAATTCTTGAGCTTGAGAATTATATTTCTCGCTCGTCAGGGCTCGCATCTCTCCCTGAAATATCTCTACAGCCTGGTACTCCAGCTTTAATGGTGAAAGGGAGTCGCGATTTTTCCGTGAGGAGTGAGGGACTGCCAACAGTTGTTGTGGCTGCAGATATGCTAAGGTCAGTCGAGTACGCGTTGAGTCCCGTTCTCGTATCCAGAAATAAAACTCTCGAAAATTAGCATCCCTAGGCTGAGATAGATTTTGCTGTGTCAAATTAAGCTATCGTGAGTGGATGATGACTTGATAAGTAACATTATGAGACTCAGTAGCGCTATCTGAAGAGATCGGTGAGAGGTTGATATTGTATGTTTTACAAGTAACTAAACCTTTTTTGTGATTTTTAGCTAGAATTAACTTTTTGTAATTTTAATGCATTGATAATTAGTACATGTTCATTGCTTCTGATATTTTGATTTTTCCTTAATACAGAAGTTTCTCTGGCTAAACAAAAAGTGGATGTGTATTTTGTAGTCATTGTGAAGGCAACAAATGGCCCGCGGTATGTCGTTGGTTGTCGGCGTCAGCTTGATAAGACCAAGTTGAAAGCTGGAACAAGAGTTGCACTTGACATGACGACTCTTACCATCATGAGGTTTGTGACTTTTGTTTGATGCTGGCATGAACTCTTGATTGGCAAACTGGAGCTGTTAGTGATTATTTTAAATTGCTTTCTAACAATATGTTATAATTGTAATGTTAGTACATGAAACAGACTGAAAATGTGCTTAGGTGACATCAAGGTTCATCGGATTTGCTCTCAAAATTGTGCAGTGCATCATACTAGTTTTTACTTGACGTTGAAGAATTTGATTTAAGTTTTGGACTTGTTTTTAGCATTTTCTGAAGTAATATGTTGCCACTCACACTGTGCCTCTGTGGTGGTTGTGTTATGTTTTTGATTATGTTGTGAGTTTATTTACATGTTGTGATAGATGTCAGGCATTCTCTATTGACCGAAACATTCTATTCTCACTAGTTGTTAGTGGCAATTGGCAGATTTGCCCTTGGTGATTTTGTCTCATTTTTTCTCGTGTGTTCACTGTAATAAAAGAAATATTTAACAAAAGTTGGGTACTGGTACAAGTGTAATGTTGATGATGGCTGTTGCTTGCTGTTGATGTTTTCAAGTGAGATGATGGAGTGAGTGAGTGAGTAGGGTTTAACGTCCCACCCGACACAGTATTGGTCATTTCGGGGACAGCCTTTTCAGGCAAAATGCACACAAACACATAATAATGGAACAGTAAGTTTAACCTTTACAGAAACACAAAACACAAGATACAAAAAACAAGCTAAACCTAAAATTGTAAGAACTCCATT
>Ga0056128_1005434_pt1 | contig 16030 bp, 5 predicted proteins | sample WorMetLIZISLAND2_FD_71113 | JGI IMG/M metagenome (GOLD analysis project Ga0056128, IMG submission 71113) | Marine gutless worms symbiont microbial communities from Max Planck institute for Marine Microbiology, Germany - Olavius geniculatus... ...
AGTAAGTAAACAAGTTAAACGTGAGTTTATACAGCCCATCAAATGACGCCAGAAAACTCCTAATGCGCTGCTCAGAATATAACTTGAAATGTGGCTTTTTGCGTGCTGATGTACCGTTAAGAAACTCACTCACTCACCCAAACATGCTCATCAGGGCGTCTCGTTTATCGTCCCTGTATCCTATCCCTGCCAGAATCCAGCTAGAGGCACCGGAATATAAATTTCCCACGGTCTTCGGTCGATCGACACAAATAGGCTACTTGTCGTCATATTGCTGGGTTAACGCCGACGCCTCGGGTGTAAATCGAATGCTGTGCTTGATCGAGCATGAAATGGATGTCTTGTGTGTCCATAATCCGAAAGCTCGATGGTCCAAAAATGTATACCGCAACACTCATTTTTACTAACTTTAACGCTCACCCTAGCTCTGCTCTTAGTTAAGAAGAAATGTGGAGATTGAGTTAACGTCTGTGTAAGTGTATATAGGAAAAATTTTTAAAACTTGCGGAGTATCGAAGCTTTGGATTATCAAGCTGCTCCACCATTGACTTTTATTATGTAGATGTTTGGATTTTTGGCCGGCTGTCTGGCGCCCTGATAAAATCTGGTATTTTGGTGTAGGAAAACTGGGAACTTTAACACACAAAGGGGAGAAGTTCGCAACACTGCAACGCGCATTTTACTAACCCCAACCGTAGTTGAGAGGAAATGTCGAGACTGGGCGAACGTCAGCAGAAGTGTACAGAAAAGAAGAACCAAACTACTTTCGGACCATCGAACCTATTCGGATTATCGAGCTGCCCTGACCATGGACTTCTACATAGGTACACCTGGATGTCAGTCGTACCCGGTCGATTAGTTGGCGAATCATGCCGTTCCACGTGTGCTGGTCCGGTGCTAGGTGGCCGTACGCGCCGGTCGGCTCCGGCAGCAGGCGATAGCGTAGACCCAACAGCTGGACAAAACAAAGCATTTTCTGTTATTTATTTTACGAAATCGTACGGCGTCCTGGAACGGAAAGTGCAAAAAAAGCTACTGCTTACCCTAAATTTTAGGCTGTGAAAAAATTGTCCGAAAATTTTTCTTTTCCGATAATTTTCGGCCAAAAATGCAAAATTTAAGACTAAAAACCATTTTTAGAAAAATTCAGAGGGAAAATTGTCATTTCGAACAAACACAATCTCTTTTGTCGAAAATTGGCTGTGTCTCTGGGAAAATTTCAACTTTCTACTTTGCCTACTTTTTAAATTTACGACGCCGCCGCTTAAAGTAAAAAAAAACTAAGAAGCACGTGCACAACTTAGTCAGCAGCGATACTGTCAATCAAGTTATTTACGTCAGATGTGTTTAAAAAATAAAAATGCTCAGTTACTAAACGTTACTAAACGCAAATTAACTATCACAAACAAATAAACATTTGTACCTTGCTAATCAATTTAAAGTCGGTTGGTCTGCAAAATTTGAAACCACACAAATAGGGCCTGCATGTTTATTATTAAATTGTACGATATTACTCATAAAAAACAAATTGAAATGTAAATTTTAAAATAGCTAATTACAAAATGACCCTACAAAATTTAGTCAAGTATCGTCAGGCAATAGGCAAAAACATTACTTCAAGCTTTAAAATTATTCGTTTAGAAATTATTCAGAATTCCACATTGGTGACGAAGTATACGCACGAAGCTCAAACTCTACTTTGATTTTTTTTGTTTTACAAAAAGTTGCATAAAAAAAGTTTAGAACACTTCGTGCAAGAAACAAACAAAAAGACCATTAAGCCTACAACAAAACCACAGCTTGCTGTGTAAGTTATTGTTTAACTAGATCGCCGAAAATCAAAGTGCAGTGGAGTTTTGACATATTAAAACCGTATGCACGCTCTTCCTCACGTTGGTGATGCGGTCCATGAGATCGACGATGAATCCCTCGAAGTGGACTGAAGCTCGGTCTAGATGATGCTGAACCGGTCTCACTGATGACGCCAGTGATGATGATGATGATGACGATGCGATGTTATTGATGCTTCTGCTTCTGCTGCTGCTGCTGCTGCTGCTGTTGCTGCCCGCAGTCGCTGCAGCCAACAGCGGACTGTGACGCAACATCACGTAAGGCTCAACCTGCACAGCAGAAAAAATATGCAAAACTAGTAAAAACCCTCGACTTAACCACGACACAATATTTAAAACACTGGTTGTAAAAATGCAATATTTTTTTAAAATTGACACAAGTCAACAGTTTGACATTCAAATTTTGGAATACAGCTAAGCTAAAAAAAATTTACTGAGTAGAAAGTGTGTTAATTTTAACGTTTATGTCGAAAAACAATCGCGGCTCAGTACGAGTAGGCTAATTGTTTTATTTCGTGTTTAGAAATACGCGCAGAGCGGCATAATCTATCGTGATGGGTCCTTTGCGAGTTTTGCTGGTGTGGAATTCAATCAGCAAGTGGCGCCTTAACAGCAGAGGTGCTTCCCATAGCTTAGCACTAAAATAAGCACATTCAGATGATAACTCCGGGTAGGCCTATATTTTGCTGCTGCGCCTAGTAAGGTTTGATACGTTCGCTAAGGGCCGGTTTCTGGATCTATTAGAGATTCACAATCAATGTTACAGCGTATAGGTCTACTGACGCCACAGACAAAACACGATCCGTTTTGCAATAAAGTCTGCTTTTTCGCCCGCGGTGCTGTGTTGCGTTATCGGCTTCCGGTCCCTGGACGGTCATTAGAACGAGTTCAGAGAAAGGGCTTGGTCCACAAACCACAGGCCTTAACGAAGTTGTTCCAAAGTCAACCTCTTTACACTAAAGGGTAGTTAGCTGCTAGCTATATACTCGCGGTTTATTGAGCAGTGTGGTTTAGTGCACGTGGTGATGGCGGCCAGCACATCAAATAAGTTTGTCAACGACGAGCCCGGTTAGTACCGGGATGGGTGACCAGCCATGGTTGTTAACCATAGTAAAACGTAACCACAACGTACGCCTAATGGTTATAACCAACTGCTCACTCTTCTCGCTACCGGTAGATGCAATAAGTAGTCCCACTGGCGAAAGGCAATGGCTACGGCTAGCTGCAAAAAAGTTTCTGACTGTATAAAAGATACTTATTTACTTACTTACTTGAATGACTGCAAAAACGTAAGATGTAATAAAATATCGGAGCACATTTTTACAACCGAAAAAGGGAAGTCTTAGTCAAAACGTCAGCACAACTTATACACTAAAAGCTGAGCCAACAACGTCAGTTGCTTCATTTTACCGTGTAAGCCAAATCGTCTTTTATATTTAGACTATACGCAATCCGGCTAAAATATTTAAATCATTTCTGCAAAGGTTATAAAGGCGCTTAAGTAAAAAAATAACTGAATATTCTTGGAAATGTTTTCGTTTTGTTCCACGTGTAACTACGGCATTAGGCTGTGTGCAGTGGCTCTGAATGAACCGGCGCGCAGTTCAGTTGATCTAGTACAGTAGCTTGCCGGAGTGTCTCGGGGTAATCAATGTTGATTAGTCCGAACATCAGGATGGCGGGACGAGACGCAACGAGGCGGCAATCGGTGCGATGTTCAGCTAAGCGGCTTCTACGCAGTTTGTGCAGTCCGGTCTAGACGCAATAATTCTAAAAATCTCTGCACACAAGCAGAAGAAAGTATGCATGTCTGCAGCTGCTACGAATACGCTCAGTAGGCCTACTGTGCCACGACACCGGCAAAATAACAGTAATGACAGAAACCGGTCATTGTTTTTGGTAAAATGTTGTTATTAGAATGTTTTATTAGAATGTTAAAATGTTGTACAAAGATGCGTACTGACGATTTGGATTGCATTTTTATTCCTTTGTCGCACTTTCTTTTTAGCATGTTATTTCGTTGCGGTTTTGTCAACGAATGGAAAACGAATATATCCATATTGATATTGATATTGAATAATTATGTCGGCCAACGCGCATATGGTACAGAAAAAAAACCACGCTGATCAACGGTTTTACAGTGTTACCCGCCAATGGTACGCCCAACGGGGATACTCGTCGCTAGAAAGGGCAAAACGGATAAGTATGTAAGTAGAGATATTACGATTTGTTTCAATTTCTGCACAGGCAATCCATCACATTCTGAAAGCTATGGCAAATGTCGCATCTTGCTGAGGATAGGAGGCTGAATTGACCTGATCACGCAGTAGGTTAGCGCAATTTGTTGAGGATTTTGACCGGTGTGATGATGCTGCGGTTGCGTGAGACCAAAAACGTTACATTGCAAGTGCGGCTCGGCGTCGATAACAAGTTGTCGACCTCAAGCCGTGGTCGTACGCCGTGTTCTGAAGACCGGACATTCGTCACACCAAGCACGGCACACCACCAGGCCGGCGTACGGACAACAGGACACCGGACAAATAGCCACCAGCAGTGATGGGCACAAACTTTTCATTGTCAGTTTAACTATAACTATAACACTATTCTTCCAATTAAAAGACAGTAGTCAAACTTTCAGTTAAACTATTGTTTCACCTACCTTAAGGAAAAAAATTAATTATTTTTAAATAGGTTAACTTTTTCTAAACTTTCTAACACTTTATTGACAATAATTGACTTTGCTGAATTTATCGATTGTTATGTGAGAGTTAGTACACTGTGGAACAGTAAAACTGCAAATGAAGTTAATAGTTATATACATATCATATGTATGTCATATCGTCGAACAGCGTTCTACAGTTCGCCTACCATGGTGGTGTTTTCACTGAACAAATTTTACGTCGTCAGGCTAGACTATGTATCAATTTCCTCAATCAACTAAATGAGTGACAACTTTTGTTATTATAGTTTAATCGTGTTTACTTCGTTTCGAATAAGTAAATATACACAGCCTGGCGAGTTCAGATTTTTTTTCTCCAATGCGAAAAAACAGCCCGGTGGCCATTTGTTCGGTGGCGTTTGGTCCGGGATTTTACCAAACCAAACCGCCTTCCAAGCCGTCGGTCAGCCTCCCTGCTGATGCTGCTGCTTCTGTTTGTGACGTAATTGTCCGGCTGTGCGTCTTCCGCTCACGTATAGGCCTATACGGTAAGCAGGACAGCGTACATCGACGACGCTCGCACGAACTCGTATGTCACTGTCCAGTTCTCACTCGGCGACTGTTTTCCACCGGATTTAGCGTTCTGTCCGTCTGCTTCGCCGGTCTTACCACACTCTACAGGCGTGCGACTGAGACGCCTTGGTGCAAGTGCGATAAAACCAAAAGAAACCCGAACAAAATCGTACGCAAATGACGTGCGATATTCATTCTGTTACGTTTCGGGTAAATTTATCGCCCATGTTCGCCCGCCCGGTCTTTGCTTTCGGGCTATCATGAAATGTCAGGCTCATGACAATATATGTTAGCTGCTTTTTAAGTCAATGTATTTTTCCATTTCTAGACGCTAAATAAATTATTCATGTCCAGAAATTATATTTCCGTCCAGAAATCATATTTTCAGACCAGCCTTTCGAGGACGACTGCTTCTGACCAAAACTGTAGTACCGCAACGTCTTTTCCGAGTAACAATCAAGCTACATATCGTTCCATCACCCTAGAAGCAGACAGCCTCTCTGGCCGAAACCCGTACACGCAGTATGTTATCGGATGGGTTCGCATTTTATCGTAGGAATTTAACGTCCGATCTCGACCCGACCCGGAACAAGCCACATTGTCGCAGGCTTTGCATACAAACGTAGGCTACGCACGCTTGGTGGCGATTTCAGTCCGAATGTCCAATTACGCCCACGAATACTAACGAGTCGGAACGATAGGGAGTCAAAAAGTCAAAGAGATGCCAAGCGAAAACGTACAACAGAGTCCTGTCGGTTATCACGAGCATCGGCGCAGTAAAGCTGTAATGGGCTGTAATGCATATCACGCTTTAAAATCTTTTCCCACAATAATCACAAAATGTTAGTACAAAAGAAAAAAATTTGTATGCGCATTGTAAAGCTGGACTAATCTTTATCTTAACTTATCTGAATACAAGTAATATCACGAAAGCTAACTATGGGCTTAATCGGTAATCGCACACGTCTAGAAGACTGTCGCAGTAGGAAAGCATAAAAACTTGAAAAATTTAGTAGCACAAAACCTTTTTCGACTGTGTGCATACATGCTTCGAGTTGTCGTCAGTGAATTTATTACATGTTATTAAATTTAATATTTCTACTAGCATTTTCAACAGAAAATTTGAAAAGAGTCACTGGAGATCCGACTAAACCTCGAATACGTTGGTATACACTGAACTAATGCAGGCAACGGCTGGCCGCATAGTGCGCTGTGGTATCACTCGACAATTACTATTTCAAGCTTACCATTATCGTAGTGACGCGCAGAAAGTTGCTGTCAGTGGTGCTTCGTCGGTTAAGAAATTCATCTAAAACACATATATAAAACGTCGTCGTTTTACAAACACGTATCATGTACAGCTACATTAATTAATCTTTATGTTCATCTTTTAAATAGTGTGCAGATCGTTTCTAAAACATCGCAAAATTCATCCGATTATAGACCCAGAACGTCTAAGCCACTTGTGATATTGTTGACTGTTTGGCAACCACTGTTGCCTTATTTGAAACAGCGCATTCTTACTTATAGTTTCCTGGTTTCGGTTTCTCAGCCCTACACGTAGCGTACATCCAGTCGCGTTTATTGTCACACAGGATCAGTAGCCTACTGGGCGTACTTCCGGGAACAATCGCTAGGCGGCGTGGACGGCGGATTTATGGCGGTGTCAAAACATGGAAATAAATCGTCAAGTGCCTATCGTAACGAGCTGGATGATGACAGGCGCCGTATCATAGTGGTCTCAGCCTGCAGTCAACAAGCAATGAATTGAATTCAGCGCCGCGGGTGAGGGCTACTTCGATGCCAATTATCAGTGCGACACGCACGACTGTCTTTCGGCCTTTATGTCTTGTTGACAGTTAACCACTTATCGCTTATCCTCCAGCCCGAGCCCCACTGCAATGAAGAATTTCACTGTCCATGGATTTTCCTTTCTTGGGGTTTTTCGTTTCAGTGTTTTCTCGTTCTAGTCCCCGTTATCTTCTTGCTTTTTAGGTATAATCGTTTTTGCAGCCCAAGCTCATAGCGACACTCTTTTCCGTAGCGTGGTCTCTCGTCCGTATCATAGTCTGTCGTCTGTCACATGCGTGCACCCTACATAAACGGTTGAACGGATTTACATAGCGCTTGGCAGGTCCACTTGCGGGGTTCAGTGGCACATTGTGTTAGATGGGAAAGGCGCCTGACCTTCAGGAAAATAAAGATTGCCTGCTGATTCTAAGGTAGTTCAGAATAGAAGTACTGTGTACGAAGACGTCAAGAGCCACGGCGGGCCCGTGAACACATTCTCGTGGAGCCTCTCTGAGAATTTTAAAAAAAATTTTTTTAAATGGCGTATTCTGGCGCAGGGCTACTTTGTATTTCTCAGCGACGGGGGGGCCCTCAAACGTCGCGGGGTCCTGGATAACTTACCCCTACCTTGCCTTTCTCGACGAACCTGATCGTGTATCGCTATGTCATATTATGTAACGAATAAAGCTTGGCAAAGGGTTAATAGTGAGAACGGCCCGGCTGGATAGTCAGTGGTTCGGTAGTGGTCGCGGTGTGGCGCTGGCGTCGATTGCTAGTGGTCCGTTGGGAGTGATTATCTGTCAGTGTGCAGACGGTCGACGTCCAGCCAAACCAATCGACACGCTTCAGCGCGTCTTGACCATTCAGCCTCTGCAGCCGTCATCACAGCCGACCAATTGCTGACGGACCCCTCAATGCGCAATCAAGGGGTCCATGTGTCGTCGCAGCAGCCACGTTCAACTGATAGCAACAACCGTTCCGTGCGTACATAAACACTACTACGTAGATACTGCGAAGCATCGATATTCAGGCCAACTCAGCCTCCTACCCTTCATGGGACGGGAAATGAATAGTAGCTTACGGGCTACGGGGTGAAGGTCTAGTATGGCTCATTGGGGTGGTATGTCTGATAGCTGCAAACCACGTTTTTAATTGTTCCCATAATTGGATGGTCGCATAGTGCGCTGCGGTATCGTTAGCTCATGCCATTCAACTGCCACCTCCGAGATTGTCAAAGCGCCTTCGCCCACGAGTTGATCTCATGTAAGAAGCGCTATTAGCAAGTACTGGACTTTGCATTTATTTTTTGACGAAATACAGGGCTTGATGATGTGATTGTATAGGCCTACACTGTGTGATCGAAGTCAAATTTTTAACAGAATAGGCTTGGCGTGTTATAGTAGAACAAGAAGTAGGCATGTATAAAAATGTTCGAGATGACGTCTAAAGATAAACGGAGAGTGTGTGCTTGCAGTTTTTAAGATTGTTCGAAATCACGAAAGTGTTGCATATTGCTACCACTGTGGTCAAATTTTGACGTTAACTGTGACGGTTGTTTGTTTTTTTCTTTTTCTCAATGTTTCATCTAGTTCGCAAAATACCATAGAAGGAATAAAGATTGTTACAGATCGGTGTCAGTCGGTTGAAGTGGCTGCGCGCATCTCTGTCGCAGGCGTTCATTTTTGCCGCACATATGGATGTCATCTCGTCAAAATACTAGCGTTTTTTAGAATATTGTCTCGTGTCTTGTTCTAACAAACTTTGATGAACCTGTACATGACACTTCTCATCTGCATGCCGTTACATACCGGAGGGTGACACGAAGATGCCAGCAGGCGTATCACGATGTAATTAAACATTGTCACAAAGGCTCGCTGCTATGACAACTAGTAGGCCTATGCGGCCTATACACGGTGTTTCATAAAAAGGACCCCTTTTTGTTTTTTTCATAATTCACTCAAGTTATGAGCAATTTACATGAAATTTTTACCAGTTGTAGCTGAAGAAATACTTATTCGAAATATTTAAACAAAATGTGGCAGTTGATTAAACATTCTTTGCTAGTCGTGACGTAACGCTGACGTCATAATGTGTCACAGGTACAAACTTGCTAGTCTCAACTGGTGCTGTCAGTTGCTATGATGCTTCGATCGCGAACTTAATCTGGTTCGCTAATGAAAAATGCTTATCGTGTCAGCACTGAGCAACATCGAAACATGAAATCGGGCGTCTTGTGATCCAAAAACTCAACATCTTGCAAGCTCAGTGTGATAGTGCACTGTTTTGCTCGAACATGTGAAAGACCAACTATCCCCACAGACACGTGAATTCGATCGCTTTGCACGTCTCTGTGGCTGCAACTGTAAAACTTCAAATATTTGACGCCAAGGAACCTGATTTTTCACCATTGAAGCAAGGTAGCAACTGGCAGCACCAATTGGGATTAGCCTGTTTGTCAGCGTTACATCACGACTAGCTAAGAATATTTAATCAACTGCCGTGTTTTGTTAAAACATTTCAAATTATATTCAGCTACAACTGGTAAAAAGTTCATACAAATTGGTCATCATTTGAGTAAATTATGAAAATACAAAAAGGTGTCCTTTTTATGAAACACCGTGTATGTGCCGCTCCGAATCCAAGAATGCGCAAACTGCAGGCAGTCCATATTTCATGATAAACACTGCAAAGACAACGGTTTTATTTGTTTTAAACGCGCTCGAAAACAACATAAGTATAAGTATAATATGGTTTGAAATTAATTTGAATGTATATTTTTAAAATATAGCTTCTTTCACAGAAAGCAAAAACTTACGGGCACCCGAGGGTGGAGTTATTGCACGGCTGACTGTAAATATGAGTTGTCATTTTATCGTGTTTTAATGTAGGGACAATCGCTATTGAAGAAAATGCACGGAGCCCCACGACAGACGTTAATAAGTAAGCCTTCAGTTACCTGCGGACTGACAGCCGTGAATAGAGCAAAGCGACACCGCTTGACTGATTTGTGACTTCAAAGCAAATTGAAACTATATGGCCGATTTAATACCGGTCACAAACACGCCACATTTTTTCATTATTCATCTATTTCAGATATACACGTAGCCTTATCATGAAATCATATACATGTAGGCCTATACGGACTAAGTCAAAAAAGTACGAGATCGATGACGTCGTATGGCAACAAATCGAAAAATCGTCGGAGTTTGAGCTTTAAGCTACGGCGATGCCAGGCTGGAATTACGTGACGGATTGCGGTACAGCTGTTGCGCTTACCACCACTCATCGTGCGTCGCCATGGCAACCGGAGTCAACATCAGCCGCCGGTGCGTGGTGGAATTCATTTTACTCCGTCCGCGCGTACATCGTCCCGGCGACCGGGAGGCCTCGTAACAGACGGACAATCGGGATCGGTCGCGCCGTCCTGTATAGGCCTTGTCACTAAACGTTGCCGACTTTTCTCGCCGACGCGATACGACGCCACGCTATCCACGGCGGCGAAAGCTTTAAATCACAGACGTGCGCGCCGCGGAGCGCTCGTCCGATGGATTTCAGATCCGCAGCCAGTCGAAGATCTGCTGTGAATTTGGATCTGGAATCTGCATGTTGTGTGGTTCTGGTTCAGTGCAGAATAAAAAAATGCGAAAATGTTGTGTTTTAATATGAAGGCGTTTTAGCTGTCTTCAGCAAGTGTTCGAGAAGCTGGAAAAGTTTAACAAAACTTTTCTGCAGCATTTGTATTTTGCACGTAACCACCCCCTGTAATGCCTCGAGTTTTTTTTTCACGCAAACCTTCAATTTGCACTTTTAAGTCACACAATAAGTCAGCGACGCTAATGGACATAAGGTTAGAAAGAAATGGTGTCATGTAAAAAAAACAGAAATGCGCTTTTTTTCCTTTGAATAATATGTTTTATAACTGGCACAGTTTGCTTCCAAAAATGTTTTAATTTTTGTCCTTAAAGTGCACTTTACTTGCACTTTACTATGTTTTAGACGAGCAGGTAGTGCACTTTTCTACACTGTAAAAACTTTTATTATTTTGTTCCTTACCGTTTCTGACGCTGCGTCAATAGGTCAGCATCGTGCAGCTCCGAACATTCATTTTGTATAAGATCGCGAATGTGAACTTCGCCATAAGCGGATCGCTTTCTGGAGCTGCGGCAAGTCGGCGGAGCAAAATATTCCGCATTTCGTTCACTCGTTGCCGCAGCGGACGCAGCAACAGCGACGAGCGTAAATTTTTCGTGCAGCCGACCAACCGACGACCGACTGGCTTTTGTGCCCGGCGCTTCACGGCCGACTGTGCCGCGAGTGCTCGCTCGTGATTCTGCCGAGAATTTACGTCAAATCAACTTCCCTCAAAACAAAACCCTTTCTGGTATGGGGGGGAGAATCTTCCATGCGGGAGAAGACTTCACGGGGAAGACTGGTATGTCGTGATTCTGCCGTGACCCGTGCAGACAGTCGGACGAACGACGGAATTTACGTTCACACGGACCGAGAGAGGTGTCGGTGGCATTCGTGCTGCCGCTTTGAGCGCGGTACGCACAGCCGCTGTAACAATACCCCCCACGACGAAATTTCCTTGCGACGATCGAAACCGTTCACTTCAAAGCCTGTTATACGACAAAGCACCTTGCGACAAAATCTTCGGCATTTAATTCCAGATTAGCAACACACTTTTTACGAAAAACCCTCGCACGCAACCCCACGACAATACCCCAATGACGTCATAAAACCCTTTGTGACAAATGCCCTCCGACAAAATTTTCTTACAAACGTTAACTTCATCGATAACATCATCGGAGTCGTTGTATAGCCGATCCCTAGCTAATTACCGAACATGACGTATACTCGCCACCGTACGATTATAAAATCTACCTTCCAACTAAATGTTTTCTTCGCTAATAACCCGTACGGCATAAAATTATGTTTAAACTCATTACATTTTTTTTCAGCACCTTAATATGTTTATCAACACCTTTTATTATCTATCCCTGTCTCTGAAACGTGCTTGATACGTCGATGGACGGGGGTTGTCACACAGGACATTTGTCTGAGGGGGCTCTGTAGGGGGGATTTTATCTGCCACTGCAGTAAAGTGGGGGGCAATCATTGGGATCGTCATGCACCTGTAAGCTGCTGGCTGCGGAGTCTGCATGAATGAATGTCACTGATTGCAACACGGCGAGCGTCCGAGCATCCGAACGACGTATACGACACTTGAGATGTCAGTACGGCAGAATGTATGCTCGACAGTAAATCCAACAATACCTCGCACCCAGCAGTTTGTTATTGCACAGGCTGCGATTACTGGTTGGTGGCTTGACGTATCGGTAATGCGTTTCATCCAATCAACGAAGTTACTCTACTCCGGGCCGGGTTAGTACTTGGATGGGTGACTGCCTGCTGGCAGATAAACTATCTCGGTATGTAACCAGCCGCCTAACTCAACTCAGCCTTCCATCCCTCCGGGGTAGGTAAATCGAGTACCAACCTATCTGGCTGGGGTTAAGGCGGGGCGCGTTCACCTGTGTCGGGTGGCAGGTAACACTGTGTGATCCCATACGGCAGGTGACGCTCCGTAGCTCTGAGATGAGCTTCTCATTAAGAGCTATATCACCACCTTTAATCTTTATACAGGCGATCAGAAGCATTTACTAGGTTGTGGCTTGGTGGCGTCAGGGTAAGGTGTCGGAACTGCGATCAAGAGGTAGTGGGTTCGAATAGCGATCGGGCCGCTGCATGCATGCTAAATAAATGAATGAATAAATGAAACGTCCTCATGTCGTGTCAATAGCTAAATTAAGACGGCAAAATTAAAAAAAAATTATATAAACGTAGATGCTTCGTGGTGTAACGGTAACGGGCCGGACTGGTTACTGAATGATCCCGGTTCGACTCCGACCCGGCACACTGTCAGATAGCGACCTTGGGCAAGTTGTTCACACACATGTGTCTCTGTCACCAAGCTGTATAATTTGGTACTGGTCAAAGGGCGGTGACGATCGCTGGCTAGGAAGGGAACCTCGGGTCTGGTGGAAAGTACTGGCAGCCTACCACCGGGTTTATGACTACGTCACCTGCGGGCTGACTGCCTGGAGATCAGGATTAGTTCCGGACTCTATGCTCGTTATTGAATATGGGTACCTTTAACTTTGTACTTTTACCTAGATGCAATTCCACAAAATTGGTTGAACAGTAGTTTATGATGAAGACGGTTAGTAGACTTAACTGACGAAGTGTTTCGTTTGGCTGTAACGGATCGGCAAACGGAAGACTCCTATAATAATTCACAAAGTCTGTGTCAGGCAGAACGATTGATTTCCACGCAGCGATGCAATTTGCCGTCATCAAATCATCCTGTAAGCTGATAAATGGAGAGGACGACTGGTGAAAAATTCAGAATGATAGGAGCTTACAAGATGAACTCGCACAGCCCTAGCAGATTGGCTTGTTTCGAGGCTTGAAAGACACCAGCCGCTTAATGCTTGAAGTTGATGGCGCCATTTTGCATGCATTAAACGAACTGACCGAATTCTTTCGCATAAAGCCATAAACATGATCCTTGGTATTACTGTTACTATTATTAACTAGCAACGTCGTCATCGCGCACACCATAAGAACGCAATAGGTTTGTACGTCAAGTGCTTCGTAGATAGAATCGTAGGCCTATGCTCAGCTTTCAATCAACCCCTGACTTTTACCTTTCCATTAAATAGCACCGGACCTGATCAAAACAAAAAAGGTATCATCGTTTCGGCAAAACAGCAATGTATTTTGTTTTCCTGAGATTAGCTTCGACTTTGATTAAAGCTAGAATTTCGTTTCGGTTTATTTGTTGCCTGAACCCTGAAGCATTTTTTTTCGGAAATCCGAAACTCGCGTCCATCGTGTTCTGTCCGACACTGCAACATGACGCCTGTCTTTTTGGACTATTTCTTTTCGGTGTAAGCGGTCAAGAAAATAAAAAAAACGCAAATGGGCATTCGCAGACGTGAGCAGAAATAAAGGGATAAGCTAAAAAAGCAAAAATGGCAATAAGTCTGTCTGTGATGATTGACGAAAAAGGTAGCGGTAATTACGACCTCCAATTTTACGAAGAAGAACATAATATTAATCGAGCAAGCGTTCTATGTAGCGAATGTGCTCTCACTTAGTGTTATAAAAATGCCTTTTAAACAAAAAAGCATATATCACGTCGTTTTTAAAACTCTTTAGTCGGTTAAAAAAATGATGAATACTTCTCGTTTAATATCCCCCCCTTAAATTACGCTTGCGAGTTGCTACCTCTTGCTCTTGACGCCTGCAACGCATTCACTTTTTTGGCTGTTTATCATTTTTATTTTCTGGTTTTAATCCTAGGCTTTTAGCACGATAAAAAATAGAACGCTGTTGGTATACGTGTACTTTTAACTCGTGTCAATTGTGCAGCCGTGACGTTCACCACACCATGTTGAATCCCATGGCTTTAATGCCAACCAGGACGATAATGATGATGATGATGATGACGTTTCCCTTTTGAAAAAAAGTATTTCCGCGGCTAGCCATGAAGTCTGTCTATCGGACGGTCCTTCGTTCGTTCAGTCTTCAATTTGCGTCAACTCCTAAGGCGATTAGACCGCAGCGTCAGCAGCAACGTAAGCCTGACGTCATGTCCAATCCCTGCTCAATGACACTGCAACTGGTGCTGATGCTGATGCTGCTGCAGTCAGAACTACAGAGATGTTCCAAGTAGTGAGTTTCGGTTTTTTTACTGTTTGTACTATTTAGAAGTAGCCAGAAACTGGGGCACGCTTCAAAAAGTGTTACGCACAACTGGTGCATCCTCTTGAATGACTACACGATACAAAAACATCGTTGATAGCAGTCATAAAATAATCAAGTTTCAACATCGTCAGTCTGTGTTCAGAAATCTATTAAAAACAAGTTAGGCTTACGCCATTTTAAGTCCGTCATTTTTCAGTCCTGCATTTTCAGGCGACTTATGCAATCGGGTATGCGATCACGCAACATACGCATTCAAACTGTTCGCATTTTATGAATATTCGAGTGCAGAGGTCAAACACGAATGCGAATCGACTATTTGGCACATCTCTAGACTCAGAACCTGTCCGGCCGGATCACGTTTTGGCCATATATACCGGCCGCCAAAAAGTCCGGGCGGAGGCCGATTGGGGAGGGGGGGGGCGAGGGCGAGAGTAAAAAGAAAGTTGGTGTATGAAGACGGTGGACTCAGTAAACTGCGGGCGATGACGTCACTTACTGACGACTGACGACCAGTGGAACTGCAGAAGTCGATGCTAGAAATGACGCTTAACGATGACACACATTCGACTCGTGTGAAAGTGTGAAACCCCGTACATCACAGAGTCGTCAAATGGTAAAAAAATAAAAATCAACTGCAGAGTCTAGCCATTTCGAAGGCGAAGTTATCAACCTATATGCTCCTGCTCCATTTCATTTGTTCACCTTACCTAATTTATGTCGACGCACTACCGTGCAAAACGCAGATGCTTCAATTTCTTAGGTGAGGTGGAAAAAGAGTGTACCTCACATAATTCTATCGTCTTGGCCGTCCGTATGCAAAAAAAAATTATCAAATTTGGTAAAGATTTGACGAAGTCCTGACAAAAACAAGTTGGGTCATTTTTTGGCCCACCCTGTAGACTGAAACGGGCTTGGTGACGTGAACAGGTAAAACAAGAAAAATGTAGAAGTGTTTCAGTTAGCGTCGAAAAGTGTCCGAAACAACCGCTTAACTATAGTAGAAGTAAACGCTGTCCACTGACGTTTTTACGCGCGAAAGCAGAATGCTTCGCGTCTTTGCCATCATCTGGGCGTCCGTCCGTCTGTCTGTCTGTCCGTCCGTCCGTCCGTCACACTCGTGAGCTGTATCAAAACCGTACAAGCTAGAGTCACGAAATCTTTACTGCGGGCTGCCCCAAGGTGTCTAGTTTATCGTGACAAAATTTTGTGCCACTGGGTGCAGGGGTTCTCCTCGAACGAGGGCGTCAAAGAGGGGTACCCCCTGAAAAGACGTCATTTTGCCGTTATTGGCTCGAATAATGTGAAAACGGTTGCAGATAGGTACATACATGCTGCTTATAATAACAAGCACCGGTGACAGGCTTTTGGGATTTATCAACATCGA
>Ga0056128_1005435_pt1 | contig 16027 bp, 7 predicted proteins | sample WorMetLIZISLAND2_FD_71113 | JGI IMG/M metagenome (GOLD analysis project Ga0056128, IMG submission 71113) | Marine gutless worms symbiont microbial communities from Max Planck institute for Marine Microbiology, Germany - Olavius geniculatus... ...
ACATTTCAGTTCTTTTTAGTTTATGTGCTAGATTAAACTGACAGTGTGTTTGTCAGTTTTTGAGTGCAAATTTTCCATTGTATTGTATTGTATTGTATGGAGGCTTTTCTCCGTAAACTTTATCTACATTTACGCATACACTTCTGTAGGTCCGTAGACTGGCAAAGTAATATCGATATTATGTCGAAGTTAAAATTCCGATATTGACTCATCCCTAATAAAAATTTGTTGCATTAATATTCTTTGTGCATGCTGATTTATTTACTTTCGGTTTGCACTGGTTTTGGAAGTGAAAATGTTCGTGTAGCTGGTAATTTGAAATGGCAGTTCAGTTTAAGTGTCCGATACAGAAACTGGCAGTCGAACAGTCGGAAACGACATACAATTTGCGAGATAAATATAACAAAATCGTTCTGGAACATCATTTCAACCACAGTGTACGCCGTTCGACTTGTATATCAATCAGTCAATCAATCAATCCAGTTTAGTTCAGACATACAAGGTTCATAGAACTACACAACTATAAATGTACAATAAAAATGATAAAAGAAAAAAAACACTAATACACATGCATGGTTGAGAACCACTGAACATTCTTATTACTCGACCTAGAACACTGTTTAGCGCCGAGTGTAGTTAAACATTTTCTTTATACATTAATTATATGCAGACCTAAGTTTATTATGAATACCAGTGGAAAAATATTTCCATAACGCCGAGTCATAGATACAGAGGCAAAATGACTTAAATAAATTAAATAATTAATTAATTAAATTTGATGCCAAATTGTCTTTGAGAGATAATACAGCATTGATTCCACCAAAGCTGTGTTTAGGATGACCTAAAATGTTAGGTGTCCCATAGATAAATATATTATAAATATGCTAATGATAATAATACTTTTAATAGTTTTAATAGTTTTAGCTAATAGTTTTAATTTCTGCTGACGGCACGGCAAATGAAAAATTTGAAAGATTTGTTTCGTTGTATTGATACTAGTAAATTTGTTTTTATGCTCCAGCATAGACTATTTAATTTGACACCTAAAATGTTAGAAGTAGGCCAAAACCCAGCTCAAGTCCCAGAGTTATTAGTGCTGGAGTTAGCTAAGAGACTTTACTGCAAGTAGCTAGCAGTGCATTGTCACATTCGACTTTCAACAGCGCTGTGGAAATTAATTTTCTTTGCACTGGTAGAACCACTTTGCAACAGATGCTTCTAATGCCAAGTTGTCTTTGTTTTTTAGCCATTTTATCTGAACATTTTTTCAGTTTTCACAGCCATCAGTACTTTGCTGGTGTCATGAAACACCGCACCAGCCTATCAATCGCACCAGATCTAGTACCAATATTAGGGCTAAGGCTCGTGGTTAGGGTAAGGAGGCTAGTCGATAGGGTAAGGGTTAGTGTTAGTGTTGGTTTTAGCAATCTGATTGGTCATATATTTGTTGCCAGTGTGACCAGTGTGGTTGGTGTGGTGTTTTGTGATGCTCATGGTTTGACACTGTTGGTTAGGTGAGGGGAAAAACATTTGCCATCTCTCTGTAAAAGTAACTGTCACTACAACTTTCAAAAATCAGTGTGACTACTCATCTGGAAAACTTGGAAAAGTCAGGGAATTTCAAAGTGGTCAGGGAAAGTCAGGAAAAATGTCAAAAGTCGGGGAAAAGTCAAACACAAAAAAGTTAATGAAAGTATAAACTTTGGGCATTTTTGCACATCACAGTTTTTATTTTACATTTTCTTTCAAAAATTTTTTTACTCACTACACATGTGTGATTCTGCAGCTGTTACAGTGACAACCACTTTATTGAGTGATAAATCCCAAAAGCACATGGGCTACCTGGTTGTTTTGATTAATGTGAAGCAACGACTGTTGACCATAGCATGAAACAGCATATCAATGATTCTTTGCCTGACCTACTGGAAAAGTGAGGGAATTTCATTTGGTCTGTAAAGTGGTCATGCTGATAAATTGTTTTGAGGGCTGGTCTAACCTGGAGGAATAGTAGAAAATTGATCAGTTAGACTTAGGCAGAGGTCAGTCGTGCTAAGAAAATGGATGTATGTATGTATGTTGCCTGAAAAAAACTAATGGACTTCAGAGTGAAACTGTGTGTAGTATGGTAGTTTGTGGTCATTGGTACACATGTTCTTTGATTATAGATGACAGTGATTGCACCAACTTCATCTGGTACAAAGCATGTTGAAGAAATTATGAATAGAGTATCCCAACAGCAGTACTACACTGTCTCAAAATTACCTCTGACAAAACTGATTACTGTTGAATTTATTGAGGCTTTCGTCAAACGAGGTTGTTGAAACTCTTCTTTTACCATTTGTATTTTTCAAAATTTATATTTCTATAATGTATTATTATGTGCTGAAACATCTGTCATATTTTTTAGTTTAGTAACATTAGCTATGGACAACAGTATGAGGGTCATTTCAAAAGTTTCTGGCCTCAACATATTAGACAACAATATTTTCTACAATCTGTACATCAGTGAAACGTACATTCTTTACAATTTCTAATGAGTCAGTTGCGGATATGACATCATTGTAATTAATGATGTCACAGAGCATTGAATAGAACCGATTTCCAGTGTCAACGAAAGAGGCTTGAGTGATTCATCATCATGGAAAGCGGATGCCATCATTATCAGATTTCAGATTTCAAAAACATATAATAGTCACTGGGGATAAGGTCGTTGCTGTATGCAGAGTGGTCTTGTTGTACAAAATCATAGTCATGAACAGCCAGCTGGGTAACTGTAGACTTTGGACTGGACTGCAGTGCTGAAATTTGGGGAAATTGTGCAGGGCTTCTCCCAGGCCCCTCCAGCCCCCTGCCCATCAGGGACCCATGTAACTAGTCACAAATTCTGATTGGCCTTTTGTTAACACAACTGATATAATTAACAGTTAAATTTTTAATAAAATTTTTCTGATAGCATCACATATTGGCATTGTGTCGTATTTTGGCTAAAGTGCTTTGATTTGTGACTACCCCAGATTAGAATATAGTATATTCACAGACCCAAATGAGAAATTCATAAACGTAGATGTCAGATGCCAATGAGCCGTACTTTGGTAAATGCAGCTACAGGCTAAAAAGAGTTTCATGCAACATTCAGCCGGATTCAAATGCTGCTTGTGTTAGCGCACCAAATCGTTTCAGCTTAATGCTCTATGACATCATAAATTACAATGACGTTACTTCCACAATCTGCTCACATGAATACACTAGTTAGGTACCTTTTACTGATATATAGACAATAAAAAATTTTTGTCCAATATGTTGAAACTCATAACTTTTTGAATGCCTTTCGTATTTGCATGAAGTCATAGTTGACTCAACTGCTCTTATTTGCAGCTAGTGAAATGTAGGCTATTGTAGATTCACATATGCAAATAAAAAATTCACAAATGTATTTGTTAGGGCTTTCACAAAATCAGATGCCACGGGCTCCACTTTGGTAAACCTAGCTACAGACTGGAAAATCGTCATGCAACAGTGAGCCTGATTCTATACTGTTTGCATTATCGCTCCAAATCGTCTCAGTTTCGAGCTATGTAACGACATGAATTACAATGACATCCTATCCGCAACGGACTCTAATATTAGAGTTCGTAAAGGATGTACGTTTTACTGATGTATAGATTGTAGAAAATATTATTTTTAATATGTCGAGGCTGGAAACTTTTGGAATGACTCTCGTATACTGTGGCAACTTTTCCTAGAATACCTTGGCATCCATAGCAGTGGTCAGAAGGTAAAACTATCACTGTGGTTCTTACTTTATATTAACTAAGATTAACATTTGCTTATCTTGTTACACCTGTATCTTCAAGGCTGTACCAACTGTGGTGTTGCTTCATAAAAATTACTGTTGGACTCTCAGTAGTTAGGACTGTTTACTGTAGATATATTTTTTAACATGTTTGAACGCTATTTTCTCTTATTATATCCACGTTAGCATGTTGCTAAGAGCTTTCGATTGGTACAGGAGTGGGTTAACTATGACCAGAAAAATGTGAACCGCATCAGTTAAATTAATTTGACTAGAACGTTTTGACAGCTTCCATTCTTATTGTGTATTTGCTTTTTATTATATTGCAGGCCAGATGTACATGATAAGCTGTGATGGACACATTGACACATCAGATGTTTCCGTGGCGCTATGTCCTCCAGGTAGGTGCATTACACAATACACAGGCTGAATTTCTTAACCAAGATGAAAGTTACTGTTATCCAACAAAGAATGAAAAGTGAACAAAATAAAAAAACAGTAAAGTGAGAGAATGGGTGATAATAATCTAACAGGGAAAAAAATGCAGTTTGGTTTTTCTCACTGGTTGCTACTGCTGTTGTTGTTGTTGGTGATACTATTTGGTTTTTTTGTTCATTTTGTAGTTACGCCCTGGAGATCATCAGCCTAGTCCAAAAAATTAACTTTGGGGGATTTTTGGAGCACTGTATGATCTGCCTGTCCCCTTATTCGACGAAAGCCTCAAAAAATTCTCTCTCTTTCTTTCCCATATGCAGCAGTGCCAGTGCACTGAAAGAACATGAGTTATGACAGTCAATAAACAATGACATTTAGCCAGAATTTGGTTAAATTTAATGTTAAATATCAGACAGCATAATTAGTGATCACTTTTCAGGTCATATGTATCCCAATTGACTAGAGCACTGTTACTGGATTGAACAGAGACCAAGAAAAGGACTTTATACCTGCACAACAGACTCTGCTTTCACACCTCCATACAGGAGGACACATGCCAGAGTTGGCATGGTACCGCAACAGAATAACGAGGAATCAAGACCAGCCTGAGCCAACCTCATGTCAGCGATGTGGTCAGGCAGAGGAGATGCTGGTACACTTAATGACTGAATGTCCGATATTGGAAGATGCACGCAGCCACCGTTTCGATGAGGATGATCCCATCACTTTTCTGTTCAATGAACCCAAAGTAGCTTCCTGTTACCTGAGGGATTCTGACCTCACCAAGGCCGGTCGCATATGATCCTTGATCGAGCACCAGAAGAAAATAACAACAACAACAACATTCGAATAAAATGGCTATTGCAGCAGATGTACAGATGATAAAATGTACATTGACTTTAGTAGTCGTACTGGTGTTGTAGTAGACTAATAGCACTAGCATAGTTGTTTTGTTTGTATATGTGTGTAAAGGAAAACTGGTTCTAAACATGAACAAAGATATTTATATGCAGCTCGGCTTGGAAGGCAAGCCATCAGCGTTCAGTCAGAAACAGAGAAGTCGATATGTTGTCAACGTTGATCTTGTCAGTTCACATTTTCATCCTGGCAAAAAATATTACAAGAGGGTGGAGTGGTGCTTTACTGGAAGATTAAACCTGGTGTTTGATTTCATCATTGCCTGGGTTCCATATGGTAATCAGTATATACATTTATTTACCACTCAGATGGCATTGCAAAGAATATGTAAAGAGACAGGCAAACAGACTTGTTAGTCCTGTTCTCTTTGTGTATTTCAGATTTCCATTTGTTGTATGATAGAGTAATTAAGCTAATAAAGATTTGTTGACAAAGACTACTAAGAGATTTGTAGAATCTGCATTTAAGACAGTGAAGTCCTTGATGCAGAAGATTGTTAGAGAACCAAGACTGATAGTGAAAGCACTTACAAGCTTGTCTTTGAATGAAGCCGTAAACTGATTTGCTGTTTGTTTTATGTGAATGTCAATCAGGGTAGATTAGGTGCTTTATAGTTGTTTCAATCTAGCAACATTGGAGATTTATGGAACTAAACAGCAGATGTGAAGATGTCCAAAGTTTATCTGTGTTTGCATTTTAGACATTGATATCTGTCCAAGCTCCATAGGAGCATACTTTAGTTCCAGTGGGTTCACATGCATAGCAGGTGTCCATCGAATGAAGAGGCCTAAACTGCGTCACATGCTAGTGCCTCAGATCACATCCACAGAGTCCTGCTGCATGCACGAGTTCTTTGAATGGCTTGGATTTGTTGCCTGCGGATGGTGAGTGTGTTACAATCATGTATAAACATTGGTCCTTGTCGTTGCTTACAGGCATGTAAGCTTTCACTGTTTGTTTTGATGTAAACTGGATTTAACTGTCAATATGCACTATTGTGGCTAAACAGTGCGAGAGGGCCTAGATTACTATTAATTGCTAATAGGAAATGGCATAGGCCTTTCAGATGAAATGAAAATCATCGACCTTGGATGACCCTGACAGTCACTGTCAACCAGTACGGTCAGCTATCCTAGCGACAGCTGGGTTTCTTGTCTGTATTTGCTTAATACTAAGTCAGTAGTTCAGTGTATGCTGTGGTGTATTAGTGATGTCATCGGTGAAGACAGCTACATCAGTACATATCACTGTCCAGAGCCAAATGCTGAAAGTGCAGTCCAAATGGCCAGTCTCTCAGGTTTTTGTGCACCGGAACGTCTCTTAGACGCCTTGAGTGATCTTCAGTGGGTATTTTTTCTGTTTTACATTTTCTCTTGTGCATAATTGTTGCAGAGCATAAGGCTTCGGTATATTTATATGATATAACAGTATTGCGTGTAATTAATTAGCTAAACTGATTCCTTGTCGTAGAGCAAAAGGTCACACTGTAAGCGTGTGTTTACTGTCTTACTGACATTCCAGCAAGAAGTAACAAATCAGTAAACAAAGCTTGTAGTTTGGTGCATTTATATTGTTTTGAGGTACTTTGTCAACCTACAAGTTTATTCGAAGAAATCCGTGTTACTTGCATAAATATTTTCAGCTTTTATTTAACTGGTCTGCTTTTCTCTAGTTAAGCCAGGCTAGACTAACACTCTTTACGCGCAACAGCAGCTACTGCTGTAGTGCATCTTAGCCATCGCAATTCTGTCTGTCTGTCCCTCACACAGGTGGATCAGTGAAAAATGGTGCGAGCTAGGATCTTCAAATCTTCACCATCAGCTGCCTGAAAGACTTTAGTTTCACAATTCATAAAGCTTTTTAATAAATTTGAAAGGGGTTACAATGAGCGAGGGCGCTAAATGACAGAGGGGTAGTGAAAATTTGCGAGGTCACACCCTCTGGCGAGTACAAGTAAAACACTATAGATAATTAGTTGCCGGTCATCTGGCGCCCTCTGGCGACTGTTAAAGAAACATCATTGCTAGGATAGATGAACTTAGATTTTGTTTTTCTGAGTTTTCAAGCATGCACCGCTGTTGCACGTTCCCCTTTGCGTTAGCTGGGCTTTTCTTGTTTGGAATTGTAGGAGCCAGATTTTTCACAAGCCAGTTGTGCTTAATTTTGCCAAATCGCCAAAGCACTTTAAATGTATATGAATAATATGTCTAACATAGTAGAAGGATATTTTAGTATTTCATGCCTCTTAATAGTGTACATGTCACAGAGTTCTACTTCACAATTTTTTATCCCATGCTTTTTGTCACTGCTTTCAACGATTATTGTGTAATGTACTTACAACTCTGTTGTCGTTATTGAAACATGCCAAGATATTACAAAGTTTTAAGAATGTTACATTATTTGAAGGTCAGCATCACCTGATTAATACATTTTGTCCTGTGGCATGCATTACTTGGCTTGCCATTTCTAGTTGGTGATCTAGAATTAGTTATCAGCAGTGGCAGATTCAGAATTGTGTAATGGGGAGGGAGACACCAAAGTGTCGAGACATGGGATTAAGGCGCCGAGGGCTGTTGCCTGTCAGCTCCCCAGAAAGTTTTTATGTTGAAATAATGTATTTTTATGCACAATTTGCACTTTGTTATAAACATGCATCCAGCCAATAGAGCCCTCTGACCACCTGTGGGACCACCACCCATCATCAGAAGTTGTAAAGCTCAAATCTGCCTAATGCTGTATTGTTGACCAATGTATATTGATTGCAGTCGGGTTCTGAGATTGAGAAATATGTAATCCTGGGATCCTGTTTCAGGATTAGGCTTACAGATTAGTCGTTATTTTAGTATCTTTTATAGACTTGTTTTATGCATAGGATGAAGTATAGGCCCGTATGGAAGGTATGGGTCTATCCAAAATGTAGAGAATAGAGATTGTGACTAACTGTCAAAATTAGAGTGTATAGCAAAAAGCCTATGAAATATTTTATTTAATAGATGGCTAAAATTATTTGTATTATTCAGGCCTGCAAAAGTACTATTTTAACAATTTTTTGTAATCCTGAAATCCCACCAGGATTCGGGATTGGTGAAAACTGCCGGGATCCCGGATTCAGGATCCCTAGTTTGCAAACACTACTAATGTATCAAGGCAACATAGACTGGCTGATAAAATTAAGGATGACGATTTCACGGTAGGCATTAATGGGAAGAGACCAGCTTTGCATGATGGTATTGCAATGCTGACGTGTAGGGAGTTGGTGAAGTCAGAGCAGATGGCGTGGATCAGCCTCACAGTGCATGGCTTTGCTGACTCCCCGGTGTCATGGGCACAGCGTGAGCACGGCTACAGCGACAATGGAGACAATCTCTACACTGTGGTACTTCTGCCTAGCGATCAGTGCTGGCTGTACACAGCTGCTGGTACCAGGGACTTGCTGCCAGCCTGATCCAACATCGCACTATATAAACCTGGGAGCAAAGAGTAGTCAGGCCCGTCGAGAAGGGAAAGGGGGAGATTTCCCCAGGCCCCATGACGTTTGGGGGGCCCTGCCATCACTCAAAAAAGTACACCAGAATGCGCTTTTTCAAGAAGCACAATTTTGAAAAATTTCCCCAGAGAGGCTCTGCAAGAATGTTTTCCCCTGGCTTCACTGTGGCTCCCGCCATCCCTGCAAACGATCCATCGTAAAAATTTGGGGCAAAGGATTTTCATCTCTTCCGGAGAAATTTGTATCAACTTTCTCTCTGGCTTGCTTTCAAATGCTTTCTTTCAGCCTCGGAATGTCTCATAGTCGACGGTTGGACAGCCCACAAGAGCTTATAGTGTTCATCAGATCCCTTGCTGCATTTAGATAAGAAATGGGGTAAAAAGGTTTGGGTGAACCACACTGGTATGTAAGCAAAAGAAAATGGGTGAGAAGAGGGAAAGGTGGAGGAATTTAGAAACTTGCTCCAAGGTACATAGAAGCCCTTGAACTCATGGATCATCCGTATAATTACTGTCCGTGACTGTTGCAAGATATTTGCTGCGAGCAAAACAATGGTCTGCATTGCGCCAGATTAGTTATCACTGCTGACACTACATAATATCTCACAGGACGATGTATTGTGGTGTGATATTGTTGTAATATTATGTCTGCTAGTATTGAGAATGGGTACAAATTAATTGAAATTATATGGTATTACTCAATGGGGACAGCATACTTGAGAGTCTGTTATAATTTACTATGCAGTGGCATCATCGATGGGTGGCAGGGAGGCAATCCCCCCCCCAAAAAAAATTGGGGGCTAAAAACCACTAAAGTGAAATTTTGCGCATCTATAATCTCCTCTGTTAGAAATTTGCAACTGTGTCGGAATTTTGTCGTTAATTCACAGCGTGTCAACAAATCGCAACCTCTTGCCCAGCCTTACTTTCTTCACCATATTGCCACTGGTACAATGTATTGTATTAATTACTCATTTCAATTGTTTGACATTTTATACGTTCAGTGTGTTGACAAACTTGTAAAGACTGAAAATAAGACATTATATCAAATCAAAGTATGATTTACAAAAATACTATATTACACATTCCGCATTATTACAGCGTATTGTTATCAGTCATGGTACACGTTACTGCCATTTATATGTGTTCAGTGAACAAAATCACAAAAGTTATCATGATACAAAAAGTACCTCTATCAATATCGAATTATCGCAAAATATACCATAATGATTCTCTGACGGGTTATTTTTAGAGCTGTCAAGGCGTTAATTTTTTTTAATGCATTAACGCAGTGCGTTAATTTTTTAATGCATTAATTAGCGCGTAAATTAACGCACCCAGTCCCGTCGAGAGGGAGAATAGGGGGATAAGTTGTCACAGGCCTCGCGACGTTTGAGGGACCCTGCCTGTCTAATATAGAAAGTTAGAAACACATTTTTAAACGTATAATCAACAATAACTGACGTCATAGGTAGCATAGAATTAGAAATCTATTAGCATGTCATCGGAAATTGAAATAATTATTTATTTACAGTAGTGATGGAACGAAAACTACAGTTTAGTTACTCGAATTCATTCGATTGTCAAATAACCGCAGTTTAACAGAATATTTCAACTTTTGCTTCACAAAATTTAGTAAATTAACATAAATTTACGTATATGCGTTAATTTTTTTAAAGTGTGTTAATTTTTTTAATGCGCGTTAATTTATTAATGCATTAACGCATTAATTAACGCATCAATTGTGACAGCTCTAATTATTTTAGATACATTTCTGTAAAATAACAGTCATTGCTGGAAGTCTTGATGCACACACAAGTTCATTATATTACATCTTATACCTATTTTAATAAATATTATACGTTTTTAGCCAACTGTACTTATGTAATGGTCAAGCTTATGGTACAAGTTGTCTGTCTGTCCATCATCATCTGCCATCTGTCACGGATGTATTGTGGCTAAGCGGTAGGTTGTAGGGGAAAATTTTTTTTGCACGAATAATTAGCCCTGTGCCATAAACCTAGGAGTGCAAAATATAAGCCACCTAGTGCAAGGGGAACATTTTCAAATTTGGGGTTGAATGGAGGGGGTAAGAAAATGTACGTTTTTGAATGGAAAACCGGTCATATCTTGGAAATGGTGAGAGATATGGCCAAGGTTACTATTAATCAGTAATAAAAAGTGCCTTACACCCTGTCAAATGAGATGGAAATCACTGACCTTGGATGACCTTGAAGGTCACTGACAACCAGTATGGTTGGCTGTCCTAGCGACAGCTGGGCTTCTATATTTATATAGCTATAGTGACCACAGTCTGGAGCAGCAGCATCAGTATCACAACACACAATTATTGTGACAAAATCACCAAAATCATTATTGGGCAAAGAATTATCCATATCAACATTGCATCTACTGGTATACTGTAATGATGAAGACAGCAAGAGGCTCAGACTTAAACAGCTAGCACTATTGCTCATAATAATCTTGGCTTCTGTTTAATCAGCTTATTTTTTTCTGCAGTTACTCCAGGAGAATGAGTACCCAGTGAATAACCTTTTGGGACTATTGTAGCAACTGTTTATCACATACCGGTTGCTAGACCAACCATGCAGATGCACAAAAGACACATCTGACTAGACAGCAAATGTAAACACGAATATTATGCACAGTTATCATACGTGTAGACATTCAGCAAACAAGCATATGCAGAAACACAAGAAATTTGCATAGGACGGATGGGCCAGACACCTTTTGTGGCCTATGAGGACCACCATACAAAAGTCAGTATGTAAGTCAAAGTATGGTTTACATAAATATACATTATTACAGTGTATTCTACTCACTATCAATAATTGTGTCCATATATTTGCAATTTCATGACACTGCTTGGTCCTGAAGAGCCTATATTTCTTAGATGAACGTCTTACCAGTATTTTCATTTCTCACTCTTAGCTGTGTGATACACTGTACTAGCCACATGCATATCGCACAAAATACAAGTTGTTAAACAGACTAGACAGCATCATTTGCACTAGTGACGTGACCACCTTCTTCGTAAGGAATACATACGATCAGAGTAAAAAGACACAAGAGCAAACATAACAGCTACTGAAAAGCAACCCACAGTGAACCGTTGCAGCCAGGTTCTGTAGTGCCACCATTCACGCAGCTCATCAACGTGTAGGTACCGATTACGATACTCTGCTGGCAATTCAAACCGGGATGGTTTTGGAAAGAACGACTCGTAAAAGTCATGAAGAACAACTTTCACAGTCTTTGCAGATGCCTGTTCATAGTCTATGTTGTCATTAAGGCAAATAAATTTTTGTGGCTTCTGTCTTATTTCGTCAAGTATAGCAACAACCCGAGTCACATTAGCATTCAACATCTTGAAAGTGATGTCATCCTCACCAACAACCTCAAACTTGTATTTTGTCCGAGATTTCACCTGTTTCTGAAATGCCTCGGTAATTAATGGGCATGATTTAATGAGCTCCATGGTAACCTGAGGCATTCTCTTGTCAAAATAAACCTCTTGCTTACTGGGAATCTGCTCCGCTGCTAGCACTGAAGTTGCATTCTGTCTGGAACAGTTGATTATAGTTCTTTCAAGACCCTCCAATGTCTGAAGGTCAATTGGAAGGTCATAAATTCGTGTTGCTAGAATCCGCAATTCTCTGTCAGACAGCACTCCAGATTTATCAACGTCGACTTCTGCAAACAGATCATCGATGCTGGAATTTAATGGTTCACTCAGTAGAAAATAGAAGTAAGAAAATGCAAACTGCATGTCATTGGAACACCTCATTTGATGTGAAGACGTCATATCCCATTCTTCGGCAAATTTCTCCTGCATCCTAGCTGCAATGTTGCGATTTATCATGTGTGGCATATGACCTGGGACACGCCGTGCTGTGTAGCCATATGCACGATTGTAAATCCTGCTAACATGTCGCAATGAGTCGGCATATGTGTCAAGCAGGCGTCTTTTTCCTGCAGTGTTGTTCGTTTTGTATGGATTCTCTCTTCTCTGTACTTGAAAAGTCATTTTTGAAAATATGCCCAACTGCTCCCATGGCAGAAATCCTGCACGTTTGTGAGCAGCTGCCCACTGGCTTTGTAGACTGTGATAAGTTTCACCATCAGTGTCAGCTTCATCCTCTTCAGCAGTTTCTGCAGAATTCTGAATATAATTCAAATGCCGACCAGGCAGCTTGTCTTTCTTGTCATACACATAACTTTGAGAACCATCTCTAATTTTTGTCTTAGTGTGATAAAAATGTGTTGCATTGTGTGCCACTGCATGAAGCAGATTACCAGGCTTTAATTGTTTCTTTGACATCGCTGGACGAATTTCACTTTTCATTTCATTTGGTTGTGAATAGTTCTTCATAAGAGCAGCCAACAATATATTAAAACCGGTTTGTGTCAAGTCACCACTACTATACTGACTCAAAAGAGACTTGTATTCATTCTGTGCAGCAGCTGGTAAACCTATATCATGTTCTGTCATATTTTCAGACACAGTGACCTGCCATAAGTTGGTATCAGATTTGTAGTGATATTTTGGTTTAGGAAATTTTCGTGAAACACCTGACATAAATGTAAACAATTCTACCAGTTCAGTCTCTGCCACTTTTGTTCTATCTGGTGGATGAGAAGTTTCCTGTTTAGCATTAATTGCACTATCATCCTGTGCAAGATGCGTGTCAACAGTTAGAGTAAAGTTATAGGTGACATTCCTTCCAACTGCATTCTTCACAGACAGGCTGAAATTCAATGTTCGCTCCGTTTCATTGTGGTACATCACAACTGTCAAGACCTGAAACTTCCGTGACACTGAAGCACTTCGTACAATGGGATCTTGCGAGAATGTTGAACTGTAGACATAGCCTGATTCACCAATAACAGTTGACAGGTTAAAGTAAACAATATCTGTGCCTTTTGCATCATAAAACTTCACGTTTTCGTGCAGCTTTATACCACGCAGTTGTGAAAAGCTGGCAGTGCCACAATCAGCAGCGTCAAAACCACATGCACGAACATTGCACGACTGATCACAGTATCTATCAGCTATCCAGTTATTAGCACAACCTTGGTTGCAATATAAGTCACCAGAACGGGGCAAATGTGCACTGTTTCCACCACCAGAAATCCCATAAAATGGGTAATGTGCACGAGCACCACCACCCACACAATCTCCGCCATCCCACTCACACTGCGAGTTGTTGCACGCACGGTCACAGTAACCATCCGAAATCCACGACGCAGGACAACCATCATTACAGTTCGGCACTGGCCATGTTAAATAGACTTTCTGTGCACCAGATGCTGAGACAAAGTCATCAGGCCAGACATCACGTCCAAATAGCACATCATCATTCATGTAGATAAACCACTTGGACAGACCAGGAATACGATGTAAATGGCTCTCAATGGCTGGTGATGAAAATGTCGGCAAATGACTTTTGTTCAAAAAAATGTCGGAGTGTGACACAACTGTCACTCTTTCATCGTCTAAGTTAAGCCACGACGGAATCTGTCCATTTGTCACAATAAAGATATGTCGAACCCATGGAGCATGTTTCTCAACGGAACGCAGCGAATACCGCAGTTCATCGTTGTCTTCAAATCGACTGGCCGAGATGTCTTCACTGTATCGATAGTCTGTAAGATCCCAAACAAAACTGGTTTCCTTAAAAGTTGGTGATTTACCTGAAATGGATATATTCTTTGAATCGAGAAGTGAAGCAAATGCTGTATGATCAGACATGGTTAGTATTGCAATCCCTCTATCTTTATGGACTGTCAGATGCACTATTCCAATACGATGTTCTTGTGAAAAAGACTGCAACAACTGCTCATTATTAAGTTCATCTGGAAATCCAATCATAGTAGCAACATTGCTGGCCAGCACAGTATTTGGCAGTGCTTTCTCTGTTGTGTAGAAAAGCCGATGAATAGCAGCAGTCTTTCCTTGAATAATAACTGGCTGCTTCAGAGAAGATTCTGCTACTTCTTGTGATTTAAAAAGAACCAAGGAAACATTATGACCAGTAATCGGATCAATACTTCCAATCAATCTTTCTGCATTCTTGAATGAAGGGTACAGTAAACCCAAGTGTTTCAATGAGATTTTTGATGGGACAGGTGGCGCAATGACTATACCATTTGCAGATACACAGTTATCATACTTGCACACTGATATATCAGTTGTTTCCTGTGTAGTTTTCACATTATGTAACATTGTTTCCTTGTAATGCTGCAGTTCTTTCAACAGACGTGGATCTGATCCGTTGACCCATGTGTACACAATATCAACTGGGATTGGAAGGCATAGCCTGCCACGGAATGACTGGCCTACCACATTGTCATCGAAGGAGTTCACAACAGCTGCATATTTTTCAGCACTCCATGTGGTGACGGATTCCCCAAAGTTCACAAGTGCTACAAATATAACCACGACAGCCACAAAAATGATGAGCAGTCCGTGCCGTTGTGCAAGCAAGTCAAACGACTGCTTTTGCAGACGCTTTCGAATCACACTCCAATTCATACTTGGCGAAATAGAACTTGCAACAACAAACAATTTATTGCAGAATCACACAGCACATGATTCCAAAGGCTGTCAAGTTATTCAAGTATGACTCTTTGATGTTCTGCAGCAATCACGTAGGCTACGGTATCATGAATTTCCACATACAGTAACTGCAAAAAAATCAACAAAAGCATATCAGATTGACTGTCATGCAGCTTCTTATCTATTTTCAATAAAAGACAACGTCATCATTATACAAAACCAAACTCACGTCATAGTCTGGTAGATATCCTGCAGACCCAAAAGAAATTAGAAACAAAGGTTTAATTACGTATTCTGATACACACATCCATGAAGATGAAAGATATACAAATGATCCCTTGCTAAAGCATAGGGAAAAAGAGCTGTGCTAATTTGAACGTGTGACATTTTCAAAATAACATCAGTCTTCAGTACAGGACATGAATTCTAGTACCTATGTTCATTTAAGGGATCAATACATAAATTTATAGCAGACAGTAATACAACACATCAATAATGTGAGAAACAAGCACTTACTAGCACTTAAATAACTTAATTATCACTGCAAATGTGAATTTGATTCATTAAAATTAGTTATTTTACAATACGAACTTAACCAGAAGAAAAAATCAACTATGGTTGCTCTGCTTAACACCTAATAGAGTCAAAGCTGTTGTAAAGTAACCACCTAACAAAGTAAAAGACTTAAGTAAGCTGCCAATGTTAGGATCATCATTAATGATGATCCTAACAGAAAGACTGAGGTCACAGATAGAAAAACACATGGCGGACGAACAAGCAGGATTTCGCAAAGACAGGAGTACAGTACAGCAGAT
>Ga0056128_1005436_pt1 | contig 16026 bp, 11 predicted proteins | sample WorMetLIZISLAND2_FD_71113 | JGI IMG/M metagenome (GOLD analysis project Ga0056128, IMG submission 71113) | Marine gutless worms symbiont microbial communities from Max Planck institute for Marine Microbiology, Germany - Olavius geniculatus... ...
GCTCGCCATGCCCCCCCCCCTTTGCCAAATCCTAAATACGCCACTGCTTGCACATTACCTTCCGACTGAGTCTGTGTGCATTTCAACGAGTCAGCTAACATTCTGAATGGAAGTTCAGCATTTTCTAACACTTCGTTTCTAACTTTCTGTGTTCTACGTCGGACCTCAGCATTCCATATCTGTTTGGAAATTTGTGCCGGAAATGACTGACCTATATCCTTAATTTAGTTGGCAGTGTTGATACTGGCTCTACTAGACAGGTGTAGGATTAAAATTTAGACTATCTGAAGTGACGAAGCAGTTTTTCCAATTTCTGACTGTGAGAAAGTGGCAGAGATAGTGAAGGAAAATTGACTGCATAATTTGCAGATTCTCAACACAGTTCACAGTTATTCAGTATTATACAAAAAACAAACCATAATCACGCTGCTACGCCACAGTTCAGCACAATAAAGTTAAATACAATACACCAGACGTAATACAGTTGCTTTGTTGTATGTTAGTTACAGATAATGCCATGCGCAGAAATTCATTCATTTATACTAAGTAACTATAAGAGAACCAAGCCAAAACACACCTACAGTTTTTACGTGCAACAGCAGCTACTGCTGTAGCTACTGCTGTAGTGCATCTTAGCCATCACAATTCTGTCCGTCTGCCACACGGGTGGATCAGTCAAAAACGGTGGAAGCTAGCATTACCAAATTTTCACCGTCGGCTGCCCGGAAGACTCTAGTTTCAGGAACCGTAAAGCTAGTCCATAAATTCGAAGAGGGCCACCCCAAACGAGGGCGTTAAATGAGAGGGGTAGGCAAAAGTTCTTACATCCAGCCGATACGACGTTAGCAGAGCGATAGATGCGACCTCTGGTGAGTACAAGTAAATAAAACACTATAGCTGCGGGTCGTCTGGCGCCTTCTGGTTAATGACTTAAACTTTGTTTTGTGTTTCAAACATGCACCCCGGCAGTTCCTGTTTGCGTTAGCAGGGCTTTTCTTGTTATTATCTGTGCAAATTTGGGGAAGACTGGAGTGTCTGCAGACTTCATGTCCTAAGACATTTCCCGGCCATATTTATTAAATACGCAACAGGCCTAATATGTTATCAGAATTCAATTCACCACATGTGAGACAACCAAGAACCAGTGAAAACCTATCTCCATCAAACGAAGAATGGGAAATTGTTTGACAAATGAATTTCATACAGTAATAAAAATCATGGCTGCACGATATATAAGAACGACAGCTTAGAGTGTGTTAAAACAATCGGTGGCACTGTATTCACGCAATAGCATGTTAAAAAATTTCTGCGTTGATACACGTATCAGTTACACTGGAAGCCATGAAATACAAACAAAGAATCTTAATTCCCCGATCCCAATTGTTCGCATGACTGCAACTTAAAGCACAGGAATTTTATATTTTATGCATGATAAAGGTAAAGGTCGTCAATTTGTATAGCGCATCATCGCCTCTAACGCGCTTTTCGTCACTAACCAGAGCCGCCTGCCGCACGGCTACCGTGTGCAGCCTGCAGACACAGGCTGGCGCAGCGGCCGGCTAGGCAACCCCAGTCAGCTGTACCAAGGTCCCCACCTTCCATAACCATGTAAATGAGTTACTACTCATTTTACCGTCCCGCAGAGGGTAGAAGGCTGAGTTGACACTGGCAGTACACACAGTAGTAGTATTGTCAAGATACAATGGTGTACTTAATTAATGGTACACAAACTTTTTGAGCCAAGCCTCACCAAATATGGTCGTGAGACTACTGCAGTTAGGTAGTTAGTGCAATGATAACCAAACTTCATGTTTTCTTGTCATTTTCTTGAGCTGGGTGAGATGTGGACATCAGTTTGTGCACCAGTACTTACAGAATGGCAACAGTTCAAAATCGCGAGGGACTACACGCAACTAGACCAACACCGACCAATCAAACAACATCTGTGCAGAATTCAGACAGTGGCATCGTACATTAAAGACATCGGGGCACAGGAGAAGTTGCAATTTTCTGGCAGATAGCCACAAATTTTGGACAGAGTAGATCCTGTGATCAAAAGTTCAATTTTGCATCAGAATTCCACCCAGTGGGGGACTTACATACCCAAATTTGGAATTTCTGAGCAGTCTTTCGAACTGGAAGGCATATTTTCCAACAAGCTAACATTTTAGAGAAGGGGCAGTTGGACCGTGCTCCCATATCACAACGCCATTGCATATAAAAAGCACCTGCTGTTAAAATCTGCCATCACCACACCTGAACTATATTATTATCGTCTGTTGCTACGAGATGACCGGTCTGTCAGTAATCTACAAGCTTGAGTTTCTGGGTCGGTGAAGTGGATCGCGACCTTGACCTCGACGACCTACTTCTGCACACAACAAATGTCAGTGGGTCACAATTTAAAAGACCGATGTCCACAATACAACCAGTCCACAATGCACAACAATTCAACTGACACAGTAACTGATACAGTGCGGAGGCACAATATACACTGTACAGGGTGGGCCAGAAAAAACGAATGTAAGCAAAAACTGATGATGATAACAAAAATTTAGCTAAATGAAAAAAACACTTCAGACCAACATTGTGATGAATGATCTGTATGACATCAGACTGTGTTAGACCCACACACTTCATACAGACCATTCACTGTAGTGTTGGTCTGAAGTGTTTTTTTCAATTTTACCAGAATGTTTGTTATTATCGTTATGTATGCACATTTTATTGATATTTCACAAGGTAGCATACAAACGCACTTACTGTGTGGTGGGATATATAATATTCACATTATTGCAAATTGTCTGCAGAGTGTTGCAGGAAAAGAATTTTGAAAATTTGCCAATATTCGGCGAAGATATTGACAAAAGTAAAGTGCCACGTTTTTTATGGCCCATGGTGTATGTTGATACATGTATTTCAAACACAACTGACACATAAACACAGCATGAGAACTACTGTCTATTCCATCCTTGGTTTCTATTCCTAATGGAAGCATTTGAAACAGTCTTAGGAAGAGTGAGCAGAGAAGAAATTAATACAAGTAATTTGAGCAAAGCTCATAAGATGCGCGACAGCCTTAGCAGTTATTATTCGCAGGTTGTCTTGATTTAACTCTATCCATTTTGATGCAATTCACTCTTGAAATCTACGCCGCAGCCATAAATTGGAAAAAACACTAAAACCCCTATTTTTGAAATTCAAGGTCATTCAAGGTCATCGATGTTTACACCAATAAAAAGCTTGTCACTATATTGCTTGTTACAATAAGCAGCATGTCTCTGCCAATCTGCAACCGTTTTCAAGCTACACGAGCCAATAGCGGTAAAATAACTACTCGTAGACTCTTAAAAATGTATGTTCTATGCTAAAAAAAATGTCATGCGCAAAATGTCCAGGTCTATCTCCAGCCATTTCAGCGCAATTCACTCTTAAAATGTGTGTCGCAGCCAAAAACCGCAGAAAAATTAACTAAAAACCCTTATTTTGAGGGTTCAAGGTCATTCAAGGTCATCGACGTTGACAGCAATAAAAAGCCTGTTATTAGTGCTTGTTATGATAAGCAGCATGTCTGTGCCCATCTGCAACCAGGTTCACGCTACACGTGATAATAACGGTAAAATAACCACTTTTCAGGGGGGTAGCTGTCTTTGACGCTCGCCTGCGCCGGCCTCCTTGAACCTAGGGGGTCGGGACTTGGACTAAAATCTACGTTGAATGCTGAAAATTTCATCGGCAGGTTGTCTTGGTCTATCTCCAGCCATTTAGTCGCAATTCAGTGTTGAAATTTGCGCTGCATCCAAAAATTGCGAAAAATTCACTAAAAACCTCTCTTTGAGTGGTTCAAGGTCATCGATGTTCGTGAATCCAAAAAGCCTGTCACCAGTGCTTGTTATAATAAGCAGCATGTATGTACCTATCTGCAACCGTTTTCACATTATTCGAGCCAATAACGGCAAAATGACGTCTTTTTAGGGGGCTACCCCTCTTCGACGCCCTCGTTCGAGGGGAACCCCTGCACCCAGTGGCGCGAAATTTTGTCACGATAAACTAGAGACCTTGGGGCAGCCCAAAGTGAAGATTTCGTGATCCTAGCTTGCACCGTTTTGATACAGCTCACGAGTGTGACAGACAGACAGACGCCCAGACGATGGCAAAGACGCGCGAAGCATTCTGCTGTCACGCGTAAAAGGGCAACAAAAAATATATAATCACAGGTATTTAGCCAGAACCAAATTTAAAGCACAAAAGGGGGTACTGCTTTGTCCTCCCAAATTTTAAGAGGGTAAGCACTTATCTGGCAAAAAATCTGACAGCTGTCAGAGGAAGTCAAGAACATGGTCCAACAGAAAATGTTGCGGAAAAATTCCCACGAAAGAAAACGGCATCAGATTATTCATCTTTGGAGAACATCAGTGTTTGATAGGAACGCATCCCTCCCTCGAAAAAAGTGGGGACCGACTGTGATGATAATTCCAGACAGACAACGCTGAACGAACAAAACATCTCCATCAAATGAAGAATGGGAAATTGTTCGACAAATGAATTTCATACAGTAAAAATCAGGCCTGCACAATATATAAGAACAAAACATCAACGGAACCGACCGTTTTGATCGGTAACTGCGCGACCTTGAGCCGGAACGTGACCTCGACCGGGATCTCGGACGTCTTCTATCTAGGTCACGGCTGCTGCTGTATCGAGGCCTAATGTCGGCAGCAGCAGCACTGGCTTCTTCGTCTTGTTCACGTTCTTTGTGGCGTCGCTCGCGCTCGCGCTGACGCATCTGTATTGCAATGTTTCGCAACTCGTCTTCGCGATCCTGCAACCAGAAATCAGCCGAAGTGGCAGGCACTGCAGTGAGAGGGGCTAAACTATTGGCCCATCAGCAAATTTTAGCCTAGCAGAAAATTCTGTTCGTCATTGGAAAACTGTCTTCCAAAAATGCAAAATTTGGGCCCAGAAAGGTGGGGGGGATTTAATGCAGGGTTCCTACTCTTTTACCGACAAAAAACCCAGGACTTTCCAGGACCCCCAAGAAATGTTTTCCAGGACCTTTGCGTAGGCCACAAATGTTTAAATATATACGAAAAAACATCATTAACTTACTTACAATATTCGGAGTGCGGACCAGTTCAGAAATTTCAGCAAAGTAGCAGAAGAAATTTGAGCTAATGCTCACGGGATTCGTGAAAGCCTATAGCAGTTCCTGTTCACAAACTGTCAGTCTATCTCCAGCCATTTCGTCGCGACTTTTACGGGGGTACCGCTCTTTGAGGCCCTCGTGCGCAGGTTTCCTTGAACCTAGAAAATCGAGACTTGGACCGTCGAAATCTACGTTCAATGCTAAAAATTTCGTACGCAGCTTGTCCATGTCTATCTCAACTGGTTTCGACGCAATTCGCTCTTGCAATGTGTCTTGCAGCCTAAAATCGAAAAAAAAATCCATAAAACCCCCTATTTTGGCGTTCAAGGTCATTCAAGATCATTGATATTCGGCGCCTATCGAGAGCCAGTGTACGACTTCCTATTAGTGATTAATAGTAACCTAGGCCCTATCTCGCACTGTTACTGAGATACAGCGACTTATTGGCCAAAAATTGCAAATTTTGCCAACCCCCCTCTCATTTAGCGCCCTCGTTCGGGGTGACCCCCTTCAAGTTTATGAAAAAGCTTTACGGTTTTTGAAACTAGAGTCTTCCAGGCAGCCGATAGTTACGATTTGGTGATCCTAGCTTGGGCCGTTTTTGCCTGATCCACCCATGTGACAGACAGACGGACGACGAACGGACAGCCAGACAGAATTGCGATGGCAAAGACACGCTGAAAGCAGTAGCTACTTTCGCGCGTAAAAACGTTGACATTAGCTGTATTCAGAAATCAGACGAACCTATTAACTGATATACTATTGCTGCTTTTTCCACATTAGCCTATAAAAATGCATGATTTTCACAGATATTTTTCCAGGACCTGGAATTTTCAAGAAAAAAATCCAAAACTTTCCAGGAGGCGTAGGAACCCTGTTAGTGGCAAAAAATAAAAAATGAGAGCACCCACATCTCCTGTGCAGAAAATTTGCCGAAATTCTCAATCATCACCCAAATGTTTATAAATCACAGGACGCAGCTAGCTGCTCAGCCTAACTACGAGTAAAAGCTATGCGCCGAGTTTTTCTTTGACAGAACTTCACCATATGTCGCGTGATTTTTAAAAAACTCTTTCATTGGGACTACGAAAAATTTGCAATGACAAAATCATTAAAGATGACACCACACTTCAAATGTGTCGCTACATTACCTTGTCATACGTAACCAGCCATTGCTAAACAGCTAAGTACTACATGACGAATAAGGGAAATTTATTTCAACACAACGGAGAAAAAATATAATTGATAATTTGACAGATATAATTAAATGGAAATATTTAAACAGTCCAAGTTATTGCATGAATATTCGGCATTGAAAATGTCCACCTTTCGCCAGCATTAAAGCTTGTACGGCACTTGCTGTTTTTTCCTACAACTCGGTATAAAACCAACCGGGGGCCCACCCAGGTCAACCCAGCCTCCTATCCCTCCGAAATAAGCAAATCAAGTACCAGCCTGTCTGGCTAGGTAAAGGCAAGGCACGTTAACTTGTGGCGATTGGCAGGTAACACTGATCGCAGATGCTATGAAGCAGTTGCAGCTTTCTTAGATGTGTTTTCATCTAAAGCCATTTATAGCAGTATTTATTGTAAAATAACTTGTTATCACATGACCAACCTGTCTCAGTTGATCTTCCTTATCCTGCTTTTCTTTCTGCGCCTTTTTGTCGGCTTTGACTGCAGACAAATAGACACAATAGTCAACAGAGAAATTAAGTTCTTTACCTTCACTCACTCCCTCCAGCAAACAATTTCCACCGAAAATGAAATTATGAACGAAAAGTATCCCACAACACCAGAATGAAACTTAATGGTTAGCACAGCAGCTGTTCAATTAAGACAATAAGCGAAGCAATCATCAGTGCATTAAGGGTTAATTTTAACGCTATGCGCTATAAAAATTCACACTTTGCTTACTTACAACTATAAACATCAGCCGAGGACATATTTGTTCTGTCAGCAACAGAGCAGAGCACAGCAAACTGTGATATTTGGCTAAGCCTTAAAACTGTGCTGGTAGTTGAACTGCAGAAGTTACGACAGAAAATTAAAATAGTCACATCACTGTTCTGGAAATTAACAACACAAGTCATCTGTTAACCATTTTATGCTAACAGTGGCATATTACTTGAAAGCATCTAACACTAGTTGTTCTGAAAAACCCAAAATATGGATAGCTGGCCATGCAGTTTTTAAAATAAACATGTCGTTGAACCGTGCTTTTTATACTGGACCAACAGAATGCATAAACCGGTTTTGAAGAACGAACATAATAAAAATAGCGAGTGCAATGTGGCCTGACATTGTCGGTTGAGTGCCAGCTGCATGCGACGTTTCATGCGTTCCTGTGGAGTCATGCCAGCACTTGTACTGCTGCCCTGCAATGCCACACAGATATACACTTCACAAACAGGTCAAACTTATCTCAAACTACGACCTTTATCAGTCACGTTGCTAGGTAAAGGTAAAGGGAGCCATGCCCCAGCTGGGGCGTAGGCGGGGTGCTCATCTCCCACTTGCAGCCGTTGAGCCCGTAGGTGGATAAACCACTTGAGTCTGTGACGCATGGCCAGTGCAACGCCAGACCTACGGTTACCTTCCCAGCCTCGGGGCATTACCGCCCTTTGACCGGTACCAAATTATACTGCTTGGTGACAGAGGCACGTGTGTGAACACTGAACAACTTGCCTAAGGTCGTTACCCGGCAGTGTCCCGGTGCGGAGTCGAACCTGTGCCCCTGAGCGACCTCAGGATTACAAGTCCGACACGTTACCGTTAGACTACCGAGCCACACTAGACTACCATTGCTGCCTTCTTCAAACCACCGAATGATGCCATGATAAACATTATCAATAGATAACTGATAAAAGCTGTAGTTTGATAAAGTTATATTGCCTACCAGCGACTACTTCAACCCGTGGGATTATTCGCTAGAAGTCGGTGACAGAAATAACATCACATCAAAGACGTAGGCAACAGTCACCAGCAGAAAGATTTAGAAAAAAACACAACCTCAAAAGTGTTCACAAATTTTGATTTGGATTGAAAAAAAACACGAACATTAATCAGCTGTACTTGATAAAAGCAGACTTCTGTGATATAACACGCTGCCAGACTGCGACCCCCCCCCCTGTGTAATGCATATAACATCCCACAACCATCCCTAACTGTTACACAATCTGTGCATGGTGCCCATCGACTAGCAACAGATTCATATGGGACACGAATGCACCCCATATAAGCAAAAATCATAGCAGATACTAAGCTTTGTTTTGAAGGATGACAAAAAAAATTCCTTCGCACTGACTCAGATAAACCAAATAGTGTCAGTTTGAAGATCACACCTGTTTGTGGCATATTTGCTTGCAACGTATAATGCATATTCAATTTTCTCACTCCAGTAGTAACGCAATTATGGCATAAAACAAAAAATGTGCTCCAAAAAGTTTTATGGAAGGCAGCCACATGGCAAGTCTCAAAGCAAGGCCAGCCATACAGCTGAAGTGGTACGGCCCAGCACTGGAGTTTACTGACACCGAGAGACAACGAACGAAGGAATGAACGAACGAACGAACGAACGAGAAGACATCTCAAGATGATTCTTACTGACTTTGGCTGATGTTGACCCATCGACTCTACCTCCCAGCACACCACGACCCACTTCACTCCTGCACAGCACAATCAACAAGCAAACTGTTGTCAGACCAGGAAACTGCTTCTATTACGGCTGAATAATTTTAACATTCACATGCACATAGTGTCTACAGCGATACAATTATAACTAGAAAGCAGTCATAGCCCGCAGGTGCCTCCGTCAAGGCAAAGCTATTCGCCAGGTGGCGTCACCATCTTCGCTTTGCCAGCGGTTCCCTCATGCCCCCTTATGGTAACGAAAATTTCAAAGTGATCCAGAATCCAGGATTCCTTCCGGATCACCCCCAAAACTTAATCACTTGTAGTTTATGCCATGCCCGACATTCCCTCAAAATTTCAGAAAGATCCGTCCATAACTTTTTGAGTTATCTTGCTAACACACAGACAAACAGACAGACAGACAGACAAAGTCTGGCAAAAACATTACCTCCTTGCCGGAGGTAACAATGGTATTGTTGGGGTGAAATGTAAGCACTCAATAACCAGGCTGTGCTTTAATCATAACGCAGAGAACAAGGATGGCCGCTGACCGCATCACAAACACTCATCAGTACGCCTTGCAAAACCTACTAATCTGTACACGTGGGGTCCACCTAGACCCTGGTGGTATTTCAAGCTGTATGATCCTGGGGCCCAATTCACACACAATATCTGAAGACCGAAGTTAAAATGTCCTAAGATCATCTTACAACATTACACCAAACGAACGAGACCGTGTATTTATCTCGGTCCGTCCGTCCGAGAGATTGCTCAAAAGTAATAAAAAATATTTCAGAGCATGACAGTAGACAAAGGTGATTAGACTTTAGTGCAAATCTAAATACTGCAACTTTTTGAGGAGCGCATTAAAACACTCATATAAGCCATGTGGTAGTACAAGCCACTCAAGTGCCTCTAACTATATTTTAGTCGATGCAATCTCACATGCAGGAACCCATAGGAAACTGCTTCAGAAACAGACAGAAGAAGAAGAAGAAGAAGAAGATTCCGCATAGACCGAGGTCCGTTGCGTGGGAGCTCATCCCCTTTACAGTGCTTTGAGCCGGCAAGGGCGAAGCCGGCGCGATGGCACACCTGCCTGCAGGCAGTCACCCACCACAGTACTAAGCCCAATTAAGCTAGCATACAGCCCAGGTTGGCCGGATGACCAGCTTAAGTTAACAGCCAGTGCCTTTAACCGACTGGGTCAGTATACTAGCAGTACTGGCCACAGGGGCTACTGGTGCGCAGAACTCGCCGTTTCTTCCCTAGCGATGGGCGTGACCACCGCCAGTACTCATTTTACCATCCCACAGAAGATAGAAGGCTGAGTTGACCTAGCTGGCAGGCTTCACACCGAGATGGTTTACCTGCCCGCAGGCAGTCACCCATCGCGGTACTAACTGGGCCCGGCGTAGAGTAACTTCGTTTCATCCGAAACGCGTTACAAACTACGCCACCAACCCACAGAGACAGAGACAGCACAATTCACTGTAACTGACATAGCAAGTGCCTCTGTGTATGTATATATATATATATATATATATATATATACATACACACCTGTGTTTGCGGGTTTGCCCTTACTCATGCGGAGCGCCAGGGATGCCCTTACATTGTATGTACATTTTTTTGTACGGTTGTCCGTACGCAGGACATATGTCAAAAAATATGGGATAATCGCACGCGTCTGGGATAACCGCACTTTTTCGCGTGCGGTTACTTACTGATTTTTAGCTGACCCGGTATAGCCGCACGCTGCAAAACGGGGACTAATCTAACTGTGCTGTTATCCCAGACGCGTGACATACATGTATGCATGTAGAAGACACTTGCTAAACGCACGTGTATATACACATTGTATATTTCGTATGTCATGCGCTGGGGTTAACCGTACAAAAAAATGTACATACAATGTAAGGGCATCCCTGGCGCTCGGCACGAGTGAGGGCAAACCCTCAAACACAGGTATATATATATATGTATGTATATATATAATATATATATGTTATTTCACAGCACCTTACAAATACGCTTTTCACTTTTAACTTTAGCTAAAATTGGCAAAGATTTCTTCGATGCTCTGACGGTACAAAGGCATCAAGCATTTTAAAGTGCTGCAACATATCACAATCATCATCATTGAACTTAATTCAAAGTAATTTGCTAACAAAAAATCTGAGCTATTGCTCATAAGACGCGTGACAGCCTATAGCAGTTCCTGTTCACAGGTAATCTTGGTCTATATCTATGCATTTCGTTGCAATTCACTCTTCTGCAGCCAAAAACCGCAAAAATACTAAAATCCCTATTTTCGGGGTTCACAGTCATTCAAGGTCATCAATGTTGATAAGATTGAAAAGCATGTCATCAGCACTTGTTATGATAAGCAACATGTCTGTGCATATCTGCAACCGTTTTTACAATAGACAAGCCAATAGTGGAAAAATGACCACTTTTTAACAAAGTACCCCTCTTTGACACCCTTGTGAGCAGGCCTTGTTGTAACGTGTGGGCCCTGAGGGTCACGACAGGAACTGCTAGAATCCACATTTAATGGCAAAAATTTTATATGCTGGTTGTCTTGGCCTACCACCAGCCATTTTGGTGCAATTCACTCTTGAAATGTGTGTCGCAGCCCAAAATCACGAAAAATTCACCAATACGCCCTATTTTGGGGGTTCGAGGTCATCGATGTTGACATTCCTAAGAAGCTCGTCGCCAGTGCTTGTTATGATACGCAGCATGTCTGTGCCTATCTGCGACCATTTTCACGCTAGACGAGCAAATAGCGGTAAAATAACATCTTATTAAGGGGGTGCCACTTTTTCGCCCCTCATTCGTGGAGACCCCCTGAAACTGTGGCATAAAATTTTGTCACACAACACTAGAAACTCGATGCTACCATACGGTGACTGAAAACACAAAGTCTCCATCTCACCTGGGCCTGAGTCAGTACCTGGTCATTACAGCAGACAGAAACGGATAGATAGAATTACTGCAGCTGATACGCGCTATAGCTCTCGTGCGTAAAAAGTGAAATAGCTGATCAATGCTGCCACCTGGTGAATCATAAAGCATCTTCCGTAAGTCAAAAGCAATCTCCCCTTCCCTAGGGGTAACGGAACCCATGTTTCATTATTCCGCACAAGCGTACTGGCCAAATGCCATCTAAATCCGACGATGCGGTAATAACAGTAATAATCAGTGGTAGCAACGAGTCACCTGTTTCTAGCAAGACTGCTGGCAGTGCTTCGGCTGCTGAGGCTTGCTGCTGCTGCTGCTGCTGCCGACGACGCTCTGCTCTCATCGTCATCGTCATCATCACTGCCACTGTGCGATGACAGGCTCGGACGACGATAGCTCTTGACTGGACGAGGAGACGGAGGCCTTGGTGACGAACTTGATGACGACCTGCAGCGATGGTAACAGTTATAGCTAGGACAATGTTTCTGGTGCTGTCATCATAAAAGCGCCATTGCAACAGATCATCTGGTTCATTTGATGAATGCAGCAGAAGTGTGGAGTGGCCACAGACCTTTGGAGTGAGTGAGTAGGGTTCAACGTCCGACCCGACACAGTATAGGTCCTTTCGGGGACGGTCTTTCCAGGCAAAATTGCACATACACATAATAACGAAACAAAAAGTTTAACCTTTACAGAAAGTTTAACTTTTTATAAAACACAAAACACAAAAAATGACCTAAACCTAAAACTGTAAGAACTGCCGATTATAATCGTGCATATCTAACGATAATGGCAGTTCTAATAATCTTCGCTATTATCCTCCAAACAGTCATCAATCTTATAATGCTGTCTATTGGAGAACAGGGGGCCCGACCTTTGGACTAAAGCCTCAAGTGATAATAGTAACAGCAGCGGTTGTGACTACTAAAGGTTCGATTTTGATGAACTTCCTATGTACAGTTTATTACTTGTTAGCTGTCTAGATTTCTATCTTGATCAGCACTTGCACTAATTCCACTCGCATCATCTTTACATTCACCATTCCTAAAAAAAGTCAGTGATGATGATGATGAAGGACGAATTAACTTTAGCGTGGCGTTAAGACCTAAGACGACGAGGACACGTAACAATAAGCCTAAACAGTGAAGTCACGTAATAGTAGTCAGTGCAATGAGACGCTGTTAGTCATGACTGTAAGACCGGCAAAAGACCAGGCTGACTGCAGAGTGCTAGGACAACAGAATACAGTGCTTGTCTTAATCCCCCATTTCAGAAAACAGCATAATGACAAGTCAAACATGACCCACAGTGACCAAAAATGAAGAGCATATGAAGCACATACAGAGTGCACCAAAACTCACCTCGATGTCCTTGTAAGCGCCTTAGACTCTGACCTTGACCTCGACCTTGACCTAGTTGTCCGCGAACGCTCTAGACGAGCCGAAGACCGACTGGATCTGGACCGGGTCGCGCTCTCTCGACCCCAGTATCCGCTGCCGGGCCGCGACCTCCAACGACGACCCCGCGACCTGGATCTGTAGTCCTGCGACCTGGACTGCCGACCTCGTGAGCCAGATCTCCGACCTCGTGACCGTGACCTGGATCTGCGACCCCGTGACCTAGATCGGTGCCCAACATGCCTGCTGCTGCTGCGACTGCGTGACCTCCGCCGAGGCTGCGTGTCAGAGTCGTGGTCCCGTGACCTGTACGACCTTCAACATGATTAAACAAACACAACGAAATATCAAACCAAGTTTAAATAGAACATGGCGGCACTAGCACTGGATCAAGGCAGCCTCAATGACGAGTTTAAAGTTGAATCAATGAAAGACAATAAGGTATGTCACAATCTAAATTAAAATCAAAATGATGCACAAATTTGACTATGAGACATGTAACCTGTAATTATTACGAGCAAAACTGACGTATGACTTTGTAAAGAGTAGAAGTTTTCTGGTTTTGAGATGCAAGCCAACTCAGCCTTCTATAGTCTCTCTCTCAACTGAATATGGATGATGGTAAAGTAACAGATATTGCAGGCAGCTATTGATGTTATGAACACATTTTTCAAAATGGAGGACACTGAACCTACAGACACATCTGTCACGGTTTTTACACAACAACTAGTACTAGTGCTAGGTCGACTCAGCCTTCTACCCTCCGTGGAATGGTAAAATGAGTAGTAACTCATGTGCATGGGTTACGGAAGGTGGGGACCTTGGTACAGCTGACTGAGGTTGCCTAGCCGGCCGCTGCGCCAGCCTGTGTCTGCAGGCTGCACGTGGTGGCCATGCGGCTGGCGGCTCGGGTTAGTGACGAAAGCGCATTAGAGGCGTGTTTGCGACGATGCGCTATACAAACTGACAACCTTTATCTTTAGTGCGGTAGTAGTAATTATTGTTGTGACCTTACCACTGCAGACTGCAAATATTATTACATGGCATTGGTCACGGAAAGCATCGGCAATGCAATCAGCAATCTCAGTGCATCTTAAACATTCAAGTGCTTGTCTATCACTCAAGTGCACTAAAACGAACAAGAAACCCAGCTGTCGCTAGGATAGCCAACCGAACTGATTGTCAGTGACCTTGAAGGTCATGCAAGGTTGATGATTTTCATCTCATCTGGAAGGGCGTATTCAATTTCCTACTAATGATCAATAGCAACCTTGGTCCTATCTCGCCTCATCTAGCCACAACAGCGCGTACCGACCTTCAAAGTCATCCAAGATTTCCATCTTATTTGATCAAGCATAGGACACTTCCTATTAGTGACTAATAGTAACCTTAGCCGTATCTCTCACCGTTTCTGAGATATGGCCAGTTTTCCATTAGAAAAACGTACATTTTTCCTACCATCTCCATTTAACCCCAAATTTGAGGATGTTCCCCTTGCACTAGATCGCTGAAATTTTGCATGCCTAAGTTTATGACACTGAACTAATTATTCACGTAAAAAGTTTTCCCCTATGACCTACCATTTAGCCACAATACATCTGTTACAGACGACAACAGACAGACAGACAGAGTGACAGACGGACGGATGACAACCGTACCAATAACTCAACCGTTACTTATGTATGGTCAGCTAAAAACCACAAGCTGCAGAAATTACCGCGATGATGAAGAAGTTTTCTTGTGAAGTGTTGGCGGAGACTTGGCATCTGGTAGTAGAGGACCATGAACCAGAGGCATGTCAGTGTCCGAGTCATCACCAAAACTTGTGATAAACTCCACCACACCGGGGGCAGTAGCACCGGGCGATTTAGACCTTGAACGAGATGACGACATACTACAACATGTTGCAACATACGACTTCAACAACTACTGCTATTACTAGACTACAACAACAACAACAACTACAACTACAGGCATTGTCAGCATGATCTCCGTAGCTTGTGACATACACTATTACACCAGAGGCGCGTTTCGCACTTTTTTTCTCTGAGAATCTCAGAAATTCTAACTTAGAGGTGCATTTCACACTTTCTACTTCTCTGAGATTCTCTGAGAAATTGTGAGCAAGATTTTCCTTTGCTACGTTATGCTAGCTCCGCCCACTTGCTTGTGAGTTGGATGAAATCGGCTAGTGTAGAATTCTATGTTCGAATTCTCGTAGAATTCTTACTTGCGTGTTTCACACTTTTTGAGAGAACTAGTGAGAACTACTGAGCCGTAGAAGTGAGATTCTCAGAGAAAAAAAGTGCGAAACGCGCCTCGGGGCCAGAGGCGCCGGGCAATTTAAATCTGATGACAAGATGCTACAACATAGACTACTGGGCTAGTGGCGTAGTGGAAAGGTAACGCGTCTGATCGGATCAGCGAAGTTACTGTACGCCGAGCCTGGTTAGTACTGTGACAGGTGACTGCCTGTGAACAGGTAAACCAGCTGCCCAGATCAACTCAGCCTTCCATCCCTCCGGGGTAGGTAAATCGAGCACTGGCCTGTCTGACTGGGGTTGAGACGGGGCGCGCTCAACTGTGCTGAGTGGCAGGTAACACTGTGTGATCCCATACGGCAGGTGACGCTACGTAGCTCTGTGAGGGGTTCGCTCCTTTAGAGTTATATTCTGACTAGAGCTGTCAAGGCGTTAATTTTTTTAATGCATTAATTAATGCGTAAATTAACGCACCCAGTCCCATCGAGAGGGAGAGTGGGGGAATAAGTTATCACAGGCCTCGCGACGTTTGAGGGGCCCTGCCTGTCTAATATAGAAAGTTAGAAACACATTTTTAAATGTATAATCAACAATAACTGACGTCATAGGTAGCATAGAAATCT
>Ga0056128_1005438_pt1 | contig 16024 bp, 7 predicted proteins | sample WorMetLIZISLAND2_FD_71113 | JGI IMG/M metagenome (GOLD analysis project Ga0056128, IMG submission 71113) | Marine gutless worms symbiont microbial communities from Max Planck institute for Marine Microbiology, Germany - Olavius geniculatus... ...
CCCCCAAAAAAATTACGGAACAAAACATGCAAAATTTGGCGCAATTTGGGACGACTTTAAAGTTCGACGGCAAATATATCCGGAAGGGATAAAGATATTCAAAATCGGACAGGTATGTGATCTACAGCGATTCCTCCCGTGTTCGGCGAAAAAAAGTTCGGTAAACTTTGGTCCACTAATTACGTGGGTCTAAAGGCCAAATCATACTTACCCAAACCGACTTTTTTGGAAAAAAACCATATTTCGGCCCCTAAGGGGTGCTGCCCCCAATTTTTTACAGGAGCTAGAAAATGACCAAGTTTTGCTAGCGCACCGTCCGCCGGGACGAGGTCCCAGACAATTTTTAAAAAATAGGCCTAGAGGTCAAAAATTAGCTTAAATTTCAGCGAATGCGCGTCTATAACCTCGGGTGTAAAAAGTAGTTCCATAAAACTTTGCCATGTGACGTGCCACAACGTGGGAATTATAAAGCGGGCACAACTTATGGTGAGCACAGCCCCTTGAAATTTGGGAGGGCCAAATCATGGGGCTACTCACACTAGCCGCAAAGTTATAGGCGCGTATTAGCTGAAATTTAAACCAATTTTAAACCTTCTTTGAAAAAAAATGTAAGAAGGACCCCCTGACCCCGGTAAGGAGTGCGCTAGTAAGACTTTGGTCATTTTCTAGCGCGTGTAAAAATTTGGGGGCGCAGCACCCTTAGGGGCCAAAACGTGGTCTTTCTAAAACGTCGATTTGGGTAGGTATGATTTGACCTTCAGATCTCCGTGGGTTTTGGACTAAAGTTCACCGTACTTTTTTCGCTAAGCGCGGGAGGAATCGCAATCGATCACATACTTGTCCTATTTTAAATACCTTTATCCGTTCCGCAGACATTCGCCATCAAATTTTAAATCGCGCCAAATTTTGCATGCTTTTGGTCCTTGAAAATTTTTTTTTGTAAAGGGTTCCCAAAAATTTTGGACCGAGATTATATAATCAAACACACTTCCCCGGTGCAAAATTTCGCGGTGATTGGCCAACGAAGCTCGGAGATCTCGCAACGGAAAAAAAATAACTAAAAATTTGGGGCAAGGCCCAACGTGAGTCCGCCCGGCGACGTAAGTCCAATTAAGAAAAAATTCAGGGGAGGGTGAAATTTCCCCGGTAGCAAAGTCACGTGGCCCGAACGCAAATGCCTTAACATACGCAGAACGCGCAATGTCGACTTAGGGCGGGTCAACATGAGCGTCTATTACTTTTGTGTTAGTGAACCAAAGTTCGCTAAATCATTGTTCAACTTCTGAGGGACCCTGCTTGGTAACGCTGTTGATCTCTTGTCGATATTTCTATCCATTCTAGAGATCTAAACTCGAAAGTTGTTCCAAATACATTAAAATTTTTGATGTTTTGCCTTTCAAAATTTTAAGAGGCCGTGTCCCCCAAAAGTTGTACCTGCGTCATCACCCCCACCTTAAGGCGCGTCGCATGGCAAAGTTTCACGGTTCTACTCCTCATACACCCGAAATTATAAACGCGCATTCGCTGAAATTTTAGCCAATTTTTTATCCCCTTTTGAAAAAGAATGTTGGGGGACCCATTGGGTGACCTTGAAGGCCGTTACGCGCTATTGCGGCTAAACGGTGCGAGATAGAGCCTAGGTTGCTATTGATCACTAATAAAAAATCGCATATTGGCTTTCAAATGACATGAAAATCATTCACTTTGAATAAACTTGAAGGTCAGTGTTGCAACAGAAACTGTATATGCTGTAGCGTGTCTTCCCGAGCAAGGCGTGTTTATTGTGAGAAATATTTGCAAAAAGTGCGTCTGATATTTTCCTTGTTCATTTACTCTGTAGCTGTTTATATCACCTGGCCAGATAACCACGTGCATGAAACAGTAGCTATTTATATCGCTTGGCGAAATGACGACGTAAGTGCAACGTCTGTTATACTAGCGATCATTGTACCTTTCGAGACAGCGTTCTATTAACATAGCGTGCATTGAACTGTCTCACTTTTGACAAATCGCTTTCTCTCCGTGACTGGAAATCGGAAGCTGGGCTTCGGACGTAGAGGGTACGGTCGGCTTTTCCTAGCGATAGCTGGGTTTTTTGTTAGTTCAAGCGGTTGAAGATCAAGCGTACGGCCGCACAATATGTTGACATTAAACCAAGTTATAGTTTTAACAAAATTTACACATATTGCATTAGTAAGTGAAATCATAAATGTAAAAAACATTTTTATGTTTTTGATAAAAAATAAAATAACATGTTTTTATGTTTTTTTTATTTTTTCAATGTTTTAAAAAAATTTGTTATGTTTTTATTTTTAATGTTTTTGTGCTTTTTAATGTCATTTTTTGTTTTTGTTAAATCGTTAGAATAAATTGCTACAGATGTGTTAAAAACTGTTAACGTGACTAGTATACTTGGTAATTTGTTCCGACATTTGATTGTTTAGTTCATAATTGAGTATGTACCATAATCACGGTTACATAAAATAAAAAAAATGCACAAAGTAAAAAGTAGCGATTGGAAACATCTGCAGTTTAATGTTTTTAAATAATGTTTTTATAACGTTTTTATAAAAGTGTAAAAACATGTTTTTATGCTTTTTTTATTTGCAAATGAATGTTTTTAGCATCTATGAGTGAGATGAAGGTTCACGCAGACTCACCGAAGTAGTGGATTAACGACGATGTCTTGCGGCGATTTCAAGTCACTGTCAACGATCGTTTTCCACGTGCGGACACCGACGGCCGACGGCATGACTCCGATTACCTTGTACTGTGCGTCTGTCCAGTAGATGTTTTTTGTCACCCAGTCAATAGCCACCCCGTTCGTCTACATCATAGTAGGTCACTTACAATCAACTATAAAATAAAGGTAGTGAAGTAGGCCTATAGTATATACTGCTTGTTACATTAATAAGAATGCAAATAATCGTTGGTGAGTACGTTTTAAATAAATATTTTTTACGTCAGATAATAACTGACTAAAGATTTAAAAACTTACTTTAAATTAAACATTCAAGTTTTATGTTATTTAGTCAACAATAACAAAGTAAGCGGCAGTCGAAAGCCACAACGGGGCCCGGGGAAACATTCTTGTGCGGCCCCTGAACATTTTCGCGGGGCCCTCTAAAAAATTTTTTTGAAACTTTATTTCAAAATGGTGCATTTTGGTGTACTTTATATTTCACAGCGACGGCGGGGCCTCCAAACGTCGAGGGGCCCGGGGTAGCTTACTTCCCCTATCCCACCCTGTGGACGGGCCTGATACAGTAGTATTATACACATTTTGTTCAGTTCATCATCAGTTTATTTTGGAAACACAAAACAGGAAAAAAACTTTAAAAACGACTTAGCTGGCTGGCATAACTGTGTTTTGTTACTTGGCTGTTGTTCGCAAATAAATTGGTTTATCCATTCATCATTCATTCATTCATTCAATTGCAGCTATGCAAACAATGTAACCAATCTGGTTATAGAAAAGTGCGGGTTAGGACAACAAGTCACGGAAACTTATAGTATTCGCGTACACAAACACAGAACGGTAGCGGCGTCCCTAAAGCTACCAGTACAGTATAGGCTACTTCCGTGTTTGTGTTCAGAACTTCAGACCACGCGTTGTCGTCAGCCACAACTTAAGGCTACTCATAGGCTACTCCTAAAGTTTACATCCGTGTTACAGCTCGCTGGAGCGCAACGAAGCACAAGACCCGTGGACGCTAGCAACCTACCATGTCATTGTCAGTAGGCCTATCACGAAATGTTGTACATAATACACCGTGGTCCATAAAAACGTGTGCAGCATTGGCCGATTTTCATAATTTTTGGCGTGCAACATGAAAAAGAAACTTGACGCAAATCAGTATACTTTTGGCCACCTCATTTCAATACTGTCGCTACACTACCTTGTAAAATGCAGGTTGTTGAGCCTGCTGTTAGCGAGTGATGTCAACGTTTGCCACTTGCATTCGCGCTGGAAAAGTCGTGAATATGTAAAGCCTCAACAAGCTTGTCAAAGAGGCAAAAAACGACAAAGCAAGTCGTTGTTGTTGGTCTGCCTACCAAGAAAAAAGATTAGGCGAAATGGGATTAGGCAAAATGAGACGACACCTAGCACCGTTAAGACGCGTACAGAGCGACGTAACTAAACTGAACTGAACTGACATGGTTTAGTTTTTGACGAACTGAGCAATAGGCAAGCAGTAATGCATTACAGGCATTGTCTAACGGCTGGTTGACTACGTGACTACGCACACGTACGCTTCAACCAATGACCAATGGGCTCGCCCTGCTTGCCCATTGGTTAGTTCGTCAAAAACTAAACTGTCAGCTCAGTTGAGTTCAGTTCAGTTCAGTTACGTCGCTCTGTACGCGCCTTTGGTTGCAGCATTATTGCCAATATTTTTGCTTAGATATGGAATACAATTTGTTGATGGAAAGTAGCCCGAAAGCAGTGTGAATAAGATTTGGTGGCAATTCTGATCATCATCCGAATCCGAAAAAAAGTTTTTTAGAAATATTTTTATGTTATTATTGCAAGTGCTGCAGACAGCAATAAAATAAGATATCGCAATTTTTGGCGGAGGTGTACGCTACGCTGAGTAGTCTATAGTTCTTGCTGGGAGCTGAACTGAGCAGTTACTCACGTCTCATATTGTACCCTTATATAACTTATGATAATGATCAACACGTAGCCGCTTTGAGTCAAAAGTGGCGTCAGCGTGACCAGCCGTCAGCACGACATCGTTTCCTTATTTCTGACTAAAACTGCGTGCGCACTGTGGCAGGCAGTGCATGCCATGGCGCGCTGATTTCAATAGTAGCCGTACGTACGCTGTGGTAAAATTTACCTCCACCGACCACGTGACGTATAGGCCTAATACCAGCGGTCTGTGTGCGCCCGTGTGTCTTTGTGTGCAAACTGTCTATTATCTGACACACGAATGTATTCCTACAAAATATTTTTCGTAAAAATCGAGGCTTATTATTATCAGGCGGGGTTTGTAAACCAATCGATTAGACTTTGCGCTTCAAATTTTTGGGCCGACCGCTAAGTTGTAAGCTTCAAAGTCGACCCTTTGTCATGAATTGTCGTCCGTTCGTCGTCTATTTGTCACGGATGTAATGTGGTTAAACGGTGCAAAATAGGATTTAGGTTGCTATTAATTACTAATAGAAAGTGGCCTACGCCCTTTCAGATGACATAAAAATAATCGACCTTGGATGACCTTCAAGGTCAGTGACAACCAGTACGGTCGGCCCCACTCTTGCGACAGCTGGGCATCTTGTTTTTTTGTAGATCCAAGATCATTTCTCTAGGATTTTTACTATCACTGTAGACAAGGTGTAAACTGACATTTTGTAAAAAAAACTTACGGTTTATTTATTCTGAGCAAGTTTAAACGGATTTTTATGACTTTTGCAAGCACGGGGCGTGGCACGATTTTGTTAGATTTTCACGGCAATCCAGATTGTTTAAGGACACAATACTAAATACTTAAAGGGGTCCACTGGCGAAGCCTTAATAAGGAAACTGGAGGACAAAGTCCCACAGAAGCTGAAAAATTTAGCTGATTGGCGACCAAACTGAATATCACTTTCTGTAACAATAAAAAACACATTAATGCCCTGTGTTGAATTATCTTAATAATTAAAATATTTTAGTTCTGTCAATTTTTCAAAAGGTTTTTTTCTTTAAATTTTTGGTGATGGTTTACAAACAAACTTATATATGCAACCATCGTACATGCATTTGGACTGTAATAAGCTTACTTATCGTATAGTTATTATACCTGATTACTTTCTGGTACTGCGTAGAAGTAGTAGTTACTTGTGCTATTACTGTGGACATAGAATCCATACTCGAGTCTTTTGTTCGCGTGATTGCTGTAGTAGACTCTTTGCGTTCGGTAGTCAATCGAAAGAGAATGAAAAAAGTCGTATTTTTGAATGTGAAGCCAGCTGAGATGTATCGGAAGTGCGCTTGCAAATGTGTTGTTTCCCAGCTTATATGCGTAGTCGTCCGGATCTCCATGGAACTTCTGTATGAACGAGTACGGACCATTATCCGTGTTCATGGAGCAAACCAGCACCTTTGTCATGTCGGCTAAAACAGTTTCAAATCACTAAAATGTAATTTAAATAAAGCAGTAAAAAGTAAATTTAGTTTATTAAAATCTGGCAAACCTCTCAGGTTACGAAATATCCAACTTGCTGATGAATGGTGAAACTTTCGTATTGTAGAAAAATGTTCGGTTTTACGCTTCTGTAAAAATATACTATTTAATTTATTTTTAGTGTAATCGTCAGTTTTTTTTGTAAAATGCACTAAATGCTAAAGTTAAACTAATATACAGGTTATAATAATACCTGGTGGATAGGAACAGCCTCTTTCGTCGCTTTTGTCACCGCAGTCGTCAAAGTAATTGCAAACGCCTGTTGTACTGACGCAACGTCCGTTATCACAAGTGAACTGGTGAGGTTCGCATACTACAACGTAATTCAACATGATAAACTTCTTGTCATTGCTCGAATCGCATTGTGAAAATCAAAGTTATTAAAAAATTATATATAGCGATGGCTTACAAGAACTTACATGAAGCAAATCACATTATGCATAACGTTGTAATGGGCGTTAGTTTTGCTCGATGAGTGGAAACGAAGAAGTTAATGTTGATAGACCCACAGCTACAAATTATGTACTGTACATCATGCACATGGTTGGTTAGTCACACCAAAGGAATGGACGCCTTGAGATGCTACTTCGGTAAGTTAGTTTTGTTTGAATAACTTAATTCCGAACAACAACAAAAATTTCCAGTTTATCGAACTGCCGATCAGTTAATGTCTGGTAATTTCTATACCCAAAAAGTCACATTCTATATTTTCGCTAAATAATTCTATCAAAAGTAATTCTTTAGTCATCAACACTGATGACTTCGAAAAATGTCAACAAATATTTCTAGTGTAGCGCCGGGGTGAAAGGGTGCTCCGAGTTCGGTAGTTATGGAAATAGTAGTTGACACTGGAAGATTTAGATGGGAGTGACCTAGTTTTAGACCTCAGAGTGTAAGGATGATCTACCGACATGTTAAGTGTTAAGCCTAACTGAGTGGGCCTGATATAGCTATAAGTGACTCTCGAGGAAACCGAACCCTGTACCTTGTGACGCTACAAGCAGAAAATTCCAAATTCCCGGAATATCAACCGAAACGGAAAGGACGAAACAATTTGACTTTTAGCAGCCATCAACTGGAATGAAATAAAATCAAAACGCGCAATACTGCAGACAGTGATACTGTCGATCAATAAGACTAGCCGAATACAGTAGCACTCGCGACGATCGACGCGTCCGCTCGCAGAATGACGACGTCAGGTCCACAGGCAAAGTACGACGGTGGTAGCCAATACTCGCTAAATAGGCCTATCACTGTTCAAACTGCTGAAAACTCGGTCGAAAAATTCGCCAAGAAATACGTTCTTTTCTATTTTACGAAAAATCGTTGAAGTCCATCCTCAAGGAAGAACAAGAAATTTGAGCTAATGCTCACGAGACGCGCGAAAGCCTATAGCAGTTCCGGTTCAGTAGTTTAGCTGAAAACTGAAGTATTCACGCTAAGTTAATATACAAATACCAGATTCTCTATCTGGATCGCATAGACCTAACGACAGTAGCGTGCCTTGTAAATGATATAGATTTGTGTCGCAGCCCGAAATCGCCAAAAAATCCATAAAACCCCCTATTTTGGTGTTCAAAGTCATTCAAGGCCATTGAATTCGGCGCCAATCGAAAGCCAGCGTACGACTTTCTATTAGTGATTAAAGTAACCTGGACCCTATCTCGCACCATTACTGAGATACAGCGACTTATTGGCCAAAAATCGCAAATTTTGCCCACTCCCTTTTATTTAGCGCCTTCGTTCGGATGACCCTCTTCAATTTTATGGAAAAGCTTTACGGTTCGTGAAACTAGAGTCTTTCGGCCAGTCGACGGTGAAAATTTGGTGATCCTAGCTTGCACCGTTTTTGACTGATCTACCCGTGGCCGTGTGACGGACAGACAGACAGACAGAATTGCGATGGCTAAGACGCGCTGAAAGTAGTAGCTGCTTTCGCGCGTAAAAACTGAAGCTATTTATACGGTTTTAGACCCCAGAACGCGCAGACTCGGCAGAGGCACTCGGAAAGTGACATGCACGAACACACATCACACATCGAGCGAAACTAGACTACGTGAATATGCAAATGAATATCACGTAATCTAGTTAGTCCACTGCGCCAGTATATAAAGAGATGTCACCGAAATCAAGGACGAAAATGTGGCCAAAACCAAAACCTGGGAAATAAAAATGGAAGGAACAAAACGAAGAAAGGCAACATCCAGGGGGAGGATATGGAAAAGAAATCCGGACAGGATCGCCTCTCATAGGAGAGTTTTATAGAAATTTGTTGGAAGAAGAAAGCACAGATGAATTCATTCAGTGCTTGCAAGTTCGTGTTCGACAGGTGCCTGCTGTGGCCGGCCGGAAAACTTGCACGTTAATTGGTCAATTTTTGGGTGACTTTCGTGCCGAACTAGATCATTTTCAATCCTGATTTAACGCAGGATCCGACCAGTCTAAAAGTAAAATTTTACGACAAAATCGAGCCAAAACAACGATAAGGAGAATGGAAATGGAGAGGACTAAATGGAACCTGGAAGGGACCAACTGGACGAAGAATGCAAAATAGGAAACTCCAAAGGATCAATTCCTTTAAGAGAGTTTAATGGGAAAAATCAAACGAATCGAGGCAATTTTGCAAGCAAATTCGTCAGAGCCTGCAGGGGTTACCGAGTGCACTAATATTGATTTAAAAAGCTCGAATTTCGATCCGCAGTTGACGCAGGATCCTGGTCGACTGTCGAATTTGACGCGAAATGACAGGAGCACGAAAGTGGATATGAAAGCGGATAGAACTGGAAAGGACCAATGAAAATTGATGGATTGGAAATACAATAGAGGAATTTAATAGACCTAGCAATAAAAACGACGAGAATAGATGCAAACTATCGAAATAAATGGGAAAATGCCAGAGAATGTTTTCGATAGTAAAAATGTGTTTTGTCTGTTCCGACAGACAAAATTTGGGATGGGGAAATGGGGAAACGTTAGAAAGAAGATTACTGCAATATTTTTTCGCTGATAATCTAATAATATTTAGCAGAAACTGGTAAAAAAACGAAATTAGCTGGAAAACAATTTGAAAAAAAATCTAACTTGATTTTAAAGGGAAAACCAGAGGATTTGAGTTAAACTGTTGTCCAAATAACAAAATCGAGTAAAAATTGCTCGTGCAAATCTAAGAAAGTTTAAATGAAAAAAATTTTGATAGAGAATTTAGGAAAATAAGATTGTCTTAGGGTTGATACGACAAGAAAAAAGTTCGGATAAATTTGGTTTGAGTAATTTGAATAGGAAATTTAATAGATTTAGGATTAAATAAATTTAGAAAATAGATATTAAAAAATTGATGGAAAAAAATAAGTAGAAACTAAAAATGCCATTTTTCACTATAATAATTATGTTGCACAAGTCGTTAAACGAGCCATTTCTCTGCGCTGTGTCTTGTCAAAACTGCGAGATCTCTCAAAGGCTTCATACAACAACAGCACAGGATATTTGACCGGCAACCGGTCAAATATTTTATAAGCTATATGACCGGTCAAATTTTGTCACCGGTCAAACGCGCCTGGTCATGACCGGTCAAACATCCGGCGACGTTCTGCGTATTTTAATGCGTTGGAGTTTTGGCCATGTGACTTTGCTACGAGAGGAATGTGAGCGCCCTAAATTGTCCCCCCCCAATCGGACTTAGGGCGCCGGGCGGACTCACGTTGGGCTTTGCCCCAAATTTCTAGTTTTTTCATTATTTGCATTCATCATTTGTTTCTGCCATGTTTATGGTGAATAAAGCCTTGTGTGTTCAGTTATATGCTTAGACTATACTGGAAGTATACTGGAAGTATCCATCAAGTAAATTCAGATAAAAATTTTAAACTAATTAATATGTTTTCGTTGATATGCTAAGTTCACTAGCAAAATTCGTCACGAAAGTTTTAATTTGATTCTTCTTTGAACTTTTTCAAACTAGAATTGCAATGAAGTACATTGTAAGCTTACCTGCTTTGGTAAACGGTAGAAAAGCAGGAAGTAGCAGAGCGGCGATGACAAAAAATCGACTTCGAGCGAAGACAATCATGTTGTCAGACGCCATGTCGCGTGTAACGGCTCTTGTGACGACTATAGGCCTATGTCGCGGTGAACTCGCGTGACAGACGAGGCGTAGCGGGACAGTCAGCTACTTGACTGAACACGCGGGGGCCTGGTAGACCTAATTTATGGAACTTTTTCAGCAGACTGCATGTGTATTACAAGTGTGCCTGGGAATAAACAAGAAAGTCCAGCAGTCACTAGAGAAAACGCGCTACAGCCTATACTGCTCTTATTACAGTACTAACCTTCAAGGTTATCCAAGGTCGATGATTTTCGTGTCATTTAAAAGCCAATATGCCACTTCTTATTAGTAATTAATAGTAACCTTGGCTTTATCTCTCATTATACGGCCACTTACAGCTTAAAACTTTCCATTACAAATTGCGGCGAAACCGCTGCAGGTAGAGACATAATTACTTTTGACAGCCTATAGGAAGTGGCCAGCACCTTATCCGATAATACCATCGCCGACCCTTTACGATTTACCGTTTAGCCACAATACCGCACGATTGGCACACCATAGTGCGTTATGACCCTTCAAGGTCATATAAGGTCAATTATTTTCATGCCATTTGAAAGCCAATATGCGATTTTTTATTATTGATCAATAGCAACGTAGGCCATATCTCGCATCATTTAGCTACAATAAGTCTACACCCGTTACAGACAGACTACGAAGATAAAGGACAGACAGACGACACATCGTGCCATAGACGCCCTACAGCATAGCTGTAGCGCGTCAAAATGCTGTTGAGCTGTCATGCGAATTGGTGTGAAAATAAAAAAGTAATAAGTTGACAAAACAAGAAAGCCGATATTGTAGAGGAATTGATTAAGACACGTAGGTCAAATAGTAGCCAGCCAGGATTGGACAAACTAGACTGGTATCAACGTGTTACAATAGGCTAGTTCCACGGGAAAGGACTAGGTGGTTGATTTCAGTGGAGAACATTTCCTCGAAATTTTCGAGGAATTGATACTCGAGGAATTTCCGAGAAATTTCCGAGTTTAACTCGAACGCAACTCGAACCTCGAACCTCAACTCGAACGATCGCAAAACTCGTCGCAAGGAAACTCCACAATGACGCAATCGTTTTGACGCGATGGACAACGACGTCGATGAGCTACATTTCTGCTGCTGACAGTGTGAGTTTTAATGTTTGTTCAATTTTTTGTTTACTTTTACAAGAAATTTGAGCTAATGCTCACGAGACGCGCGAAAGCCTATAGCAGTTCCGGTTTAGTACTTTAGCTGAAAATTAAGGTGTTCACGCTAAGTTAATATACAAATACCAAATTCTCTATCCGGATCGCATACCGGTAACGATAGTACCGTGACGCCACCTTGTGAATGATATAAACTTGTGTCGCAGCCCGAAATGCCAAAAAATCCATAAAAGCCTCTATTTTGGCGTTCAAGGTCATTCAAGGTCATTAAATTCGGCGCCAATCGAGAGCCAATGTACGACTTTCTATTAGTGATTAATAGTATCTTAGGCCCTATCTCGCACCGTTACTGAGATACAGTGACTTACTGGCCAAAAATCGCAAATTTTGCCCACCCCCTTTTATTTAGCGCTTTCGTTCGGGGTAACTCCCTTCGAATTTATGGAAAAGGTTTACGGTTCCTTAAACTGGAGTCTTCCAGGCAGCCGAAGGTGAAAATTGGGTGATCCTATCTTGCACCGTTTTTGACTGATCCACCCATGTGACATACGGACAGACAGACGGACGGACAGAATTGCGATGGCTAAGACGCGCTGACAGCAGTAGCTGCTTTCGCGCGTAAAAAAGTACATGTTTTGGGCAATAGAGTAAATAATGGCGTTAGAGATCATTCCAGGTCTCTGATTTCGGTAGGAACTGAAAGCGCAAGTACAACTTTTTATTAGTGAACAGTAACAAAGTTAGTCATTGTCTTGCACTGTGACAGAAACATTATGACAGGTTTTTAATGAAAACAGAAATAGTTGAAGCTTCAGGAAGCGGAAACCTTCAACTAATTTCTGAGAAACCTAATTGTGGCAATACTGTGTTTTGCACGGAGCGTATACCTAAATTACTAATTACGTTTCACAAATTACTTCTAAGATATCTAAATTACAAAGAAAAAGTCTACAATCACTAATTTATAAGGTTACGCACGTAAAATACAAAAATTACAAAATCACAAAAACTGCCGTTAGAACTTTTGCCAGGCTTTGAAAAAGATCTGCTGTCGTCTGCGTTCAACAGTAAGGCGCAGTAGTATTTAGATTATTTGTGGTGATACACATAATTGTCTGTTGTTTTACAATCTTTTTCTAAAAATAAAGCTAAAAAACGTAGGATGCGGTGAATTGCATTAAAATGCCGCTAGAACAAAGGTGAAACTGGAAACCTAGAGTTTAAAAAAGTTAAAAGTGATGCATAGCTCTTTATAGAAGACCCATCTCAGAGCAACGGAACGTTACTTGCCGTATTGGATCACACAGTGATCGATGGTTTATTTGCGGGTTTATCTGTGGTGATCTTTAGTGATCTATAGCTTATGCTCTGCTCTCCCAGAAAAGGGTATTTTTTAAAAGAACTGTTCAAAACGAGCATATCGATATGGCTTAACTACCAAAATTCTGGAGATTACTAGTGTATTTAATAATGGCAGTGAGCATTTATTTTGCAATATGTAACTAGAAATTTGAGCTAATGCTCACGAGAGGCGCGAAAGCCTATAGCAGTTCCGGTTTAGTACTTTAGCTGAAAATTGGGGTGTTCACGCTAATATACAAATACCAAATTCTCTATCTGGATCGCATAACGATAGTTCCGTGGCGCTACCTTGTGAATGATATAGACTTGTGTCGCAGCCCAAAATCGCCAAAAAATCCATAAAACCCTATTTTGGCGTTCAAGGTCAGTCAAGGTCATTGAATTCGGCGCCAATCGAAAGCCAGTGTACGACTTCTTGTTAGTGATTAACAGTAACCTAGGCCCTATCTCGCACCGTTACTGAGATACAGCGACTTACTGGCCAAAAAATCGCAAATTTTGCCCACCCCTCTCATTTAGCGCCCTCGTTCGGGATGACCCCCTTCGAATTTATGGAAAAGCTTTACGGTTCCGGAAACTAAAGTTTTCCAGGCAGTTGACGGTGAAAATTGGGTGATCCTATCTTGCACCGTTTTTTGCTGATCCACCGTGTGACGGACAGACGGACAGACAGAATTGCGATGGCCTCGCGCTTAAAGCAGTAGCTGCTTTCGCGCGTAAAAAGTTCGCCAGTCCATTAAGTATACTACCTGTGGAGGACGTGGCTACGTGATCATGGACTACAAAAACGCGGTCATGATTTTGTGTTACCACAGTGTAATTCTAATATTCTTAAGATTTCATTTTTTTTACAAATAATGTTTGTTCAGTTTAGTGTAATTTAGTTTAGTTTGGTCGCGTTAAGTGCTTGTTTTTATTTGCGTAGGCCTATTTCTTGGAGTGTTATCTAGTATTTGCTTATGCAGTGCTAATGCACGTTTGTTGCATCTCAATAAATCAGTCAAGCATTTATTTATTCATTCATTTATAAAACACATGCAAATAGGCCTACCTTTATTCATCGTATCGCAGAATTTTTATGGGTTCGTTTATTTTTTTACTTTTTATCGGTCCTTTCCCCCTATTTCTTTATTTCATCTTACTTTGTTTTCCCATTCCATCTTTGCTCTATCGGTCTTTAAAAACTAAAAGAGGCCTGAGAAAGCGGCGCACTGTGAACTCCTCGTTCCCCAGCGAATGCGGACAGTTGCTACATTTTGAGGTAAAATGTAGCCTATACTTCATGCCACACAAAACTCATAAAACACAAAATGTTCACATGTTCATAAAACACAGGCATATGTCTTTATTAATCGCAGTCATAGAACAACTAACATAAATTTCGCTTTGGCGCTACATAAGTTCTGCAGTGGAATTTAAACAATCAAAGCTCTTCTGCGCACACCACTGGTATCAACTGTCAAGTATAGCGTGAATGCCGGTGCCGGCAAAGACACGAAATGTCATACGCCAAATCACCAGCTAATATCTTTTTATGTTAAGTAATTTACCGTAATGCAGAACCTCTACTTTGCAACATTTGAATGAAACTGAATACAGGGTGCGGCAAAAAAGTAGCACACTAAAGTTTTCGCTATTTTCTCAGCAACCGTTTAAAATTTTAATTTAAAATTTTACGGCTTTATTAGGTAAAACCTTCTACATCTAACTGCCAAGTAAAATCTGATATTGTTGAAAAACGACTAAGTTATAGATTTTTTAACATGACCGCCTACCGATTTTTCAGCATTAAAAATGTTCAAGCTACAACACCAAGTCAATAACATCGCTGAAACAACACAGATAACTAATGATCAGATGCCATAATTTCATTGGCACTGTGAATGTTCGAAGTGTCCACCGCCAGCTCCAAGCTCCAACACAAGCCTTCAGTCGCTTAATTCGATAAGTCTGTATGGGTTTGACAGCCTTGTCAATCGGTTCTTATGGCAGGTTACCCAAGATAACCTGAAGCGCTTCTTTGACTTCAGCGATTGTTTTCGGCTTTGTTTTAAGCTTGGAGTAAGCTTCCAACTTTGCACCCCACACGCGATAGTCCATTAAGTTTATATTTGGCGAATATGGAGGCCACTGGTCCTTTGTGATGAAATCTGGACGGTTGGCCAGCAGCCATGTTCCGTGCGCTGTGTGCTAGCGCGCCGAGAATCTGAAAGATGAACCCTGTGGGCAGCCGGCGATTGTTTTAAAAGAACAATAATTATGTGATAATTTATAAACAAAATAAATTACCGTTTATCAAAACGTCACTGTGACGTCATCGGTAGTAACGTGGTAACCGGTTTTGAATTTTAACTAGAACATTTTAATGCTGAAAAATCGGATGGCAGTCATGTTAAAAAGTCTGTAACTTCGTCGTTTTTTAATAAAATCAAATTTTACTTGGCAATTAGATGTAGAAGGTTTCAGAAATAAAACTGTAAAATTTCAACTTAAAATTCCAAGCGCTTGCCGAGAAAACAGCGAAAAACTTTAGGGGACTACTTTTTTTGCCGCACCCTGTAGTTACCACACAAGTCATTATATATATACACATTCCACTTATGATGCTCATTGTATTTACTGATACAGAGAAAAATTAATGGCAAAAACTTTAGCTTTATTAGATTTCGTTACCAAATTTTACCAATCCGTTAGTTCTTGTCCAATCAAATGCAAATGGTCCGTATATATGCAATCTACGTAGGCTATAGCACACTGACATACAATAAATGTTTGTAAAAAACGTTTACAAGTCAGATTATTATTATTATTACAAAAATCGAATTAAACCTTTAATTAAAAAAGTAAGCCTATGAGGCTGGTAAACTACATGCTAACGCGGCCTAACGCCGCAACTAAACATTATTAGTATTCTTTTTTTACTAAAAAACACTTCAAGTTACGGTTGTGTTGATCAATAACTAAATCTTTAGCGTTTTTTGACGCGCATGGCGTCTATGGCAGTGGCGTACTTAGGATTTGGCAAAGAGGGGCCATGGCGAGCGCGCAGAGTCCGAGCCTATAACCGAGGTCTGGGGGCGGAGCTTCCAGCGGGGTCCAGGGGCAGAGCCCCTGGTCGGGGGCTCAGGGGGGCTTCGCCCCCCTGAAGCTGAAACATTTTTTGCTTTTGAACGTTCAATGGAAGCCGCAAATTCGCTCATTTTTCTGAAATTTGAAAACGCAGAAAATCACAGATACTTGCGTTGTTT
>Ga0056128_1005440_pt1 | contig 16022 bp, 10 predicted proteins | sample WorMetLIZISLAND2_FD_71113 | JGI IMG/M metagenome (GOLD analysis project Ga0056128, IMG submission 71113) | Marine gutless worms symbiont microbial communities from Max Planck institute for Marine Microbiology, Germany - Olavius geniculatus... ...
ATTTTGATATTTGCCATAACCAGACTGTGATCTGAATCTATGTCTGCACCCTGAAAGGTGCGGCACTGCTGCACTGACGTTGCCCACTTTCTTCGGATCAGTATCATGTCAATCATGTTTTTTATGGCCCACGGTGTATATAACCAAGATGAAGCTCAGTTTTACATTTTTCAAGGGGAGGTAAATCGAGTACCATCCTGCCTGGGCCCTGGCTGGGGTTAAGGCAGGGTGTGTTCACCTGGTACTGTGGTACTGTGGCAGGTGTGATTTCATATGGCAGGTGACGCTCTGTAGCTCTGATATGGTTTTCTCATAAAGAGGTATTGTTACCTTCAACCTTTTCAACCTTGATGTCTGTGTTAATGCATAATTTATAGGGCGGTGAGGTGGGCAAAGAGAGATCGTTAGTGACAGGTAACCTGCAGGTGCCAAACGTGCCCTCATCATCTCACCTGTCTGACAACACTGACGATAGCAACTACCTTGAACCCACGGATAAATACGCTCGGCCTGATGCAAGGTAATGGATATATACTGTGATTCATATAAACGTAGAGGCGTCTGTCCATCTGTCTGTTCGTTACACCCTGCTGCCCTATTGAAACAGTGCAAGCTAGGATCTCGCAATCTTCATTCTGGGCTGACACATGGGCTCTAGTTTTTTTTGTGACAAAATTTTATGCTGCTGGGTGAGGGGCTTCCCATTGAACAAGGGTGTCAAAAGGTACCCCAATAGAAAATTTTGCCACTATTGGATTATTAAAAACAGGTTTTTAGTGATTTTTTTGCAATTTAAGTCTATAATGCATATTTTAATAGTAAATTACAGCAAAATTACTGGAGATATACCAGGACAATCTGTGGGTGATATTTTTGGCATAAAACATTGATTTTAGCTGTCTCGAGGCTATCATGAGTGCAGCGGCTCAACTCGTCTACCAGTCTGGTAGATATGACAATATGACACTGCTGCTTTACCGTCTGCTCTGGCTTCATGCGCCAGAGCGAGTAATGTACAAACTTTCTGTGCTGGTCTACAAGTGTGTTCATGGACTTGCGTCAGCCTACCTGGCTGATGTTCTACGGGCCTGCGCTGGTCATCGACCTCAGCAATGGCTGTACCGCTGACTCGTCTGTCCACGATCAGTGACCGAGCGTTCCCTGTCGCTGCAGCAAAAACATGGAACAGTCTGCCACCAGAAATGACATCTTCAAAATCCTTGCGAACATTTAAGACTAAACTTAAGACTCATTTGTTTTGCTCCTTTTGACACTGTAGATTGTAAAGTGACTGTAGTGCCATGAGCATTTTTTCGCTTTAAATTTTATTGTATTTGTATTAATTTCCTGAGTTCAAGGAGTCCTTCATATTCCTGAGATTTGTATACTTTTTCAGAATGCATTGTTATTTTATTGCACATTGTACACTGATTCCATCTCCAGGTGGGTGGACTGATGCTGTCGTGCATCACGTGAGCTTTGCTCAAATTACTTGTTTAACCATGTGCATTTGTTGTGCAGAATGCATGCTAAGTCGCCATTGCCCGCTGCAGACCAGCAACCTCCAGTGTTGATGCCAGCAGCTTATCCTGGCTATGCTGGTTATTTATCTGTAGCTGGCTTTGTCACTCCACAGGGATACATGCCTCCACAGCAGATGGTAGGTTCACCATCAATGATACAAGTATTCTTAACGTGATGTTGTCTTCTGAATTGTGATTTCCGCCAAGTGAACTTAGTGAACGGCAGAGATGATGCTTCTAACTGATGTGCATTGTGTGTGTGCACATTGGCATCATGATGACGCAGTATGCAGCGTCACTGGCATGACGTCATAATAGTAATAAATATAAAAAACTTTGATGCAGGGCTTCAAAGATTTTGAGGTCACGAGTTTGACCTTTTGGGGTCACGTGACGTCATCGGTCACGTGGCCATTGGACTCGGCATTTGTGGTTTTCTATTGGTGGTCCATTGGAACCATGCATCTATCTTGCACCGTTTTGGAGATATAAAGCCTCAAAGTTGCATTTGCCCATGTTAAAGGCCAAAAGTTCACTGTGCATGCTCCATGTTACGTGACCTGTAGGCAGGGGGGTCCAAAATGACCATATATTTGGAATTCCCGAGGCCATATTGTCTATTCAATATACAACTTTTATGGGCCTACGATGACGATTAGGGGCTGTGTTGTCCAAGCCATCGCGCGTGAAAATCCGCCGGGTGGTCTGACCTGTAGGTTGGTCAACAAAAAAGGTATATATACACTAGAAAAATTTTTGTCGTATTTCACCCATTTGCCGAGAAGCCCCCAATGGACGGATCTGTGACAGACAAACAGACGGACGGACGAATATTTTTGAATCATGACAACAGCTTGATCGTTACTTAAGTATGGTCAGCTAAAAATTATTAAAATCTGGTGATCCTTCAAGTTACAGTCAACAGTATTGGGGATTTTTTTTGAGATGCAGTGTATAATCAATCTACATTTTCATGCGCGAGAGCTAGCATAGCTATAGCACGTTTTAGCTGCGGTAATTCTGTCTTTCTGTCCGTCTGTCTGTCCTGGTGTCACATCTCGGTACCGATTGGAGCCCACGTAAGATAGAGACTTCCAGTTCTTACTATATGATAGCCTAGAGACTCGACACCATGTTCCAAAATTAGCTTCACCCCTGTCTCAAACACACCTAATTCAGTTTGTAGTTTATGTATTTTAATGAAATATCGCACACTCCACTATCTTAACATTACTTACAGTCACACGCATTATGACGTGCACACCTTACCATGTTTGCTCAATGTAACGTCATTATGACGTCAGAGTTTGTTTACATTAAGATACGTTCAATGCATTGTTATTGACAAAGGGATCAAGCAGCAGCGTACCTGCCTTAGACGCATCGAGGCCAAATGTGGCCATTTTAAGCTCAAACTTTAAAGACAAGTTCAGAATGATCGTCTCAGTGACTGTTTCACATTTTGTAAAAATCTGTCAGGTATTAACGATTTTACACTAACTTATCTGTAGGGGTGCCACTAATTTTGGGACACGGTGTAGTATTTCACGACAAAATTTCATGCTGCTGGGTGAAAGAGTTCTCCTCAAATGAGGGGCAGAAAAGGGGCACCCCCTAAGAAGGTATTTTGCCACTATTAGCTGCTCTAGCGTAAAAATGGTTGCAGATAGGCACAGATATGCTACTTATCATAACAAGCACTGGCAATGAGCTTCTTAGGAATGTCAACATCGATGACCTTGAATGCCCTTAAACCCTAACAATATTGGTTTTTAGTGATTTTTTGGCGATTTTTGGCTGCAAAAGAGTGAATTGCAACAAAATGGATAGAGATAGACCAAGATTACTTGCGAACAAGAACTGCTATAGGTTCTTGCGCGTCTCATGAGCATTAGCTCAGATTTCTTGTTGTTTTGTATGTCCATGTTGTTTTCAGTATCCAATGGCAGGACAGTTACTGGGACCTGTGACAGAGCTTCAACCAACGCCGTTTGCAGCTGCTAAACACGCACCAGTCATTACATCAGTTCCTGCCAGTAGTCGGTCGGTTATCATGTTGTCTCATTCCATGGTTGAAAAAACAGGGTTTTTCAGAAAAGCCCAACCAGGGTTTAAATTGTTTTTGGAGGTTTTGGTTTGTTTGGGGTTTTTTAAAAGTCTTAATCCTAGCTGAAATTTCTGTTGGATGATTTATCTGCATTTTCTGTTGTTTTGTCAAGCATAGAATATCCCAAAATTTGCAAATGCATAGGTTAGGATGTTTTAACGAAAGAGTGGTTATGTTATAAAAAGGTAAGTGGCTGCGTACAGCTTTTTCTGGGTAACCCATCACACTGCAGCACGGTAGTGCTGACACTGTTGTAAGGGCAATGAACGTTGAGTGTAGGAAATGGCGTTTGGGGGATCCTGTAACTTCGAGACCCCTTAACCGATTTACATAAAACTTGACATCAGTGATCACATCACCCACTCGACCCTAAATGCAAAATTTGTTTACAATCGGTTTAAAGGGGGCGTGGCTGCGCACGTGCGAAATTCGCCGTTAGGCGTCCATTTTTTTCTTTGCGCACGGCTACACACCAGCCTGTTGGACTGACTGACGCTGCTAATGGCTCAAACGAAGCGTCCTGACGCCGGACACATTCCTTATATGTTTTCGATTAAAATATTTTTAATTTACCTTTTTTTATGCCCCAAATTTTAAAAATTTGCATTACGGCCTATGGGGACTTCAAAGCGGTATAACTTGGTCCCCGTAAAAGATAATTGCGCGCTGTTTGCACCTACCCCCTATTTTCGGGCCCGGGCTTTCCGACGGTGTCATTTAAATTTCTCCCCTGCTGACCCCGTTGTCATGGCAACAAATTTTGGGACAAAATTGACTATAACTTGGTGCCCGTGAAAGATAATTGCGCGCTGTTTGCACCTACCCCCTATTTTCGGGCCCGGGCTTTCCGACGGTGTCATTTAAATTTCTCTCTTGCCGACCCCCATTGCCATGGCAACGAATTTTGGGAGAAAATTTACTATAACTCAGCACCCGTAAAAGATAATTGCGCACTATTTGCACCTACCTCCCTATTTTTGGGTTCGGGTTATCCGATGGTGTCATTTAAATTTGTCCCATGACAACCTCTGTTGCCATAGCAACTAACCGTTCTTATTCAAAGACAAAATTGGTTGCAGCAGACATTGTTACATCACACATAATTTTTTCCTTGCACCAATTTTTTCCTTACCTTACCTGCCGGAAGGTATTCTGAAAACAGTAAATAAATTTATAGTCATAAAATTAAATACCAAAAATTTGGACAAAATTTGACTAAAAAAGAGCAAAAATCAGAGCAAAAAATTTCAACAGTTAGGGCGATATGGGTTAAAACTCAAAAACAGCAAAAATGGTTTTCTGGTGATATTATCATGTGTTGCCCTTACATAGCTTTGTAAACTGTTGAAGTTTTTTGCTCTGATCTCAGAGTATGAGATCATGCAGTGCTAGCTGCCACTTGGCACAATTGAACATGCCTCGCCTTGTTACAAACCAGGTAGGCCAGTACTGCATTATAGATCTTTTTGAGTATGCACTATATAAATTTACACTTTACTTACTTTTACTTATTTACTGGATTTACCAACTTCGCAGGAATGGAAGGTTGAGTTGATTGTGATGTTGGTTATATACCTATGGTTGACCTGTCGTACTGTTGCAGTAACTTGTAGTTATGTTGATGTTTAGTGGTCCAGCATTATCAAGGGCAGCACAGGCAAGGCTGTACTCGGCTGGGTTCCCACCAATACTTGATCGCAACGGAACTGCAGCCGAAGTGATAGATCCGTGTGATGTTCCTCACTGTGACGAGAATGCCGAAGCCAGAGACCGACTTAAAGTGAATGAGATTGTGCTACAGTTCATGGCATTTTCACGGTAATTTAATACGCAGTCAACATAAGCGTCATATTGTGGCAGAATGTAAAGTTCTTCCTGAACCATGAGATCCATAGGCCAGCACTGATCTCTGTTTTTTATCCCCTAGCCAGACAGCAGTTTACACAGCGAGACAATGGTACAGGCTAGTTTATCATGTTGTGTGCTTGTTATGTCCCAGTTTTTTTTCTGTTACTCATTGCACCTTCCTATTCAAGGACGGCCAGGCTAAGTTGGCTTTGGTAGTTGGTTACATACTGAGAAGGTTTACTCGCCCGCCGACAGTCGCCCATCCAAGTACTAACCGGGCCAAGCATTCATTAAGTTCTTTGATGCAACCAACAACGTTACTGACTAAGCCAGACCACCAAACTATCTTTTGTGGTAGTAAGCCAATATATTGCTAATTGTCTGATTGCCAGCATTGAAATATTACCACTGTGCTAGACAGATGGCCAGAAAGTTTATGGTGCAGTTGTTATTGATGGCATATTTTATATAATGCTGGATTAACATTTGAAGTGAATTGTCTGAATTTTAATATCTGGTTACATTAACAAGTATTATTGTTTATAATATTTATAATACTTGTTATTTTGCTGATAAATTTGTAGAGTTTCAACGTTTGAAGACAATCTTAGACAACCTCAAACTGTTTTCTTCTCATTTCAGTTTTATCGATTTCCGCCAATAACATCTGAAAGGTTTGTGCTTTTTGTGTAAATTGTGCACATATCTACGTTGTGTCTACAGCATTTGTGATTAGTCTTTGCTTTGCACTTTGCTTTTTTACTAATAACTATTCTTATAGTGGTACAAAGTAGTTCTGTTTATGTTCATATCTCTGCTAGTGTATTGCAGCTGTTTACGTTTTGATTTAGTTATTTATCCTTAATGCATGGACTGTTCTTGAATTCCAAGTCAGCTTGAGGACAAAAATATGTGGCTTTGGCATCAGTCTTGAAAATGTTTGCTTCAAACCTATCTTTGGTACTTTGTGTTGTTTCTGTTGTATAAATTTTTTCTTGCCTTTTTACGTCATGAATAGTGATTACTTGATGTTGATAGAATCAGTGTAGATGTGTTACTCTGTTGCTAGAGTGATGTTAACTTCGCTGCAAGCTGAGCTCAACTCTGATCCTGCTTCGTTGCCGTTTATTCTTCAGCGACTTGACCGAGACGGCAGTGTACTGACAGGGCCACCAGGCTATCAGGTGTGTTGTTGATGTTTCAAACATCAGTCTATAAGAAAGAGATTTTGCATAGACAGCTGGGTCTATTGCACTGGAGCATATCTCATTTTTTGGCACTTTGAGCTGGCGAGAGTTAAACCAGTGTTTGCTGTTATGCAGAACTTGCCGATTTTTTTAACGATGGCCGTGATGACCACCGTTGCTCATTTTGTCTACCCACGGAGGGATGGCAAGGCAGAGTTGGTCATTCTGTGTTTTCTCAGTTCTCAGCCAGACTCCAGCTTGCACTGCGAGACCACGGATACATGGCTAGTGCATTGTCACTGTGCCTGTTTACGTCCCAGCTTTTGCTGGTGCTAATTGTGCCTACCACAGAGGGATAGCCAGGCCGAGTTGACTTAAAAGCTGTAAAAGGTTTTAAATGTTGGTGTTTTTATGCATCTGTTGACTGTCTGTCGGTGAATTCAATCATTATAGCTGTATTCTAATAAATGTTTTAACTTATCTTTCTGGATTTTTGAAGTTTTGAGCTGTTTGGCTGAGTACCCATATCTCAGACTTTGTGATTATCAATAGCTGCTGCATGAAATCTGATCTTTGATGACATGTCTGTTGTTAATGCTATGCTGACGTGTAACTGTAGGTGAAGTACTCAGTCGACCCGGCTCATATGAGGCCTGGCGAAGGTCGACTGTTTAGCCAATATGTCTCACAGCAGAGTTTACATATTGACGTCTGGGATGGAGACTCATTGCTTCTCATTGGATCCTGCCAGGCTGAACTCAAGGTAGCTTCGCTGCTGCTGATGCCTAATTTACAATACTGCTTTGTAATTTTTGTAACAGTTTTTTTTTATTTTTGCTTAGGTTCAGCAAATTACGATTTTTTAAATATTTCCTAGAAATTGATTTCCGAACGTTTCTTTTTAGTCATTTCAGGAGGTGTTTGTTTTTTCATAAGTTATTCCTAAGTTTTTAGGAACTTTTTGTAAATCACATTTTATACCTAAGATATTTTGTGAGACTTTTTGTTGCACTCTTCCTAGGAACGACTTAGGAGTTTTAAAGATTAGATGTCTGATTTTTCTCATTGTCTCTAATTTGAGTGTGTAGTTTCTGTCTGTCTTTTGTGTGAATTCTGATTTTAAGTTTTAACAAACGTCTTTCAAATACTATTATGAAACTTTAATACTTGCATTACTGTTATAAACTGACAAAATGCAAGTAATGTCATTTTTGAAGGCATTGAGCAGCATTGGTCCAGCATTGGGCAGACTAGGCTTAATAATTAAGGTGGTGGCACAGTTGCAGCAGGGGCTCAAACCCCCCCCCCCACTGTAACCACTGGTTCTGTCATCTAACGGCACTATACGCATCTATTATTATCTTGACTATCTCTGTTGACTGTTTATTATTAGACCCAAGGGTGTCTACATCCATTGAGAACTACGCTCAAAGTGTATAACTTTTCTCAAGGGGGCAACTTCTAGGGCTTCAGGGGGGCAGTCACTCATCGTTTCGCCAGTAGGCCTACTTGACCAGAAGTCTTTTGCAAGGCTTAAATGCACCAAATTCATTTTCGGTCGGGGCTCCACCTCTTACCTACTGAGGATTTTACGCTCCCTAGATTCCCTAACAGGCTGGTCAGTGAAATACCCTCATTACCGCTTCATTCGACGCCGCAGCCTCTCCCCCTAGAAACTTTTCTGCTGGCCCCCATGAATAAGGATGCCGTCGTCCGTCATTAGAGGCCATGCAGCACTTGACTAAGCTTGACGTGGGAGGGGTTCGAGTTGACGTTAAGGAAAGGGGAGGATGGGGTAAACATTGTAGGTGGTGTGAGGGGGGCTAGCGTAGTATGTCCAAGGGGGGATAGACGCCCTTGATTAGACCACGTGTGTGGAGGTGATGTCACATGTGATGCTGTGTTGACTGACTGTCTGTTGTGTCTGTCTGTGTGTTGTGTGCAGCACCTGTGCCGGCAAGGCCGCAGCGCTGTACAGGTGACACACGACTTGGATATCTTCATAGTCGACTGTCTGGACCGCGTCTGTGCAGGCGATGTCACGCGTGATGGTGTTGTCAACCCAGTCGATCTTAAGACACGTATCACTGGACGTCTTCATCTTCGTCTGGCTAACATCGGCCATATGTCCGATCTTAAGTCGTCGAAACTGAGTGAGTATTACATGTTTTGCTGCCTCAGGTCTAAGGCTGTGAAACAGTTTTCCAACTCGTTTGAAACAAACTGACATTCACTTTGAATAGATTAACCCTCATATGCCTAATGAGGGGGTCAAAATGACCCCCTCCTGCAGTTTTTAAATAATATTTTTTGTCTTGCGCCGATACCACCAATGTATTTTGTGTATCTGTTTCTAAGCATCAAAGGCATTTTCTGACTCATTACAAACTACCTTACCTTTGACAGGTCAGGTTTTTCTGGTCCTGGAATTTATCGGATAATACCCCAGTATTGCTGTTGATGCTGAAAATTATCATTAACGACATTTTTCTCAGTTTTTGTGTTTATTTGTTGTTTATCTGAATAGTTAATGCATTTTTGCTACAAAAATACTTAAAATATATTTCAACTTCAGACAGGAGACAAAAACAATTAATTTTAACTTTTTGCGCTATACAAATCAATGTTTTACTTACTTACCTACTTACTTTTTTTACAAAAAAATTATAGCAGACAATTCTGATGTCCTCTTCTAAAATCTATTCAAGTGATGTGTAAAATGCTGTAAAATATAGAGTAAATTGCGACTATTGGTGGAGGGGGTCGAATCGACCCCCTCTTAGGCTGGGAACTTGGGAAGCCTGTCGAAAAAGCTTAGGCATAGAAGGGTTAAGCGACTGCTAAAGACATTTTTGTTCGAGTGTTGAGATCACGATGCACTGTGGCTATCTGCTAAACTGTGCTTCTTAAGATGTCTTACTTACTTATTTATGTATACTTACTTACTTACTTAAATATATACATTTCTGTGGGCACATTTTCTGTGTTGTGTGTGTTTGTTAGTAGATATTTAGCCATGTTCTTTGATATTAGATTGTCATGCTCTGACATTGGCTTTGCACACTGTGCACAGTTTAAATGGCTGTTTATGACTTTTAACATTGGGTGTTGCGATTGCAGCACATCATCATGAATCACTGTTGTATAGCATCTTTTACGTCTTCTCGCTCGCAATAATTTGCAGATTTATCTGCGCTGTTAGCAAAACTGGTTTCTGCGTCATATGGCTGTGTTTGTTATGTTGTTGTTAGAAACGTTGTCGGACGTTATACCGAAGAAGACCGTTCTGACTCGAAATAGTTCGGCGCCAGATATTCAAAGTCAGCTGCTCTCTGCACTTATGTCTTCTCATAGTTCCAAGTCATATAGAAAAAGTTAATTTTGCCATACATTTGTAAATACTAGTAGTAATTTTTTTTTTTAAATCTGTTTCTCTTTGTGTGTGTGCTTGTCTTGTTACAGTTTTAATTTTGTTTGTGGCTGCCTTTGAGGCGAAATAACGATATCTATAAGATGCAAGTGCAGTTAGGACAGTGTGAAAAAAATTGCTGTATGATTAACAGATTCTGAGAAGGCTTTGTGTTAAAACAGGCAACAGAGAAAGCCGAGTTAGGTGTCAATATGACGTGATGTTATCATGGAGATTAGAATACTTTTTGAATTGCTCAATTAATTTCAGTAAAGCAAAAATAAACTGATAATATGTAGATTGAATAGGCATGTTGGCATTATGTGAGAAATAAGTTGTCTTATTTCGAAAATTGAATAAAGTTGTTTTTTTTCAGTTTTACCTCAAAAGTTTTTTTATGCCATATTTTCCTTCTCTGACTACTTTTTTTAGCAACTGTGTCAGTTTTGTGCAGGCTTTTGAAAAAGTAATTGCTTCATGTGATTGCTACTATGTAAATATCCGTAAGCATAGCAGATTTTGATTGTGTATATTTTTGGTTAATTAATTTTCTGTGAATTAATTTCTCAGCAATGGAGGACTCACCGTGCCGCAATAAAAATGTAGTGATCTACCCTGCGTTCCAGTGTTTCAAGGGAGGAGGATTGTTTACACTGGGCTGTTGTTGCTGCAGTAAGTTAAAACCTGGCCGTTTGCTGTTCCCTCCCTGTTCATTTAACATTTATTGCACTGACTAACATGTTCTGCTGTCGTTTTGCAGCGCATTTACTGGATTTTTTAACGTTTTCAACATTTGCATGTTTTGTATCAACATTAAGATGTGTTTAAAGCGACATAAATAAAATAAACTGGCCAGCAGATTCCAGAACGTTGTATTTCATTTCCATCGCTTTGAACATACCTTTACTGTTGTACTAGTTTGGTTTGTTTATTTCACATTGTTTCGAGGTTTATTGTATTCTATGATTAACATTTGTAGCCTGTAAACTGGTTAAACTTTTATGAACTAATTGCTGTTTTGCAGCTAAGCGCTTCTGTGTTTTTTTGGATTAAATATTTTGCTTGCATTAATTGTACATCATTTTGTGATAGAAATTTTTAGCTTGCATTGTGCTTCAGTATTTGTACTAATCTGCTCCATTTTGTTAAGTCATTCAGAGTAATTTCTTTTTTTCAGTGAATACGTTGTCTCTGATATTTTGGTGTGTTAAAACTACTTCTGTTTAGCTGTCTGAATTTAGATGCTGTTTGTTTTTCTATATAAAAAAGCCTTTTGTTTAGGTATTGTTGAATAAAATATTTTTGATATGTTATGGCTAGCAAATGCTGTCTCAGAACTAAACTATTTTGCAAAACACACTACTGTTAGCACTGTTTCATGTTTTTTATAAATGACACTATAACAGTTCAAACAGAATCTCTTCGCACAATGCTGCATTGGTTCAATGTGGTGTTGGTTGGTTTATAGCAGAGAATTTTCTTAAAATACGTGGAACTTTTGGAGGCAAAATATGCGGAATTTGGCGAAATATGCGGCACATATATGCGGCATATGTGCTGTATATGCTGCATATATGCGGCATATTTTTCCGCATATTTCCGGCACATGCAAATTCAAGTGACGGAGAATAATAATCATGATCATTAATAGGTTTTTTCTGTGCAGTTTTGACGTTTTTGATTTAGTTTATTTAATGTCTAATTGTAAATACCGGTTATCGTTTGCTGCCAAAATATTTAGCAGTCTTAAAACAACGTTGGACAAGGAAAATGCTGAAAAATGAGATCACATATGCGGAAATATACGACATACATGCGAATATATGCAAATTTTTGCATATGCAGCATATGCAGCATGATTTTCGCATATGCAGTTCTGAAAATGCCATATATATATGAGGAAAAATATGTGGCAAAATATGCAATTGCATGTGCGATCACATATTTGCATATAACCAACATCCCTATATGTTATATGTGTAAATGCTGCATTGGTTTACTGTGATGTAGTTCTGAATGGAATCTTGTTGCACTGTATGCTGTTCTCATTTGTTCTCATTGAATGTCGTGTAGGTCTGGGCAAGGAACGGATTTGCAAGGCTCATCATTTGGTCGATGTGAGTCAAGAGCTGGCGATGTTGATACGCGCTCGACAAAAGATGAAGACAGACTCAAAGAATGAGGAATGCAACGATCAGAGACCGCCGATAGACAAGGCACGCAAGATTGCTCGCATGAACAGAGTCCGACAGTCTGAAGGGGTTCCGGACACTGCGCCTGTCATGGTAGGCTGTTTTAGCCATTTCTCAGCTTTTACTTGTGGTGTAAATTGTGTCATTACTAAGCATGTCTAACGCTGTGTTATGCCAAAGATGGGTTTGAGGCCAGCATTCTTAAGGCCAAGTCCAAAGTCAGTGATGCTTGAGGCCAAGGCCAAGTCCAAGCAAGTGGCTTTTGAGGCCAAGGCCAAGGTCATGATTTTTTGTTCTTGAGCTGGCCTCAAAGTTGAGGACAATCCTTGAGGAACACCATCTATGTGTTATGCTGTACTTACATACTAATAATAGTAATATAATTTGTATAGCACCATAACGTTTTAAAATACACAGGTGCTGGTAATAGGTGGCAATGGTGTGGTTGGTGGTGAGGTCGTTGGTTCGACTGTCGGCCAGATCGCTATCATGTGGTCATTACTTGAATGGTTGATTGTCTGTAGACAATCTTGGCTGTAGACAATCTTGGCCAACAGCCAGGTCAACTCAGCCTTCCGTTCTTCTGGTGTGGGAAAATCGAGTGCTCCCCTGTATGGACGGAGTTAAGGCACATGGCATATTCAGCTGTGTCAGTTGGTTGGCACGCTGCACGGTGGGTTTTCATGAAAAGCTGTATTCTTTTTGAATATTGTTGCAGTCGATGCATCGCGAGAGAGAGGAGCGCGTGCGTGACCTGCGGACCATAGAGCTGTTCCGAGCACAGAGCAAGAGAGACGGCATCATGAACATGCTCAACGTCGCCATCACCACGGATCATACTCTCTTTGCGTCGATGGGAACGACCGAGTTTTTTGAATTTGTTCTTCAGAACCCATACGGCCAGGAGCACGCGGTTGTTGTCGACTGTCCAGATTCTGATCTTATGTAAGATCTACCGTCCATTATTGTTGGAGGTAGGCTGTAATTGTAAGAAAAAGTGGTGCTGAATGGTGCTTGTTATTAACACTGGTCACGGCTGCATGATGAAAGCCTAGTGTGGCTGATTGGGGCTAACTGCAAAGCACAGTTGTAATTGTTTAGCGACGTGTGCAGTAGATGGCTGCACTCATCCAGTGCGATGTTAGAATGAGATTTTCTTGTTCATCTCTCACTGATGTAGACGTGATGGGAAGCTGTCAATTGCAGAGTGATACGTGATGCAAGAGAGTGGCGGTACTTCAAGATGTTGAATGACGTCACAACGCCGGTCGAAGAACAACTTTTCAGTGCTGGGAGCTCGTGTGACAAGCCACAGATCTTTCTGCGGGCGAAGGAAAGTGTCCACGTTCCATTCCGCTTCCTGACATTCCGCGCGGATCACTCGGTGCCGGATCAAGCACCCTCAGACCCGTACCGACCATTCTGCCAGGATCCTACAAAGACCACTCACACAAAGAATGCTTTTGACCGACTCGAGTCTCGCAGTGTTAAAGTAACTGCTCAGTCATTCATTTTTACGCTGTGCATGGTTTCCACGCCTACTGGAAAGTCCTAATTATCCTGAAAAAAGTTTGGTTCTGGGCAGTCTAGGAAAATAAAGCTTAAAGTTTTGGAAGGTCATAGAAAATGAAAGTCATAGATGGTTAACGAATTTACTGGAGGTTCAAAACAGACAGCATGTAGCACAAGCACAGCACTTTGTCGCCAAAGTACAATGATGAGATAAATTTTAAAATATTTGGCATTTTATGTACTTTGCATTTGGGTATTTTACTATTGTTTACAAAGCACTTTGGCAAGCATGTTTATCGCTTTGTAAAAAACGTTTTGGCAGTCCTGGAAAAGATGTGGATTTTATCCAGTAAATGTGGGAACCTTGACCGTGGAACTTCAGTCTTACGTATGAATATTAAACCCAACAGCTTGCAGCCTGTGAAAGCTTATGCCTAGTTAGGTGCAGATGGTCTATTGGTCTAGTAGTAGAGTATTAGGCTTGCTGTTCTAATCTCACTGTGAGTTATCTGCAAGCAACCTTTAAAAGCAAGTTGCTAACCTACAGTCTGCTCAGGTTAAATCAGCCCCCGCTGCTGTCACCATAGCTATTGGCAACTATTCGACTGTCACCAGACTTTTTATGCTTATTTATATGACAGTGTAAACTCTTGGTATTTTGTATTGATATATAATGATCTTGCATTTGCTGATGTATATTTTACAGTGTACTTGTTGGTTGTTGTACTGCTGGCTGGCTAGGTGGTGTTTCACACGACTGTTATGAAGCCCATTGCAGTACTGTCATTACGAGTCGAGCTGCAGCCACACACTGTGTCTCAGACGTTTCGTTTCAATCACCCCGAACATTCCATCATGAAGAAATCAATCAGGGTTCCACCTCTGCATTCGCTGCCAGGTCTGCCATCTGTCTTCTTATGGAATGAATTTTAGGATGTGTTCGGAGTGACAGCAGTAAACTGAACTGAATGGAGATTGTGAAATATGGTGTCTATGCTCGTCCATGAGTGGGCAATGGTTATATGGGGTGGTCCATAAAAAACGTGGCACTATACTCCACAACATCATAAATGCGTCTCTGCACTGCCTTGTGAAATATAAATGAAATACGAATGTATAACAATAATAGCAAGCAAACATTTTGGTAAATGAACAAAAAACACTTTAGACTAACATTGCAGTTAATGTTCTTATGACATTAAACTCTGTGGGTCTAACACAGTCTAGTGTCATACAGATCATTTACCACAATTTTGGTCTGACGGGTTTTTTCCATTTACCGAAATGTTTACCATTATTGTTAGTTTTTTCTTACATTCATATTTCACAAGGTAGTGTAGAGATGCAATTATGATGTGGTGGAATATATAATAACCACGTTATTGCAAATTGTATGCAGAGTGTGCTGGTGAAAGAATTTTGAAAATCTGCCAATAACTGGTGAGGATATGGACAGAAGTAAAGTGCCACGTTTTTTATGGACCGCGATGTATATGACGTGGCATCGTATTTTGTTTCATTATAGTTCATTTTATTTTTGACAGTTTGAACACAGCTTAAAGTTTTAGTCAATAAGGGAAATTTAAATATAGGCTGTTGCTCACATATACTACGTCGGTGTTCAGCCAGTATAACTCAGTCTGGCCATCCATCGATGGGTGGGCAATGGTTACGGCCATCGCTGGTGAAGAAATGGTGAGGTGACTGACTCATGTATGCAATGCTGCATCGTACTGGTACTTTTACATTTCTCTTTTGTAGCTTTGAGATTGTTGATGTGACTGGCAGTGAAAGGTATGATGTATGTTTTCAGAACTGGGCATTGCTTCTGAATAGATGGACTGTGTACTACTCATTAGTCCGCCCGTAAGCGATAGCTTGCAGAAGCGGACTTAAGTTTTGCTGTGGTTTATTTTTTCTTTTTTTTCCCCTCGCGTAATCTCTGAGCTCCGTGGGCCGATCGCCGCGAAATTTTGCACGATGCTCCTAAGTATGTTCAGTTTTATGATCCCGGGCCGAAATTTTGGGGGAGCTCTCCCCCAAAAATTTTTAAGGGCCAAAAACATGCAAAATTTGGCCCGATTTCGGTCGACTTCAAAGTTTGGCGGCCAATTTCTCCGTAACGGATGAAGGTATTCAAAATCGGTGAGTTACTCGTTCGACACCGATTCCTCCCGCGTTAGGCGAAACAAGTCCGGTGAAGTTTGGTCCAGTAACCTTGGAGATCTCGATGTTGAATTAAAC
>Ga0056128_1005442_pt1 | contig 16018 bp, 14 predicted proteins | sample WorMetLIZISLAND2_FD_71113 | JGI IMG/M metagenome (GOLD analysis project Ga0056128, IMG submission 71113) | Marine gutless worms symbiont microbial communities from Max Planck institute for Marine Microbiology, Germany - Olavius geniculatus... ...
TTACTTTGTTTACCAGTAATAATTTTTAGAATAAATCGTTTGATATGGGCAGAATAACAAAGGATGATCGCTGTTTGATCATGAGCTTACGAACTGAGAACTGTTTTGCTAGGTAATGTGGTCACACAATAAAGGTGCGGTGGGTATAAAAACTTCACGTTTACGCGCCATAAATTTTTTGCTTGTAACAGTGAAAGAATGGTTAAAATCTGTGCTGAATTACCAAAGTTATCCCAAAAATAAAACTGGGTATCCGTTTTTTTTGGAACACCCTGTACACCTATCGTCGCGTGTCAGTATGGCCGTGATCACATAAAAGCATTAGACGTGCAGCAGACATGCATTCGTGACATAAGTTAGCTAGCTTTCTGTCTAATCGAGCTGAAACCGCGTTAGCAGATCAAAAATCGCATAAATTTACTCATCCGTTCGAATCAGTAATATGTAGAAGTATAGCAGTAAATTAAGTCTTAAGTCTACAAATTTTAAAGACAAGTGTGAAAATGTTTACTCTTTTAGCTAAACTTAACATCATTTAAATATCTCAAACATAGCAGATAGTCATAACCTTTATTCTGAGTGGCCCAAAATAAATGGCATGCACCGTTTTCAACTACGTCAATAAAACGCAAACTGCAAAACGCCACTGTTAGTACTGCTTGAAGATTTGTAACTTTTGCTGTTAATTCGTTAATAATTTTTTTCGAAACTCCAGTGTTTAACCACACGCAGATCGTGAATCAAACAGCGTTCATCGTAATCCAACCATCGCGAAGAAATTACCATTTATTCCCATAAGAAATCGGCAGACGAAAAACAACGTCATTTAAAGAAAATGACCTGTGAGTAACTGATAGGCAGAAATGTGTAATTTGCAACTATTTACTGCACAGGCAACAGAAACAGACATCGACGTATCTTCAGAAGCAGCACTAATGGCCTCTTGTTCCGGTCATCACGTCACATCCGGTATCAAAATCAAGCCTTCTAACTGCAAGTTAATGGATTTTTGCACGTTGCTTCCGGCAAAAACTTAAAGTGGATTTGCTTCATAGTACTAATAAGCCTATACAAAATCGTACAAAATCATAAGATCACACATAAAGCAAAACTTAGGCCTATCTAATTTTGTTTTAAAACCATTACAGATTCAACAAACACAACACTATTAGGCACATCGTGCCACCTAGGCCTATAGCGAATATTTTATTTAACTTTTTCTGTAATTTACCAGTGATAAATTTATATGTGTCAGTGAAAAAAAATCAAAATATGTTAGAATCTAATGCAAAAATCGAAGAGCGCACCTTGTATTTATTAAAAATGTCAATATTTTCTATTAGTTGATGATCTGCGAATACAGCGCGCATAAGCTAGATAAGAAAAAAGTCAACCAAACGGCATGCGAACATTTTTACCGTCTAACTGCACGATTCTGCGTCTTAGTGCAAAAATCCAGAACGACGCAAATAAAATGAACACACGCTTCCCGCAGAGACAAGTTCAACATTAATGTCGGCGTTTAGACGATATCATACGACCGGCGCTGGAACTACTGACTTTTAAGCAAGATGCATTATGCATCAGCAGTGATTACAAGTGCTGGTATTTATATAGGCTACGTAGTCATGATGGGAAGCAGTAATTTTACCAAAGACAGCCCCAGGACGCGGTCCGTTCGGCAGAGGGAGCTGTAGCGGCTAAAGACCCGGCAGACATTGTTTGAAACGGCGTTGTGGGTTAAGAAAGTAAGGGGAAGAGATTGCCCTTTTCCGACGCACAGCTGAAAATTTCCGACAGAAAAGATACGAGTACTCAAAAAAGTTTAATATACGTCCCAAATTTCTTGAAAATTTAGGACCTTTAGCTCCAAGTTTCGTATTTTAAAAAATTCCGACAGGCTATAATTCAGAGCCCCCGGGCCGCCCCTGCTAGGACGCGATTGGTCGTTTTCGCGACACACAGTCAAATTCCATCTAAGATCTGGTAGGCTACGTGAAATTGTACAATAAGGCAATAATGCCTGATGACCGGAGAAGTGGCCATTAGGTATGTCCGTCTAGTGGAAACGAACAATTTCGTTGCTAGGCATCGCACACGCGGAATGACTCTTATAGGCCTACAGTAAGGCAGATAAGTCTAGGACTGTGTCCGTTAGATTAAGGCTAATTGAAATCTTATTACATAGTCTACGTACGTTGGGTGAGACTTACGTTGCCAGTAATAATAATTTGTAATAATTTGTTATTATGAATCGACCGCCAATGAAAGCGTATTATAATAACGACGGCGTGCCGCAGCGAAAGAATGCAAAGGGATGCAATCCAATGCCGGTCCACCTAATTAGTTGGTTGCCTGGCTGGTGGTCATATATTGGTGACAAGCGAAAGCCTGCAGAATAACCAAACAGATCAGAATTATTCTCGGCATGGTGGTTGAGCTGCCCCACCGTGGTCAGCCACCTTGTCGTGGTGGTGGGGCTTTGCACCGATGACCCGAAAGATTTCTAAAATCTGAAGGGTAGGAGAACTAAGAGCTGACCAAACCCTGAGAGCAGATTTGCTACACGTTACCAGTGCTTTTGTGCTGGTTTCGGCTTTACAGCCGATTACGGCTTTACAGCCGTCTATTTACGGCTTCACAGCCGTCTACGGCTTTATAGCCGTTACCTGTAACCTTGTGGTTACATTCGGGGATGCGCATTGGGCCGAACTGACACGGCCTCAGCGCTGGGCGGGTGTAAAAGCCTGCCCACCTCAGAGGTAAGGTAAAGTAAAGTAAAATGGTTGAGCTGACGTGAAGTAGGCCAACAAAACTTTTGGTTCGCCGGTTGGGTCGGTATCCTGTTTTGAGTTATTTGTCATAAGGTGAATGAAGAATGAAGATTCATAAGAATGAAGATTCCAGAGCGACGTTGATGCATTTTTGTGGGCTCTATCGAGTGGCGTCAGTGTACGCTACTATTTAAAAATTGTGGCCACGTTCTAACGACTTCTATCGGATGACGGCAAAATATGCCGGCACCATGCGTTTGGCGCACATGCCCCGCTCCCCGGACAAAGATAAATAAAGTAAGATAAATAGAAAAAAGCGAAAAGAGATGGAACAAACTAGTGTATAAATAAAACGTAGGAAAGGCAGGTGCAAGAGTTCGCAATAATGGTTCAAATTTTTAACCCCTATGGCGAACTCTTGCATTAATAGATCACGCGTCGCTGGTACACCGACGATATGACATTATGATATGGCATGATGCGCGTTTTGCGCGAGGGCACTGAAATCGCGAGACCTGAGAATACGGCACCGGAAAAAACGGAAATGTTTGAGCATAGAACTACTGTAAACCGAGTCTTAACGGATATCAATTCATAAATAGGAATCAATCAGAAACCCCCCCCCGAACTTCGCAACGGGCTAAATATACACGCGTAAACAGAAAAAGAAGTCCAACATGCTGAACGACAAACGTCAAGATTGTTTGCAGTTTTTGCCTGCTGTCAGCCATTCTGTCGGCGCTCATACGGAGTCCCTATAGCCGCGCGTGTCTGCAGCAGCAGCAGCAGCAGCAGCGATGACGAAAACGAGCATAGTGGTTGGAGCGTCGGTCCTGGCCGGCAAACTTTCCCTATCCTGTGCTAGACTAATGGATGGCCGTTTGACCACATTGTGGGTTAAACGTCCGCTATCAGTCAATCAACAAGGCCAACTCAGCCTGCCATCCCTCCGGGGTCAGCTAAATGAGTAGTAACTCATGTATATATGGGTTACGGAAGGTGGGGACCTTAGTACAGCTGACTGGGGTTGCCTGGCCGGCCGCTGCGCCAGCCTGTGTCTGCAGGCTGCACACGGTGGCCGTGCGGCAGGCGGCTTAGAAGCGTGTTTGCGACGATGCGCTGTACAAATTGACGACCTTTACCTTTACTTTTCCTTTAGCCAGGCCCGCGTGCCAGCAGTGATGACGTCAGCCGCGTCGAAATCCGTGGCAGCCACACTTCGCTACAGGGACTGAACATTGAACAAAGCTGTTGAAAACTTTTCTAAGAGATTAAATGCGTGCATGAAAACTGGCGGTGGACACTTCCGAGTACTCACAGAGAATGTTTATTTCTTTGTTTTTATTACAATGACAGCGTTTTTTATAACTATAACGAAACATTCTGTGAGCATTAGCTCGAGTATCCAAATTCCAAACATGTCTTGAGATGTCCATCACTTTAATCTGTTCCAGCGTTGTCAGGTGTCGCGTTTTCAGTTGCGCTTTTGCGCTGCCAGTTTCATCTGGCCCATAATGAAAAATTTCCATTAAACGAAATAGCCTATACTCGTAGTTGCGAACTGCCATCTAATTCGCTTAATAAAAATTATCAATGAACTAATAAAGCTAAAATTAATTTAAACTAAAATGAGAGACAAAAACGGGTACCGGTGCCTCTTTCCTCCGCTGTGATTTTGTTCAAAGCCGACTTCACTAATTCGACCAGTTTGTCCCATCTTTTTTCACCTTTTTCCTATTTATCTCCCTTTTACTTATCTCACTTAAAATGCCTATAAGAACTTTACATAAACCACCGAAACAAGCCATAAAAAGTCATGCATTTAAAAATTATCTTTAGGGAAAATACCATTCCCTGTGGCTCGACTGCTTGACGACGTGCGCAAACTCAGCATGTCCAACTTTCGGTCTGTCTGGTAACGTGAGAAAGTAATTATTTCGCAAACACTGGTCATCACTCAGTCACAACCTTATCGGCAGTCGTCAACACGAAACTCAGACGACGAATAAATATTTATTGTTATTATTACTAAAATATTACTTTTTATCAATTACTGTTATCGCTGTTAATACTTTTATTTGTAGCCAACCAGCAAAAAGCCAGCAGACTATAATCACGGCTTGTGCAGTAGCAACAAGCTGTTGTATAAGCAATGTGCCAAGTCAATGAAAAAGCCAAAAATTCGACCCCTCACTCTCCCACATTTTTCAAACGATTTTTCTGAAACTTAAAACCAAGAAAGATATACGGATATGACCCAGCATGCAAAATTTGGTTGATGTGAGACGACGGGAAGGGGGTCTGCGAAAATGGCGAATTTTTGTTTACTTTTGGTTCTTTCTTTTTTGTACGCTTCGCCTCGCGTCCAGATCACACCGTAGGATCGATCACGACAAATGAAGGCTCGAAACGCGTGTTTCTGCGCAAAATGTGCTTTTTGGGGATCTGGATGATAAAAAGTAAAGTTTATTCGTCAAACTCTTCAAAAACATGATTTTGGGGGGCCTGGATAGGCATTTTAAGCCAAATTTGCGAAATTTTCAAATCGCGATATCTCAAAAAATTTAAATTCGAGTAAGGCAAAATATGAAGGGCAAGTTTAGGACCGCAAACGGGCTTCGCGGGTGGTCCGGCGTTACAGAATAATAATTTAGGATGGCGGTGGCCGCCATTTTGAATTCGGTTTATCGCTTATAACTCGCTTGCTAGTAGATATATTTGCACGAAATTTGGCAGGTGGACTAAATTTAACGTCTTATGTACAGCTTTAGGCCTACCATAATATCAAACAAAAATAACTTCCAATATGGCGACGACCGCCATTTTGTATTTTTGCACGAAACGTAGGCCCTAATAACTTAGCTGCTGATTGAGATATAATTATGCAATTTTGCAGAAGAGTAGCCGGCAACTACTGGATGTAGGTTATGTGACCATAATCGACAACAGTAATAAGTTAAAAATTGTCGTGGACGCCATTTTAAATTTCATTTATTGCTCCTAATATGGTTGCTATTCTACGTGTTTGCGCAAAATAAATCCAAGATGCCAGCTATGTAGCAGTTGTTGTAGTTGTAGTAAAAACTAGCAGGCTATAGTGAATTTTGATAAAACCGGAAATATTACATATAAAAACTGCAAATAATTTATTTAATGTTGTATAAGCGCTGATGTAAAAATAGCAAAAATCAGAAAAGTATTTATAAGCACGAACATTATGCATTAGCTTAGACATTTATATCTGGCTACTGAGGACAGATTAAATGTCTAAGCTAATACATTACTTCGTGCTTATACTTTTTGATTTTTGCCGTTTTACATCAGCGCTTATACAACATTAAATAAATTGTTTGCAGTTTTTTTATATATAATCTCGTAATATGAACGACAATGGCATTTAGGTCTTAGTCAGTGGTGAAAGTGCAGAGGAAGGAGAACGCATTTCCACGTTGTAGAGCCAGTGACCGACAACCGCTGGAAAAGATAAGTTGTTTTCTTGGTGTCTGAGTGACGGCTATTATTCGTCACTAATTCCACTGCCTGGTGGTTCCATATGACTCAACGGCAACTGGCACACAGATTTGCCTATTGGACAGTTGCTTATATTTAGCCTCCTTGTTAGTCGACGCTTTGTCGGCTGCAGCGCTTGTTGTGGTCGGCGTGTTAGCAAGGTGGGAGTAGGCATATTGTAGGTGTCTGGCACTGTGACATCCCACGACATCGATTCACCTACCCTGGAAGGACGAAAGACTGACCTGACTAATTAATGCTTTCATTAAAAATAGAATTGTTCGTGGAAGCCTGTCAACGTAAAGACGTCGCGACACATTATCACACCAAACCAGAGCAATCAAACGTCGATATCGGATTTTTTCTCGCGATTAAGTATAATACGAAGTCACGCCACACGGAGCATGCGCAGTGTCTGCAACTGATATCGTCAAAGCGGGTGAGATTGATGACGTCATAACTCGAGAATGGATGGATGGACGTTCGCGATTAGTTCGCGAACGGATGACGGTGAGCGCGATACTGGAGGCCTTCCAACGTGAAAGGGTCGGAGATCAAGGTCATAAGGTCAAGCAAAGCGTCAGCAGCAAAGGCGTCGCAGATCGATAGCGCAAGGCTGTAGGCCTATTGGCTGCGCCTTGGTGACAATTTCTCTATAGTACGCGACCGACTTAACACAAATTAGGTTAAGTGGGCAGAAAATATACGACGGAAACCTCGGCCTTGGTTTTCGACCAAATTGCATAATTATACAGTAGAATACAAGACTACCAATACAATACTAAACGCGTTATAGGCCTACACTTGAAATCAGAAACGAATAATGCATTAATTTGTCGCTAAGTCGAGTCTGTATTGTCTTGATTCTAGCGGGTGTTAGCGGTCATAAGAAGCCCAGTTGTCGCTAAAATGGTGCCGACCGTACTGGTTGTCACTAACTTCAAAGGTCATTCAAGGTCGATAATTTTTTGACTTCATCGGAAAAGGCGTATACCACTTCCTGTTAGTGATTGATAATAACCGGCCCTATATCGCACCATTTCTGAGATATGGCCACCTATAGCTTGAAATATTTCATTCCGAAGTGCGCCATGATTTTTCAATGTCATCCAAAATTAGCGATTTATATGCCATTTGAAAGCCAGTATGCGACATCCTATTAGTGATCAATAGCAACGTATCTTGTACCGTTAAGCCACAATACTGCCGTAACAGACAGACAGACAGACGACAGACGGACGACAACTCATGACAAAAGGCTGACCTTAAGCTTACAGCTTAGCGGTCGGCGCAAAAATGCAAGACAATGTACAAAGATATTGCAGTAATAAACCAAAGCAGATGAAATCCCACGTCTCGTGCTTTCGCTCTAGGCTTAATGCTGCACTTGATCACCACTTTATTTGCGTTCACTGCTATAACGGTTTAAAAAGTCGCTGTTTAGTTTAGCAATATTCTATCAATTGTGTTCAAGATTTATCAGTGAAAAAGGCTATATTTCCCCACGATTGTTACTTATTTGTGAATAATCCGTACGTCTAGTTGAAGTCGAGAGATAATTACTATATTCAATTCAACTCGATCGTTTATTACACCAAAGGCAGCATGACAAACATACAAAATACACATAACATCATATAAAATACAAAACAGCATTTAAAACTAATTGCGTTCTGAGCAACGAAATTTTTGCTCGCTGTCAGAAGAAACTTAAACACTCGAAAAGTGACACGAGGGGGCGCTGTTGACTTCTCGAAGTTGTGTGATTGCCTCTTCCCCAACTTCGCAAGACGAACGGCTGTAGTAACAAATGAATCATTCTTTTGCGTTGCTTTGCATCAGGCTACGAAATGAACTAATCAAATGGATCTTATTACCTCCGCCAAGAAAGTAATGTTTTTGCCAGACTTGGTTTGTTTGTCTGTCTGTCTGTGTGCAAGATAACTCAAAAAGTTATGGATGGATCTTTCCGAAATTTTGAGGGTATATCGGGAATAGCACAAACTACTAGTGATTCAATTTTGGGGGTGATCCGGAAAGAATCCTGGATTCTGGATCACTTTAACATTTTTGTTACTATTGCTTTCAACGGGGCATAAGGGAAACCGCTGCAAAACCGAAGATGGTGCTGCCACCTAGCGAACAACATTGCCTTGGCGGAGGTGTGCGGGCTCTGACTGCTTTCTAGTTCAACAAGCGACGTGCACTCGTCCATTTGACACGCTCTACACGTGTTAACCCATAGTGCGATAAACATAGCTCACTCAAACAAGCGTTTAAAACAAATTAGCTCTGTAATCAGCCTAACTCACAAGAAAATGAAATTTAGACTATAAAACATTATAGACAAAGTTATTGCAATGACAAAAATATTGTAATGCTATACTTTTATGTAATGCTGCCCAACTGTACTTTTTCGTTTAAAATCGGCTGGTTAAACAGCTATAGCTAATGATTAAATATGAATTATTTATTAAGTAGGCTTAACTGACACCTTAAGATAAGACTTTGTGCTAGTTCTTCTCGCTCGCACCAATTGGCGACCCACCATCAGTGAACTAGGTTCAAGTTTCACTATTCTATCTTGCTCAAGGCGATTATTGATTTATTGTGCCTACAACTATTTTCGCCCAGGTTTCGACCAGGTCGCGACGAGTCGAAAACAAATTTCCGATTAGTCGCAAACTTTTTTCTGCTCCTAAATTGCTGAAGACCCAGGGCCGGATTTAGCTTGTGGGAGGCCTGGGCTCAGTGGCGTATTTGGGATTTCACAAAGGGATTGGCTATTGAATTACAGGGTTTTAAAAATTGAGGGGTTTGGTGGGAGACCCCCTGTTGGAGGGAGGCCTGGGGCCCGGGGCCCCCGGGCCCCCCTAAATCCGGCCCTGTGAAGACCTGGTTATGGCAGGTAGAACCGCAGACTCGCAAACTGTCCATCTGCAGAAAATAAAATAATGTGTAAAAAAATAAACAGGAAATAAAATTCACCAGTAAAGCCACGATGACTATTACGTAAGAGAAACAATGTATTCTGTATTTAAATAGCAGTAAACTCTTATGCCGCATAAAATGTTCACCGACTGAAATGATGGGAAACGTCGAGAAACACTCACGCGAGAAAGTCGCAATGAAGTGGAGAAAGAGTGTGATGCGGTAAATTACCAAGAGACTGTATATGTGGGTGCTCAGCCGAGACAACCAAAGGCGTAACGTTTATCTCCGGTCAACATTATAGCCATCAGTCGTTGTCATCAACAGGAGAACGATATATCGTGAACGACACGAATTATACATCAGTCTTAAATCCATCAGCACAACGAACGTGCCGACACGCATTAACTATTAAAATAAGCTTTATACGAGAGTGTCAATCTTAGTACAATTGACGCGTCATCATCGCCGGCATCACCGTCAATATCAGTTTGTCCAAGAACACAAACATTTTAAAATATACTGCCCATAAGATGTATAGCAAAAAACCGTGCGTTGTTTGCGTTAAAAGTCCGAAAATCCAGAATTGCATAGCTGCCTTTGTAAAGGTACAGAGTAAATTGCATAACAAAAAAGCTCAGCTGTCGCTAGAAAAAAAACCGACCGTACCGCTTACGTCCGAAGCCCAGCGGCGGACTTCCAATCACGGAGAGAAAGCGATTTCTCAGAGGTGACAGTTTCATGCCGACTATGTTAACAAAATGCTGCAGTTAAAAGCTACAATTAACGCTCGTATAACACACGTCGCGCGCGGTGACACGCTGTCGTCTCGCCAAGCGATATAAACAGCGACAACCGTAAATAATCAACGGAAATATCGGACGCAAATTTCTCAAATTTTTCTCACAATAAAAAGCCTTGCTAGGAAAGACACGCTTGCAGTACTGACCTTCAAGGTCATCCAAGGTCAATAATTTCCATCTCGTCTGACAAGGCGTACGTCACTTTTTATTAGTGATTAATAGTAACTTTGGTCCTATCTCTCACCGAGATACGGCCACTTATCTTTCCATTAAAAATTGCGGCACAATTGCTGCAGATGAACACACGGTTACTATTGACAGTTTATAAGAAGTCGCCAGCGCCCTATCCGATAGAACGGTTGCAGACTTCCTACGTCTTACTGTTTAGCCAAAATACCGTACGTTTGGCATACCATAGTGCATTTGACCCTTCAAGGTTATCCAAGGTCAATGATTTTTGTGTAATTTAAAATGGTGTATGCCACTTTCTATTAGTGATTAATAGTAACCTAGGCCCTATCTTTTACTATTTCCGAGATATGGCCGATTTTCCATTAAATTTTCTAACCCCCCGTCCACTTAATCCACAATTTTCAAATGTTCCCCTTGCGCTAAATCGCTACAATTTTGCACGCCCGAGTTTAGGACACAAAGCTAATTACTCCTCACCGAGCTTACCTTTAGTGACAATACATCCGTTACGGACGACGGACAGACAGACGTACGGACAGACGGACGACAACTCGTACCAATACAGTAGTTCGATCCTTACTTGAGCACGATCGACTAAAAACTCACACAAGCACAAAATATAAACTGTTGTAGCGTACTTGTTTTGTCTATAAATGTTGCGTAATAGTTCCAAAACTGCCATGCGTCTTAAAAAGGCTTAGCTTCAGATCAAACGTAAAATTAGAACTATATTAAAATACCAGTTAATACCTAGTTAAAATACCAGTTTTCGTATAACAGGTCTAAATGCCGACGTTTACATTTTACGTTACATAACGGCCTTAGCGGCGCCACACTAACATTGCGTTAGTGTAAGCTTAAAAAGAGATCTAGTCTCCGCACGATGTCAGTGACCGCAGTTTTAATTACCACCAAACGGTCGCAGATCACAGAATACGGGCCATCGAGTCCTCTTGTCTGCCTGTGAAATTAATCTACTTAACCATACACAATCATAACTCCCTATACTCGTAGGCCTACCACAGATTATCCGCTCGGCACAGTCGTGCCCACTGCTCTGGTATAGGCCTGCAGTGCGCGGTAAAAACATTTCTTAAAGTTTTTTTGCCATTTTCTCAGTAATCGCTGAAAATTTAGCCTCGAATTTTTACAGACTTTGTTCCCACTGATATTCATGTAACAGTGCTAAAGAGCATGTCGTTACTTATTATACAAAGACAAAGTTATGTTTTCCCGTAAGCTAATGTTCACGTGCAACGACGTAACAAATGTACACCTGTCTTTTCTACAAAATTTAAACTGTAATTTTTGTTATCGAATCAAAGGAAGCATTAACGTCAAACTTATTTCAACGATAAAAATATTAAATTTAATAGTGTATATATTTGCCCTGTTAGTCAGTCCGATTGTTTATGTTATATCGTTATTTTGAATCTGCCTGTAACTGAGCGCACTAAACTAATTTTCAACACTAAATCAGCTAAAAGCATACTTGCTGCGAGATATTGACGACATATAAAATGTACTAAGCGCAGTAGAGACATTTGAGTATGCGCTATAACAATTCAAACGTTACTTTTCTTTACGGCTAGTTCACACTTACTTACTTAACAGTTAAGTTGAGTTTCGTCGTAAATGTGAAATGCTTCATCAAGCCCAAATTCCATTACGGCAACTTTCACCAAAACTGCCCCGCAGGGAAAGTCCTGGACACAAATCATGAAAGTCGCGGACACAAACCATCTCGACATGTCGAGATGTTTGCGACAAAGTCCGTGACAAAGTCCGCGACAAGTTCCCGACAAAGTCGCGGACTTGTTGCGGACACAAATTACGAAAGTCGGCGACGTGATTTGCGTCGCGGACTTTCATGATTTGTGCCGCGACTTTGTCAGGAACTTGTCGCCGACTTTGTCGCAAAATCGGCGTAATGGAATTTGGGCTTTAGCCTACTCACCGTTGTTAGCGGCGGTGAAGCCGAGCAAATGACGCTATAGTATGATATGATGCTACTGCGAGGTGACGAAGACGTCGACTGTAGAGAATGACAACTGAGCCGAAGTGTCGCCGAACTGCCAAGGCACGCACAGCATAGGCCTACCATGCAGCAAACATCCCTATTAGCAGCAGCAGCAGCAGCAGCAGGCAGAATAAAACGACACTTATGATATTAAAAACTTATTAGTACGAGCAGCGTTTGTACATAAAACCCGCCCCTTCGGACTGATCTCACGAATAACTGGACTTGCCTACGGTTTGTAAAAATTTTGTTTTACTTTATTTATCTAGTTTTAATGATAATTATTTTTTTTAGTTTTTTTTGTTTTCGGCCCGTTTTTTTAATTTTAATGTTAGACATTATAACAGTAATTCTATTTCGGTTTCTTTTAGTTCATTTTTTATTTAAAACGTTTTAGCTATATTTTAGTTTATGTGCTTTATAAATTAAACTGACAGCTGTCTGTCAGGCTTCAAATGCAAATTCGTAACCTATCCTACTGTGAATCATCTATGTTTTCTTGACCCACAGGCAAACTCACGCATGTTCATGTTCGTTTATTAATGCAGCTAGACAAAAACGCAAGAACGTGTACAGAAACTTAAATAAAAGTTTACAAAGTTCATATTATATAAATCTTTATTCGCCACACAGGCAGCAACCAGACAGACAGACAAACAGACTTGTCAACTTTACATTAAACGAATGTATGATGATGAGACACAAAATGATACAACGACTACACAGAAAGAGGAAATGCAGTTTAGAACCTCAGTACAGACAATCCATACATAACAGAATTAGTGGAACATGGCATTTTATGGACAAATAATGATTTACGACGACTTAGTTCAGTGTCCAATGCACACAAACCAGTATTAACTTGAATAAGCCCAATAGCCAAATCTGTGCTAACCTAAAACACTTTCCAATAAACACATCGCCATGCTTTACATGACCGTGAAATCTCACTACGGGTCATGTTAAAACACTCACATGCATACAGCAAGAGTGGCTTACAATATGACTGAATCAAATGCATAATCACTATATCATTACTGAATCCTTTAACACGATACAGAATGCCATTCAGGGCTCTAAAGAACCTTGCTTTATATTCATGGAGACTCAGTCTAAGTTTCTTGCCACACAACAGGTGAACACTCAGATATTTGAGTTTACACACAAACTGTAGCTCGCAACCATCAATAGCAAGCTTGGCACAGTCTACCGCATAATTGTAACCAACCGGTAAAACCATGGACTTGGCTACATTAAATTTCATATCTAAATAATGTGCTCAAGTTTCACAAATCTTTAACATTCTCTGCAGCATGTTTAGAGATGCTGATAACAAGATTATGTCGTCTGCATGCATAATTCAACCCACATACATCCCGCCAACATAACAGCCAAGCTTGGAAGAGCTTAGAGAGTTAGCAATGTCATCAACAGATATAGCAAAAAGCACTGGCGATAACAAACACACAGGCCGCACACCACAGGTCATACAAATCATACGCGAAACAGCGTCATTCCAACGCACAAAAGCAAAACCTCTACTGTACCAGTTAATTAACAAGTTGAGAAAACATTTTGGAACTTCACGCTTCATCAGCTTCAAATACAAACGATGATACCACGTGACTAATACAGGGCCTAATAATGTAGGCCTACTGTGTAACGATGTCTTAAAACATGCCACCTTACTTTCAACAACAAAACAGGAATTGTGTTGGATTTTTACGCGCCACAGCAGAATGCTTCGCGCGTTTTAGCCATCGTCTAGGCGTCCGTCTGTCTGTGCGTCTGTCTGTTCATCCGTCACACTCTGGCACTGTATCAAAACGGTGCAAGCTAAAATCACAAAATCTTCACCGTGGGCTGCCACAAAGTCTCTAGTTTTTCGTGACAAAATTTCGTGCCTCGGCGTGCCAGGGTTCCTTTCTAACGAGAGCGTCAAAGATGGGTACCCCCTCTAAAAGTCGTTATTTTGACCCTATTGGCTCTTCTAGTGTGAATACGGTTGCAGATAGGCACACACATGTTGCTTACCATAACAAGCACTGGTCATGGGCTTTTTAGTTTTATTAAAATCGAAGACCTTGAACGATCTTGAATCCCTCCCCAAAAAGGGGTTTATAGTAAATTTTTCGCAATTTTTGAATGCAGCACATATTTCAACATTGAATTGCGACAAAATGGCTGGAGATAAATTAAAACAATTTGCGCAGGAATTTTCAGCATTTAATGTAGATTTTAGCAGTTTAAGTCCTGACTCCGTATGTTCAAGGAGACCGGCGCAGGTGGGCGTCAAAGACAGCTACCCCCTAAAAAGTGGTTATTTTACTGCAATTATTTCGTGTAGCGTAAAACGGTTGCAAATAGGCACAGACATGCTGCTTATCATAACAAGCACTGATAACTCACTCAGTCACTGGTAACGGGCTTTTTTAATCTGTCAACATTGATGACATGATCTTGAACGATCTTGAACCCCCCCCCCCTTAAAAAGGGGTTTTTGGTAATTTTGTTTCGCAATTTTTGGATGCAGCGCACATTTCAACACCGAATTGCGACGAAATGGTTGGAGATAGACCAAGACAACCTGCACACGAAATTTTCAGCATTAAACGTAGACTTTAGCAGTCCAAGTCCCGACCCCGTAGGTTCAAGGAGGCCGGCGCAGGCGGGCGTCAAAGACCCTACGCCCTCAAAAAGTGGTTATTTCACCGCAATTATCTCGTGTAGCGTGAACACGGTTGCAGATAGGCACAGGCATGCTGCTTATCATAAAAAGCAATAGTGACAAGCTTTTTATTGCTGTAAACTTCGATGACCTTGAATGACCTTAATTTTCTGAAATAGGGGTTTTAGTGGGTTTTTTTGCAATTTGTGGCTGTGGCGTAGATTTTAAGAGTGAATTGCGTCGAAATGGATAAAGATAGATCAAGACAACCTGCGAATAGGAACTGCTAAGGCTGTCGCGCGTCTCATGAGCTTTGCTCAAATTACTTGTTTTATGCATGAATTACGAATAGCAGGAAAAAGATAACAGTGCAATAAAAACTGCGGGATTAAAAATTTAGTACGAACAGTGCAGTGTTTGTACATAAAACCCGCTCCCTTGTGTTCACACGGCATACCAAAGTAATCAAGTAACACGTATGCGCTCGCCGTAGCTAAAAAATAAAAGCCATAGAACTCAGGTATTTGTGAATAGACTGCTTCGACACTATTAGTCAGAATATCCCCCTAATCTTCAGAGGACACTGAGATATAAAAGATCGACGAGAAAAACTCTAACAAATGGCAGATGCTATTTAACGCTGACAAATGTAAGATTATACACATTGGACATAGCAACTGTAATGCTGACTACTATACACTGTGTCCCAAAAAAACATCCCCAACATTTTTATCTGTAACTTAAAAACCGATTATCGGATTTTGATAATTTTTGGTACGAAAATTCCTGACACAACTTGCTATCAAATGATTATTTAGTTTTCCACCTCACCTGATGTATGCTTCTGCACTACCTAGGGAAAGCAGATCAAGCGAAATATGTGTTGAAATAAACAGAAAACCTGAAAAAAACATCCCCAGCATTATCAATCGTAACTTAAATAAAGATCAGCAGATTTTAATAATTTTTGGCAGAAATATTTCTGACACAACTGGCTATTAAATAAGTGTTTTAGTTTTTATCTCACCCAATGTCTGCTTTTGCACTACCTGGGGAAAGCAGACCAGGTATAATACGTGTTAAAATGAATGGAAAAACGTCAATAAATTCCATCTGTCCT
>Ga0056128_1005443_pt1 | contig 16014 bp, 5 predicted proteins | sample WorMetLIZISLAND2_FD_71113 | JGI IMG/M metagenome (GOLD analysis project Ga0056128, IMG submission 71113) | Marine gutless worms symbiont microbial communities from Max Planck institute for Marine Microbiology, Germany - Olavius geniculatus... ...
GGTATGGGTGGGGGAGGGGACAAGCCCCTTTCTCCAACCCACCAAAAGGTTTGGGGTTTAGAGAGCATCATAAATGTGGGAAACCTGGAATAGCAAGGGAATTTGGCGTCTGCCATGGGAAACTTAACAACAGTTCAGAAATTGAAACTTTGCATATAGCTAGACATTGGTCAGAAGACCCGTCATATATGACGGTGACAATTGCTACATTCATTTGATATAAATTTGCTCGAAAATCGAAATATAAGTAAAGATTGGTGTACAATGCTCCACAGTTAATTAACCAAGAGAAATTTGAGAGCAGTTGCAAATTTTCGACAGCGGAGGTTATTGTCACTACTCAAAATTTTAACTTTGCCTCTTAGTTTTTCAAAAATGATGGCTTTCAGCCTTAAGTGTTGCATTTTTGAACCAAAATTTTCAGTGAAGAAAATTTTTGACAGCCAAAAATTTAGGGGGTAATGGGTGAGCAATTGCTCCCTGCCCATTTTCTCCCAGGATGGCCCTGCTACTAAGGATCCTGGAGACGTACCAATGTTGTTTGTCAGTGGCGAATTCAAGGGGGGGCTGCCGCCCCCTATTGACTAGATGCATCTTAAAACAAGTGAAAATTTTGCAGAAAAATGCATTATTTTTGCATAAAATTTTCAAAAAAAATTAGCAGAGGGGCAAGCCTTCTCTCGAGACCTCACCCTCTATACCCTTCTGCCCCCCCACCTATTCTAAGTTTTTGGATCCACCACTGTGGTTTGTTGATATTGTTGATCACAGTTAATCATTCTGAATCACTGAATGAGTTGCATTAATATATGAACTGCCATATAGTTGTTACTGTTGATGTATTCAGTGGCTTCTATCCCCCCTAATCTGGAAGCAAAATTGAGCACAACTTTTCCCCAGTTTTGGACTCAGGTCCCCCCAATTTCTGACTCAAGTTTTCTTCTCCATTTTGGGCTTCTTTCGCTTTCTAGGGAGGAATTTTTGTTAGGGGATTCAAAAATAATAGGGAAGTAAATAATAGGGGGAATTGAAAATAGGGGGAAGTTTTGTTAAGCGTGTAGTTTGCCCAGTGAAAAATAGGAAAGAAAGTTTTGATCTATACCCTTGACAAAACTTCCCCCTTATTTTTCACTGGGCATAAGCTGTGGATATAAGCCACTGTATGTATTGCATGACATATTTACTTGTATATATGGGCCTACATGTATGAAAATGATATCATTGTCAGGATTTTGTTTCAATTTTTATGTCTAGCTGTGTGTTGATACTGAGCAGTGGCGTCTGCGCACATTGAGGACTACACCCAAAGCATATTACGTTTCTCATGGGGGCAACATTTAAGACCTCAAGGGGGCAGTCATCATTCAACCAGAAGTGTTTTGTGAGGCTAGTAAAATGCACCAAATTCATTTTCAGGTGGGGCTTCGTCTCATACCTCACTGGGGGAGCTTATAATGCTCCCCAGACTCCGTAATTGTCTGGGTAGGGAAATACCCCTCTTATTCCTAATTCCAATTCCATTCGACGCCCAGGCCATTTCAGTCGTCTTTTTCCACTTGCAAAATTTCCGCGGGCGCCCATGAGTAGGCCTAGGCTACGGATATGCCGTCATCTACCATATCCAAGGAGAAATGCAGCACCTGACAGAATGTGACGTGAAAGTGGTTGGACGTTGAGTGGGCTTAGACATTAGAGGAGGGGGGCTTGCATACTGTGTCCAAAAGGGGGTTTATTTATATGCCCGTGATAACGACTAATTAGAAGCGTGTAGCTGTACAAACAGCAAAAACTTGGCTGAGCAGTTCAGCAGTAAAAAATAAAGAGAACCTCTTTAATTTTCTTTCATTTTAGATAACTAGCCTAAAGAGTGAAAGGATCAAATTCTGTGTCCCAGATTTATCCACGGAAGGAGTAGGAACGATTCTTTTTACCCAACATTTTACTCGAATCCAATTATTGTTTTCTGTCTGTCTTTTTCTATAGTCCTATAGTTGTTTGTAGTTTACAACAATTTTCAGCGTACTGTGATTTTTTGTAGGGCCTACTTATGTATGCTTATGGGCTTATCTCGCATTCGGTTAGCTGAACCGTGATCTCAGTCGGCAGTTCAGATTCGAGTTAAGCCAAGCATCAACGCTTGAAGCCGCAGACCATTATTTTACATAATAGTTCATATCTATGGTTAAACCGCTGTGACGAAAAACAAATTACAGTTGAACTGGGATCAAAGTCAAATTTGACCTCAGATTAAAGTTGAAGCACGTCGTTGCATCTCGCATTCTCGCTCTTAGTTACCGTACCGATTAACTTCGATCAGTTCGGTTTTCTGTCCTTCACTAAAAGACAATATCATAGATATAATTAGTTAAACATCGTAATATCTATGGTTTTGATGATGTAATCGTTTTGTTGACTTATAAGTTGGCACAATAAATAAATTATTACAGCGTGACACAAGTGCCAAGTGAAGTATGCAGGTCGGCGAAGTAAGAGACGCTCAAGAAGCCGACTTTGAACATCTACGACTGCTGTGTACTCGCCACGATGGTTGGAAACAGGTCGGTAATGGCGTTGTTGCCCTGGCGACGGAGCCTATACTGATGCATGTGGGGGTTTGAACTTGAACGGCGTGAGAGCCTCACGGTTAAGTAGGGGAAAAAGAAGCAAAAATGTTTATACTAATCCCTGATAATTCAAGAATTAATGGTTTTTGTAAGGGAGTGTCTACACTCCTTGGTTGATGCTATAACCCCGGAAGGCGGCGGTCGTTTCGTGAATAATCTAGTGTTGTTAATTCTTGTGCATCATGGGGCTTGCAGTGCAAAAAGTTTTGTATTGGAATACTCTTTTATATTTGTGTGAATTGTTATGTAATCTGTTTTTTGAGATGCTGTCAGATTGTAAGTCAGCTTCAGACATTTATTAAATTATGAATTGAGTATTCTATCAGGTGTCACGAAAGACCACTTTGGCCACACCAACCACACCAGCATTAAATGTGTGATGAGATTGCTAAGCCTCGCCCTTATCTTAACATGACCCTGACCTCTAAACCTTACCTTTCTTACTTGATCTGATCATATTTGGTGCCGATGTGGTCGGTGTGATGTTTCGTGACACTGTATCCTATCTATATATATATATATATATAAGTCCACAAATTCCATAGAAAAAGTCCACAAATTCTGTTGCGTAGTAATTCTGTTCCACCGCTGATGTGCATAGGTTTGCAACAGGAACGTAATGGAAATCAGTAAGATGCATATCGTTGCAATTTTGTGTCATACAGTGCTCTGTGAACAACAATTTGCCACAAATTAGTCACTCATAAGCAAGTAATATGATCCTTGCATGGAGTAGAAAATTTGGTGGTGGTTCTAGCATGGGCCTGGTGGTGCTGAAGCTTATCCATAATTTAGCTGAGCAGTGAGTACTAGTCTTCGGAACCACCATCATGCGCCACTGCCCTTAAGGCCTCGGATCGCAACCAACCATTAAGTTAGTGGTCTCAGACTGCTGAGGTTCCATGCTGCTGCTGTCACCGATAAGCTAGCAGTTTTAGCAGTTTAGCAAAAAAAATCAAACAATGTGTTGTGCTCACACTGCTGCAAGCAGAGCCACCAGCATGAGTCACGGTGCCGTTGGTGACAATCACTGAATGAATATAGTTAATAGTGCTATAGGAATTACTAATGTCACAGTAGTTTATCACTTCTCATTACGAATCACATATAGGTTGTTGCTTTTGGGTTTCAGAAATTTGTACTAGTGACAGATATCTTAGCAGTTCAGACCGCTAAGCCAGCTGCTAAGGCTTAGCGGTTTGGACTGCTGCTAGCTTAATGTCTTAGCAGTTTGAACTTCTAAGCCAACCATTAACACTTCAGACCAGCTATTAAGGTCTTAGCAAACGGTTCCAGGGATTGGTGAGGACCCTTTGTTTAATGTGCATAAGACACTGGTCGATGGCAAGTTTTATTTGTGAGTTGGTATAAGTAACTTGCAATCTGTTCAGCAAGGTTCGAGGTGGATCACTGCACACCCAGATTTTTGTGATAAAACTGCCAGTGGTAGAAATGATTTGATTAATTCATTTGCTGGTGCCAATGATAAGTACCAGTAGAGCATTTGCGTGACTTCAATTTGATTTGCATGTTTTTTTACATTGCAGGCTTATTTCAAGAATTCAGTCATTGTTTGGGTCAAGTCAAATGAAGTGTCAGAGTTCAACATGATTAAGGTATATAAGATATTATATTGATACTAGTTCTTTAGTCTAACAAAATGTTTCACTGATTCTCTGTTTATTTGATGGCTGAGTTTGTGCACTGTAGGGTCAGTGCTGTAAGTAAATAAGTAAAACATGAATTTACACTTTGTCCTATAAAAAGTAACCCCTAGACATTGTACAGTAGAAGTGTCAAATCTGAATGAATCTAAACAAAATTTTGTACACTTAATTTCTAATAAATTCCTGAATGGATCACCGAATTTTGTTAAAATATCATTTCTTAGTGGAGTTATCAATTGTTGAATATTAATAACAAAATTTCTCCATTACCAATATAGTGTTACATAATGTAACTGCACAACTGCAGTCGCCAATCGGAATTGATGTTTGTTGAGGCAATTAACCTAAACAATAAGGTCAACAAAAACAAAGTGGTATTTCTTGCAGATGATCAATTGATCATGTTTTAATTAAACTGTTGAGACAAGATGAAGAATATGATGTTAAAAAGTTTATTGCAGAATTTTCCAGCAAGCCGTGGACCCTGTCAGAATTAAAGAAGCTGTTGCGGAAGATCGATACAGACGTTGTGGGGTGACCTCACAAAAGCCACTACTACTATTGTTGCCTGGACAGATTTTACTGAAATTTGGTACTTTGACTGCCAATAAACGATGCATTGTTGACATAAATCTCAAAATGCCAAAATCCGACGTTGAGTTATGCAAATGTATGGAGTGGTTTACTTATGTAATGCCATACTGGTAACAGAGAAATTTTGTTTAATAACTTCGTTAAAAATGATATTTTTCAATGAAGTTTGGTAGTTGCTTCAGGAATTTATTGGGGATTTAGCATACAAAATTTTGTTCAGATTCGTTCTGATTCAGCATTTCTATTGTATAATGTCTACGGTTTTACTTTTTTATTGGACACACTGTATATAGATTTTGATCATCAATGCTAGAAAAGCTCCTGCTGCACTTGCACAGCGGTGCATTATGAAGTGTTTGCAGTTCTCGGCATTTTAGCAATGGAGCAGGACATTTGGGTGCTGTTATTTGGGCGCCACTATTTTTGCGATTACCATTTGAGTGCTGAGACATTTGTGTGCAGGGACATTGGACACTTGGGCATCGCTGTTTGGATGCCAGTCGTTTATTCACCAAACCATGACACTGGCATTAACAGGGCTTGACAATTACTCATGAGGTTGGCGGGTGTAAATTGCACGTAATTTATGTGCACAGATTGGTTGATGTGGATGGCCGCATATCTTGTTGGCACTAGGCCGACATCTTTGCTCTGTATAAGGCCACTAAAGTTACTGCTCATTTCTGTTGTTGAAGGTTTAAGGTGGTGACACTGCTCTTATGAGAAGCCCATCTCAGAGTTACGGAGTGTCACTTGCCATATGGGATCACACAGTGTTACCTGCCACCCGACACAGGTGAATGCTCCCCGCCTTAACCCCAGCCAGATAGGCCGGTACTCGATTTACCTATCCCGGAGGGAGAGAAGGCTGAGTTGACCTAGGCAGCTGGTTACATACCGAATGGTTTACCTGCTCGCAGACAGGTCACCCATCCAAGTACTAACCCAGCCTGGCATAGAGTAACTTCGTTGATGGGATGAAACTCATTACCGCTACGCCAAGCCACCAGAGCTAGTGTCTCACATTGAAACGTCTTTGCTATCTGCATATCCATAATTTGACTGTCTACAGAATTTCAGTGATAGACTGCATGTCATTTTCTCATACATTGATTTGATGCTGAAAAAATAGGTCATCTGTCATGCCACCAACCGCGTGTATTTCTGTGCATGACTGTAGGTGACAGGGATTCTGGATGATGTGCCTGCGACCACTGTGTTTGATGTCTTGAACGATCCCGCTTACAGGAAGTACTGGGATGCCACCATGCACGAGGGCTTCGACATCTGTCAGCTCAACTCAAACAGTGACATTGGCTACTACGCACGTATGTGTCATACTTACATGCACCTAGTTTATGCTGCATTTAAATCATTTCTCCAGAATTACTTTATGTGGATGGCTTGTATTCAGTGATGAACTCGACGGCTTTCTTTGAGTAAATCTGCCTAAAAATGCTAAAAACCTACCTAAAAACTATACCCCTCAAACTTAATCTGACTTTAGTTTCCTGTTCCACTAGTAATGAAATATTTTATTATGCCTAAGTTTTTTGAGCCATTTAAACGTGCAAATTAGAGCTGTCAAGGCGTTAATTTTTTTTTAATGCATTAACGCAGTGCGTTATTTTTTTTAATGCATTAATTAACGCATAAATTAATGCACCCAGTCCCGTCGAGAGGGAGAGTAGGGGATAAGTTATCACAGGCCTCGCGACATTTGAGGGGCCCTGCCTGTCTAATATAGAAAGTTAGAAACACATTTTAAATGTATAATCAACAATAACTGACGTCATAGATAGCATAGAAATCTATTAGCATGTCATCGAAAGTCGAAATAATTATTTATTTACAGTAGTGATGGAACGAAAACTACATTTTAGTTACTCGAATTCATTCGATTGTCAAATAATCGCAGTTTAACGGAATATTTCAACTTTTGCTTCACAAAATTTAGTAAATTAACATAAATTTGCATATGTGCGTTATTTTTTTTTAAAGCACGTTAATTTTTTTAACATGCATTAATTTATTATCGCATTAACACGTTAATTAACACGTCAATTGTGACAGCTCTAGTGCAAATACATGTATTGGTATATTTTGTGCTGTGTGGAGCAGATACAAACTCGAAGGTCAGACACAGATGATCAACCAGCTGCATAGCTGTAGAAGACCCAACTCCATCAAGTTGGGTCTTTCTTACAAAAAACCTAAAAAACCAAAAAGAAAATCAAAACCCAAAAAAACCTGAAAACCTACCTGGTTGGCTCGGGTTAGGCTTTTGTTTAAAAAACGTTTTTTGGCAATTCTGTGGCTGTGTACAGGCTGTTCCAATAAAAAACGTGACACTTTACTTTTGTCTATATCTTCGACAATTGTTGACCGATTTTCAAAATTCTTTCACTAGCACGCTCTGCAGATAATTTTCAATATCGTGATTATCTTATATTCTACCGCACCATAAAACTACACCCCTCAAACTTAATCCGACTTTAGTTTCCTGTTCCACTAGTAATGAAATATTTTATTACGGCTAAGTTTTTTGAGCCATTTAAACGTGCAAATTAGAGCTGTCAAGGTGTTAATTTTTTTAATGCATTAACGCAGTGCATTAATTTTTAATTATTTTATTATTTTTATTATTTACTTTTTATTTTCACTACTTTGTGAAATATAAGTAAAATATGAGTGTATAACAATAATAACCAACAAACATTTTGGTAAATGAAAAAAACACTTTAGACGAACATTGCGGTGAATGGTCTGTTGTAGTAGACTGTGTCGGTCTAACATGTTTTAGTGTCAGGGATAATTCACGGCAATGTTGGTCTGAAGTGTTTTTTTAATTTTCTTAAATGTTTGTTATTATCATTAGTTTTTTTCTTACGTTTATATTTCACAAGGTAGTGTAGAGATGCATTTACAGTGCATACTGTCTGCAGATTGTGCCAGTGAAAGAATTTTGAAAATCAGTCAGTAACTGGCAAAGATATGGATTATGGACAAAAGTAAAGTGCCTCATTTTTTATGGCTCACAGTGTATAATATACGTGTGTGCAGTGAAAACTCCGATACCCCTGAAGAAGCGTGACTTTGTGACCCAGCGTGTCTGGCAGGAGCGCGACCGAGAAATGATGATCTTCAACCATTCCGTCAATCACACGGTATACACAGCGTTTCAGTGAAACAGGCATAACTCAGTCGAATAAGAATAGACCCCCTGTCTTCCAGTAGACAGCATTATGAGATTGATGACTGTCTGGAGGATAACAGGGAAGATTATTAGAACTACTATTACTCTTACATATGCTCAATTGTAATGGCAAGTTTTTACAATTTTAGTTTTAGGTCATTTTGGTGTTTTACGTTTTTATTAGGTTTTTCAGTAAGGGTAAAGCTACAGCATGTGGCCAAAAGTGTGTCATAATGGCGGTGGCGCGAACGATCGATTCGTTTTTTGTCAGTTAAATTCAAACATCATAAACAACGTTATTTCAACAAAAGCGCTTACCTGACGTTTCAGAATTTTTTTATAAATCCTTTGTGTGCAATAACAGAACGAAATCGTCGCAGAATGGATGCGTAAAGCTGACAAATGGAGCTTTAATGAACTTTGCTTAAGGTTGTTAGAGCAGACTTGATAGGGTTCTGTCGAGAGTTAATAGCTGACATTTTCTTTTGCACATGATATTTTATGACTTTCCACATATTTTCGACAATGTCCAGTGATTGTGCTGACCACGTAAAACCCAAAATGTGATTTTCTGTTTTCCACAGATGAGTAAATACTGAGCGATGTACAGGGGCTATCATCCTGCTAAAAGAAGTGCTTTCTAGAAAAATATTTCCACACACCTGGCCACAAATTTGCATCGAGTGCATTCACATAGTTACAGCAGTCAATATTTCTGCCAATTGGTACAAAAGTGCCCACTCTTTTGTAGCAAATACAGCTCCAGAACAAGGTGATATATTTCGACTGTTGCTGCCCCTCAAGACATTCGAGATTCCAGGCTTTGTGTAGTCTTCTCCAAAAAGTAGCTTTGACTTTTCTATTCTGTCATATTACTATCTGAGTTTCGTCTATAAATTCAACAGATTTTCAGTTATCTGCCTTCCAGCTCAGTTTCTGTCTACACAAAAACACATAGCGAGGTTATTTCACCCTGATTGTTACAGTTTGCTTCCAAATATTCCGTCTGGAACGCAAACGACGTCGTACCATTCGTGGTGATAATCGTTGAGTCAGCATATCACTTACATAGTTTATAATTTTAGCCGATGTCTTTTTTCTGTGCACTTCAACATGACGAATTTTTCTCCAATTGCTCCTTCAATCAGATTCGGTGGTCTGCCAGTTTGAAGCCACTTTTTCTACGCTTTGTCAACATTTCCCATCACTTCAGAAACTTCCGTTCGCAAGCCTGTTTTACGTTTAATGTATTCGAAATGAATCCTTAGTTATAATTACGAATACTTAATTTTATAATAATTTTCTTTTGCTCCCTTGTCAATTCTTTGCCTGCCGTATCCACTGCAGTTCAATCGCTTTATTTGTCAAAATTTTCGACTAAAATGATGTCAAGAATGAGGCAACGCATTTAGCATAGATAAAACTACATGCCCATAGATATAAATCGGCTAGAGATGCGCTCAAGTTCAAAATTTTACTTATTTTGCTTGCGGTGCGCTTCATGACTTTCTGCTATCGTCATCGCATTATGACACACTTTTTGCCACCCGCTGTATCTGTTCCATTGTTGTAAGGGTTAAATTTACTGTTCCATTGTTATGTGATGTGCACTGCCTGTAAAGGCCATCCCCAAAGTGACCTATACTGTGTTGGGTAGGACATTAAATCGTACTTACTCACGCACTCACGAATAAGAAAAAATTTCACACATTTTTTAGTATTCGATAGCTGCAAATAAAAGGATACTACATCAAAATATTTGAACAAGATGTGGCTGTTGATTGAATTTTTTTGCTAGACGTGACTTATGGATGACATGATGAAATGTATTATGGCGACTTGCTGCAACGTTGCTGCCTTGACAGTAGACTTTTCTGGTTTGTTGATGATAAGCTATTGATCTTTCATGTTGCAGCCCCAAGAAACTCCCCCTCCCCCCCAAAAAAATGATCGCATTCATGTGCCTGCAAGAATATTTTGACTTTTGCACCATCCAGCAAGACAATATATTGGCACACTGAGATTGCAAGATGGTTGAGTTTTTGGCTCACGATACCTGATTTCATATCGCACTCAGTTGCTTGGAGCTGACGTGGTGAACAGTTTCATCAGCAAACAGTTGATGAAAATGATTTTGTGCCATGTGAAGAAAGTCTCAAAAGTTTTTTTAATTTTAGTAGTTTATAATTAAAAGTACAGCGATGCAAAAATTTTGCAGTCAATACTCAACTTTCCAGTTTGGTGTACTTCAGTAACACTTATTTTTTGTCTTATAAAGGTTAAGGGTGGTGACATATATTTTAATGGGAAGCCCATCTTGGAGCTACGGAGCATCACCCGCCGTTTGGGATCACACAGTGTTACCTGCCACCCGACACAGGTGAACGCGCCCAGCCTTAACCCCAGCCAGATAGGCCGATACTCAATTTACCTACCATGGAGGGATGGAAGGCTGAGTTAACTAGGCGTTTGGTTACATACCGAGATGGTTTACCTGCCCGTAGGCAGTCACTCATCACAGTACTAATCCGGCTTGGCGTAGAGTACCTTTGTTGATCGTATGAAATGCATTACCGCTACGCCAAGCCACCAACAGTGTTTTTATATCATGGCAGAAACATTAAATTCTGCAACATGATGTGGTAAAATGTAGGCAGAACAGGTATGCAAAATGTACTTGAAAGTTTTCTAAATCGCTTGAAAAATGCTTGAATTTTTTTCCTTTTACTGTGGGCACTCTGGTGCAACACCCTGTCTGGAGTGGAAATCATGTGTATATGTTTTTGGCATCAGGCCGTTCCACCGAAGAAGAACTGTGTCCGCGGCATCAGCTACCTGACTGGTTACTACGTCGTTTCGACGGCAGACAACAAAAGTCTGCCTGGATGTCATGTGACTTACATTACTCAGAGCGACCCAAGAGGTCTTTATGCATATCTCTCTCATATTCACTCCAACTGTTTTCTTCCCTTTATGTTTTTCCTTTCTTTCTTTTACTTTTTTCTCATTTTTTCTTTGAAACTGGACAGCAGATCTGTTGAGGGGTTTTAGAGGGTGGGGCATTTTACCGCATCTACACCGTGTCTCAAAAAAACAGTCAAAATTGTTTCTGTCGTAACTTTGTCAAATTTCCACCAACTTTGATAATCTTTGGCGCAAAGATGGCGAAGACGATAGAATTGTGTAAGGTGCACTCATTTACCACCTCACCTATTTTATGTCAATGCACTACCGTGTGAAACACAGATGCTTCAAATTGTTACATTACACGGTGGTTATTTGTATCGGATTGCTTACCTTTGCATCATCGATTTGACAGAGGGTGACACGTGGCTTAATAATTTTCTGGTATCAAATATTTTATAGTAAAAACAGCATACAACAAAATAGTTGACTGATGAGCTTAAAACACGTCTAATCGATTAGTGAATGCCGTTTGATTAGTCGTTTGTTGATTCCGCTATCAGCCAGTGGCGTTGCATCTAAGCCATTGTCTTTGTATATGGGGTCCACTTTGGACATAAATTCTGATGATTTGCAAGCGAGTTGTTATACAAATTTATAATTTTGCTAAATAATTTAAATTGAGATTTATTTTATGCTTAATTAAATTGTTACAGCATTCGCTTGGAAAATAACTCAGCATTATGCAGCAATTTGGAACATCTATGTTTCACATGGTAGTGCGTTGACTTAAATTAGGTAAGGTGGAAAGTGAGTGCACCTTGCCTAATTTCATCATTTTGGCCATCTTCTTGCCAAAAATTATTAAATTTAGTGAACATTTTACAAAGTTATGACAAAAACAATTTGACTGTTTTTTGAGACACGGTGTATAATCAACGGCTTGGCAAATCGGCCTCCCCTAGTCGGCTCCCCCATAGAAATTATGGTGCTAGGCGGCCTCACGTTGGGCCCTGCTTTAAATTTTTAGTTTTATTCTGTTTGCATTGGTGTGACATTAGATAATGGAGCAAGTTTTGTTTGTCATAATATACACTGTGTCTTAATAAAAAGTGGATCTCAAAACAAATAGTTGTAGTTCAGTAAAAACTTAATGGTTTTATGTGAAATTTCAGACACAATAACCATTAATTAAGCTAAGAAGAATGACCTATCAGTTTTTAAAAAATAACACGACAATGTCAGTTTTGTCAACATTCAAATTATATTACTCAGAATATGAAGCTTACAACATCGCAGTTTCGCGTAGACCTATATGACAGTTTGCCTACCGTTTTGCAGTTACTACTTGTGCTCAAAATGTCCTCCTTTTTTCAGTCCATTTTTTAATGTAATACCAGCTCCTCGACTAAAGCAATAATGTTAGCAATTTGCATGTTGCGCTTTTTACCACTGTCGGGTTAGCAATCCACAGTGCCGGTTTGATCTGTCTTCAGTGAGCAACTTTTTTAACGATGACAGAGACGAGCTTTTGTTCGGAAACTCTGATCAGTGTCTTTGCTCCATAACTTTTCTTGGCACTAAACTTTATTTAAAACGTAATTATCTTTGCTAAAACCATTGTTCTTTATTGTTTACAGTTGCACAACAGTGACATGTCATTTAATGAAATTGGTGATTGCTTCAGCACAGTGGCGTAGCCAGGATCTAGTTGTAGTGGGGGCATTTGAGGGGTGAGGTATGGGGAGGGGTGTCCCCTACCCAGAAAATTTTCGGATTTTTGGTGTGAGAATGATGTATTTTGATGCATTTTTGGCACTTTTTTGAGTAACTGAGTAGGCTCCTAGGGGAGCACAACCGGCACATGCCCCCTGTGCCCCCCTCCTATGGCTATGCTAATGTTTTAGCAATTTATTGGTTTTGTATTGATATTTGCTCAATGCTCAAAATTTCATTCAGATTCGTTCATTTTTGACATTTCTTTTGCACAATATCTAGGGGTTTACTTTTTTCAGACACTAGTTTGTTTTGCAATAAGTTATGTATGTTTTGTAGGCAAGTTGCCGGCTTGGGTGATCAACAAGTTGTCCCAGAGGTTGGCACCAAAGGTAAAAATTTGTTGCAATTTTGTCGATTTTATAGCTAGGTTCAACATCATTAGGTATAGCCCTATCTGAGATGTCTTGACTTGATACTGAGTCATCAGTCTCAGAAAGTGTAGACCTAGGTCTGGAAGTCTCCGTGGTGCTTTTATTTGACTTTTTGGCCTTTCTGATTTTCTTTTTCGAGACTTGTGCTGGAATGGTTTCTTTTGACTGCTTTGATTTCTTTCGTTCTACTGCTTCAGATAGACGTTTTATGCATTCCTCTTCTGTTAGACACTCACCACCAAACTGTTTAGCAATTTTCCGCTTTGACGTCTTCTGTCTCACAGCTGCATTGCAGACTTTGAGTTGAGCCATGACAGCTTGTTTCATGGCTGTGCGTGGAGTGCTTACACAACTCTGGGTGCAATTTTGTCGATTTTATAGCTAGGTATTTGTTTAAATATAGAACTTTTAGCAAATGGATAATATTAATAGTTGATACTCGGCATATGACTTGGTTTGTTTTTATGATAATCTTTAGTATGCAATTGTATGTCATTAATCCAAAATTTAAGTATTGAAAGTTTGTTAAATGTTTAACATTTTCCATGACTTATTTTGTGATTCGTCGTTAGTTTCACAGCCAAGAGCCTAGTTTATACATGGTCTGTATTAGCTGGTGTAAATAATGGTAAGTTTTTAACTCGATGGTTAAAAATTTATTAATTGTTAAAAAATTTTGACACTAATGCTCTAATCAGCCGACAGCTTAGCCTCAAGTTGACGTCAGTGGTCACATCAGCAAAGTTGGTTGACGCTGAGCAGGGTTAGTACGGAGATGGGTGACTGATGGTCATTTGCAAGCCATCCGAGCCAACTCAGTCTGGCCATCCCTTACTGGGTGGGCAAAATGAGTACTGGCAATGGTTACTGCCACTGATGGGTTCTGTGTAGCAGATTTGGGCTGTGTGCTGGCTTAGTTGGGTTTAACCATCGATGGCTCAAAGGATTGAAATATGAGACGAGCTTTTACGCAACCAACCTAGCTGTCTGTGTTCATCTTCTACAGAGTGACCAAAAACCTGGAATACTGGGCAATTTTCTGAACCCGGAAAACTCAGGGAATTATCAGTTAATTCTGTGCAACTTTAGGGAAAAATTATGCGATTTTCGGGGTGCAAAATGCGCCAAAATACATTTGCGACTGGACTCTGACCCCCAACTCTGTGAGGGAGCTTACCATTAATACGGTTACTTTTTATTTTACGGAAAGGTAAGTCTATGGCTGTGGTACCCCTTGTCTTCCAGTAGACAGCATTCTGAAATTAATGACTGTCTGGAGGATAACAGGGAAGATTACCAGAAACTACCATTTCTGTCACATATGCACAATTATCATGGTCAGTGCTTACAATTTTAGGTTAGGATTGATATTTTGTGTTTCGTGTGCTCCTTATCTGATTTTTTTCTGTAAAGGTTAAATTTCGTGTTTCGTTATATGTGTTATGTGTTTTTATGTGCTCACTGCCTGGAAAGGCCGTCCCCAAAATGGCCTATACTGTGTCAGGTGGGACTATGGCTCTGGAAAAGCGTGGAAAAGTCGGAAACTTTTCTTCTCTGGTTGTAGACCATGTCAGCTGGCGGTGGTGTGTAGATAATGGTGAAGCTTCAGAAGGCTTGTCGCAAGTACACGGCATGGAAGGCGAACAACTCGCCTGAGCTGAAGCCGTGGCTGAACCCCGAGCAGAACGATCTACCCCAACTCAACCCGAGTGACATCGGCAAGTGGGATCTGACGGCCTTGCCCCCGGCAGTCGACGAGAGAGAGGCCGTTGAGGCCACAGCCATCACGGCGGACGCAGACGAGGATGATGATTCGCCCAGGGTTCAGCTCAAATCTCCGCTGGAGACACAGGCGCAGGCGGCAGCCAATGATGGCCAGCCTGTAGTCAGCGTTGAGGTCCCATTGGCTGCCGCATCCGAGCCAGTCGTCCCTGACATGGCGGTGGCCACCAGTGCCAGCTAGTCTTATCTTCCGTCAACAATCATATCACTCACACTGAGTTCCATTGACATTATCACTGGTCATTCATCATTTGTTGCAACTCATTCTCTTTTGGCTTACTCTGTTTAGTTTCATAAATTTTGGTTTTTATTGGTTTCTAATCGGCATTTTTATCACTTGTAGTCAGTGTTTTATATACATGGCAGGAAGCAAATTCTATCCATCCGTGCATTGTCAACATTACTAGCCAATCGTCATCTGGTGCAGTTTTTTTTAGTTTTTGCTTTCGATTAGTTTTGTCAACATTTTTGCTTCCAAGATTACACTGTGTGTGTACAGTTTTTGTCGCTGTTGCTTTCGGAGTCACTGTTCCCATTTTTGCTCCTTCTGAAACGTTATTTGTTTTTTCTTACATTTATGCTTTTGTTGTGCATCACGTATACATTTTACGTTATTTTTGTAAGCACATTCCGAGAATTGCAGTTTCCAGATGAGCTCCCTCGCACACTCTTTACATGTTGTTATCGCATATTTTCATATTTATCGATTATCTTGCAGAGAAATAAATGTACTTCTTGTGTTGCGATCTGCATTACAATGAAATATTTTGATTGAACCAGAGTTAAACAGCATTTTGCTCAGTGTACTGCTTATGCATGTACACCGTGTCCCAAAATTAGCGGCACTCCTACAGATAAGTTAGTGTAAAATCATTCATACCTGACAGATTTTTACAAAATTTTGATCAGTCATTGAGACAATTATTCTGAACTTGTCTTTAAAGTTTTAGCTCGATGCAAGCTCTTAGTTTAAGGCAGGTACGCTGCTGCTTGATCCCTTTGTCAATAACAATGCACTGAACGTATCTTAATGTAAACAAACTCTGACGTCAGAATGACGTTACACTGACCACACATGGTAAAGTGCATAAGTCATA
>Ga0056128_1005445_pt1 | contig 16013 bp, 14 predicted proteins | sample WorMetLIZISLAND2_FD_71113 | JGI IMG/M metagenome (GOLD analysis project Ga0056128, IMG submission 71113) | Marine gutless worms symbiont microbial communities from Max Planck institute for Marine Microbiology, Germany - Olavius geniculatus... ...
AAAAAGGTATATATATACTAGAAAAATTTTCGTTATATTTCACCCATTTGCCGAGAAGCCCCCAATGGACAGATTTGCACAAAATTTTGCACAGGGGGTCGTCTTACGGTCGTAATCACCTGTTTCAAATTTTGTGTCGATCGGTTGAGGGGTTTCGGATCTGCGCGGGGTCGCGCACCTGTGATGAGCTTTTTAAAATTTTTGTATGGCGTAGGATCAACAATAAGCCTATGCAAAACTTATTTAAAATCACGAAGGATGGTGGTATGACGAAGCTTTGTCCAAACGTATAAAAAAACGTCATTTCGATCGAAGGCGTTAAACTAGAGGAAGCAAGGTAAGTTGACGATTATTAACTAAACATAAAACTTTGCTTTCGCCCGGATGTATAACTTGGCTGTCGAAATAGCACATTTTGACGTATTCAGCGCTAATACAATTGCAATCGTGCGCTTTACGTAGTTCACAAGATTACGTCAACCAAGTCGTGTCTACACATCTTGGCAGAGAAGGGCAACTGCGAGCTGACAAAGATTTTTCTGGACCACGTGAAGAGTCCAACTCGACGTTCCGATCTGCTCGAAGCGACGGTGCTGACGGAGTTTGAGGGGCATCGTCCACGCCATCTGTCCTGCATTCACCTGGCGGCTCTGCACTGTCACACGCAGCTCGTCGAACTGTTTCTTGAGAACGGCGTCGACGTCAACGCGCGAAACGACAAAAACGACACTCCGGTGTTGTGGTGAAGTTGAACAGGTACAGAGGCCGGTGTTATGATTGGCTTGCGATAGGTAGTCTATAAACACACCGGTGTTGTGGGCAGCTCGCGGCAACCACGTCGACACGGTTCGCCTGCTGATCCGGCGCGGGGCGAACCTTCGACTGAAAAACGACAAAGGCTCGACACCGCTGCACTGGGCGGTGCGCTACGGATTCAGCGACCTCGTCGGAGTGCTGCTCGACGAGGGACGAGCCGACGTCGGTCAGCGTCGCAAGCTCGGTCTCGTCACGCCGCTAGTCTCGGGTTTTGTCGCTGGTTTCGGGTTTTGTCGTTAGTCTCGAATCTCGTCGCTGGTCTCGGGTCTCGTCACGCCGCTAGTCTTGGCGTCTGCCCTCGGTCATACGCAGATCGTGCGAGATCTTCTCGATCACGGCGCAGACATCTCCACGACCATCACTCACGGCATGACGGCGCTGATGGCGGCTGCCAGCGAAGGCAACGACGACGTCGTCAAGGTGACTGACGCTCACTTTGAAATGAAATAAACCTTTAAAATAGACGTTAATTTGCGTTGCAGACGAAAAGCCGAATTGCTTCAGTACATTATGCAATACAATGCAATACACATGTCACATAGAATGTCGCATGAAATATCAGATAAAATCCGGATGAAGTGCAGTTGACGATCGCAACGTAAAACGCTAAATAAAATGTTACTGAGGCCTACTTATGATTGTCGATAGAAAACGGGATAAAAAAATTCTACGAATCTATTATGTGTTACGTAGCTAAGTTACTAAGGACATAAGTTTATATGCACGAATGTAACTATGTAATTAACAGAAATGATTAGAATATCCAAAGTAACATGAGCGTCATTGCGCAGACGCTATACAATTAGGCTCTACAAATGGGTACGGTATAAAATGCGAAACAAATGAATTTCGAAACGGAATTGAAAGGCATCTACGGTAATGCAGAGATAACAATGTTCAGATAAGATGTTTCAGACACAAGCAGCGGTGACTAGAAAAGCTCGGTCACCACCAGGCAGTTGGGTGCAGGGTGCTGCTGACAACCAGTCATTAAGACGAGCTATACAACGTAGTCGCAGACGAGGTAAATGCAAGTCCGTTCATTGCGACACATTCATTCATTTCTCTGTAATGCGGTCTGTCTGTTTGTCGTTTCTTTGTCGCTTGTCTGTCACATTCTGCTTTAAGAATTCGACGAATTCGACTGCAGTTTGGCAAGTACTTTTGTGGAAATCATTGGAACATTGAGTCGGACTGGAGTCCAAGAAATGGACTATTGGAGGGGAAGTCATACTATAGCTAAGCAAGAAATATTTTAGATTGTGACCAATCTAATGTATTCCACGCGCGCATAATTTTCTCTTGTATTCTTTTAACTGCTTTTAGTTCCTTTCTTTTCACACTGCAAATGACGTCATCGTGGCCATTTGACTCCCGAGGCTCGACTATCTAGGGTGGTCTATAACGACCGTGCATCTATCTAGCACCGTTATGGAGATATGGCCGTTTGAAGTTCTTCCCGGAAGGCTCTTCCAGGAACAGAGGTCGGTCGTTGGTCGGTCGACGGTCGGTCAGTCCTTAATATTACACTGATCTTATATACTCCTCTTCGCTACGTTAGGAACGTAGCGCGCGAGGAGTAAAAATGGCAATTGCATTCGACTTCCGAAGAATGATTTATCATTTAGCACATGCCAACATTTATCAACGATGCCATTTTATGTTAAATTACTTCGGTTTTGTTGAAGCCATGCACGACGCCGTATACAATATTGATTTCACTTTGTTAAACACGTTTAAGCAAAGCATTTTAAGTATTAATCTAAGTAACCATGTAATGTGTTATAAGTGCTAGTTATTGGTAATTCTATATGCAAATTATGTTCAAACTTATACTTCCCGAAAGTGCTTTATACTTGATTGTTCTTGTCAGCGTAATGTCAGGTAGCGGCATCTCAGGATTTTGTGATAAAAAATAACTGATTGACTGATTGAGTACATAAATGAGCGAATGGCTTAGGTTCTGGTGGAGCGCGGTGGAACGGCGGAATTGGATCGCGTGGACAGCAGCGGCAACACGGCTCTGCTCCACGCCGCGCGCGCAGGCAACGTCTCCACTATGAGCAAACTGATCAACCTCGGAGCGTCGGTGGACGCGCAGAACAAGCTCGGTGAAACGATCTGGCACTACGCCATCCGACGGGAAAACGGAGACGACTTTCTGCGCGCTGTGGCGGTGCTGTACCGGCGTGCCAAGCGCATCGACGTACGTCGACTCATGACATTCGCCGACAAATGCAGTCCCCTACAGGTCTGCTGTGTTAAGCCAATGACATTCTATTATGTGTAAAATGGGTTGTGCCCCATCTGGAGCGTAAGCCTTTGAGCCTGTAGGTGGACAGACCACTTGAGTCCGTGACGCATGGCCAATGCGACGCCAGACCTACGGTTACCTTCACAGCCGCAGAGCGTCATCGCTCGATGTTTCAAATTTTACTGCTTAGTGAACAAAGGCGCACGTATGTAAACACCTTGACCAGGGTTGTTACTGGCAGTGCCCCAGCTGAAAGTCGAACCAGCGACCTTGCAATCGCTAGTCCGACATGCTACCGCTACATCTCCAAGCCACACAGATCGACGACATCTGGCCATTTAAATTTTTTTCTAAGTTATAGAGTATGTTTACTGAAAACGCCAGATGGAAGCACAATCACTCAATGCAAACATAAAACATCAACACAATACGGTAAAAAAGCTTTTAAAATGCTAAAAACATTACGAAACTAGAAGACGCTCGAAAGAGTGCATATCTCCGCCAAGTGAAGTAATTTAAACATTACAACAACAACAACTACTACTACTACTACATTGTGATCATGCGTCTATCTGGCATCGTTATGGAGATATGGCGTTTCAAAGACATGTACACAGACGGGCACATACACACACCCACACGGACAGAACGACCAATCTCATAATCTCCTTCAATGTTCACCCAGTTCACTTAGCTATGATAATCAATAAACAAAACGTGTGCCAAACGGCATCCTTAAAGGTCCATGGCCACGGTCAAAATCACTCGCGCAATTTCTGTAGATTTAAATTAGACAATTAACCTCGCATATATAATATGTCGATTTGAGCTTCATAAATATATGAAATTGATGCGTGAATTCAAACGAAATGCGGCATTACGTTACGTTATGCGAAATATTCTAATCTATCAGTGCCCGCAGTGACGTCATGACCCTAGCCCATATAGATCATGAATATTAACGGCTTGCCGACGACGTCATCATTCTAGGCTAAACTCATGACGTCACCGCAGGTCATCATGGCGGCGCGTTTTCTACGTCGTTTTCGTAGATCGTCGACTTCAAAGATAAATTTTTCCGTGTTGACAGAACGCTGGGCGCCGATATTACTGTCAAAGTTATCATAAAATTCTGCACTTTCAGGAAAATGGATAAAATGTATATGTTAATTTTGGTAACCACGGACCTTTAACACCGTCTTTTGAAATACAGCATACATCTGCCACACCATAGTAATGTCCAACATTTATACATCGAGCGCGTACCAGGCAAGAAATAGATCTTAATATAACATTTGAAGATAGAAACATTTTCCTCCAAAACAAAAGTTTCTTTTCATTAATGATAAAAGTAGCAGACAATGACTTAGTATAAAATTGTAGTGGTATGACACTCTAACGCCAAAAACCAGAAAAAAATCCGGCTAAAGCTGTTGTTCCAAACTGCATTCAAGTTGATTCAACTTATGTAAATCTGCCGTAGAGAGCGACCGCGCTTCACATCCATAAAATAAAGTGGGCAGGCAATTAGATTTAACTAAACGCACCTTTATTATATTTTTACTGTCATAAAAATAAAATAAATGTTTAATAACTTTGACGACAAATACATTCGAAAACGATCAAAATATCAAAAAAATCAGAATAGCAAATAAACAGCTACCACCTCTTTTACTTATGTCATAAATATTGGTTTCAAAAAATATTGGAATTGCATCATTTTTTATTCAAATTACAACTGATTACGTCGGGGATGTTTTTTACTGGGACAGTGTATGTGTAACTAATAGGGTGTTTACACGATCCAGCAAACTTCCAGTAACCGTAATGCTGGACGTTTGCTTGACATTTGCTGCCATATATTATAATGGAGCTGGACGTTTGCTGGAAGTTTGCTGGACGTTTGCTAAATCGTGTAAACACCCCATGACGTACGGCTGCATGTAACAAGGTGGCGGTGCAAGCGCGCAAGGTGGACAAGATACGCTGCCTGCTGACGCTGGGAGCGGACGCTCGAGCAACCGACATCAACGGAAACACCTACTTCCACTTGGCGGCGCGCGACGGCAGGACCGAAGTACTGGAGGCATTCGTTGGAGACGTGGACGTCAACGGAGCGAATAATGACGGCGACACGGCACTCCACCTAGCGGCCAAAAACGGACACGTGGACGCCGTCAAGCTCCTCCTACAGAAATCCAAACTGGACGTGCGCAACAAGTCAGTTTAGCGCTGACGTAGTTTTCAAAACCCGAGTAAATTCGTGTTTGCTTTTCTGTTTGATTAATTTTTGCAGCTAACATGTTATACGAATAGTCTATGTTAAAATATTACCAGGAAATTTTGTTTACAAAATATTTATTATTGCACTTCTTTTTTCTCTCCTTGTCTTTGTTTTTTTGTATTTCTTTTCTCATTTTCGTTTCTTTCGCTGGTGTTGATGACAGTTTGCGCATTGACTTTATTTCACTTCTTCATCACCAATCTGTACAAAGTGCCAATATCTTCGTTGCACCGATCCTCTAGGTCATCCGTTTGTTTGTTTTTTAAATTTTCGTTGTGTGTTTTTTGTTCTTTATTATGCCCCGAACAGCTCGGTTTAGTCTTATCGCTGTTGCTCGTAAACAAATGTTGCCGGTAACATTGCTGTTGATGGTGACCCGATGTCGTTAGGCTAGGAATGACGGCGCTGCACGAAGCGGTCGGCTCAGAGGCCGCAGTGCCGAAGGTCATTCGAACAATGGTCGACGTGATCGTCAACGCGAATAAAGGCTGGCCGATGGTGGATGCTGTGGACAACGCTGGTAACACGGCCCTGCACGTGGCTGCCCGGCGTGGCCGACCGGATGTGATCCCAGAGCTGGCGGCACTCAGTCCGAAAATAATGAACTCGGACGGCGACACACCGTTGCACCTCGCCGCACGCGCTGGACACCCGTACTGCATGGAGACCTTGCTGCAGGTGGTCTACAAGCAAAGCAAGCGCCTAAATAAACATCGAACACAACGTGACTTAGGCCTAAAATAAATTCAAATGTCGTTCGTAAAAGTGATAAAAAAATTTTCAGATGAAAGCGATGTAGGAGGATAAAAAGTGATGTCCACCATTTTTACGCGCGACAGCAGCTACTGCTGTACCGTGTCTTAGCCATCGCAATTCTGTCCGTTTGTCCGTCTGTTCGTCTGTCCGTCCGTCACGTAAAAAACGCTGCAAGCTAGGATCACAAAATCTTTACCTTTGGCTGCCGGGAGAACTCTAGTTTTAGGTACCGTAAAACTTTTTCATAAATTCTAAAGGAGACACCCTCAGCAAGAACGCTAAATGAGAGGGGTGGGATAAATTTGCGATTTTCAGCGAATAAGTCGCTGTATCTCAAAAACGGTGCGAGATACGGCCTAGGTTACTATTAATCACCAATAGGAAGTCCCACACTGGCTTTTGATTGACACTGAAAGCAATGACCTTGGATGACCTTAAACGCCAAAATAGAGGTTTTTATGGATTTTTCGGCGATTTTTGGCTGCAACACATATTTCAAGAGCGAACTGCGCCGAAATCACTAGAGATAGACCGGAACAGTCTGCGTATGAAAATTTCAGCATTAAACGTAGTTTTTGCTAGTTTAAATTTCCCCCTTCTGCATTCAAGGAATTCTCCGTACGGGGGCGTTAAACTTGGGTACCCCCTTCAAAGTACTTGCATTCGGTCACTCAAACGGTCATGCGGGACGGTGGCGCCATCTTTCGTATGTGAATGCATCGTACACAATGTCAGTTGCTGGGATCAATGAACTTAGATTTTGTTCGCAGTAGGTCTTCAAACATGCACCGCTGTCGCGCGTTCCCCTTTGCTTTGGCTGGGCTTTCTTGTTTTATTTGTCAAAACCATAGCTGTATACAAATGTTGTGTACTTATTGCTATTAGCAACTGCTAGGCGATGCCAATTCTTTGGTAGGCCAATACATCTGTTGTGGAAACCTGTGCAGGTGTTTAATCGTCCAGAGAAGGGTTTCAACGTGGACGAGACTAACGCAGACGGTGAGAGTACACTGCACCTGTGTGCGCGGCGGGGTGATGCTCAGCGTGTGGAACTGCTCGTTGAGTCTGGCGCTGACCTTTTCGGCACCATTACCATTACCGCCACTAGTACTGTTTGGACCCGTCTGGTCGCATTTTACCACGCCAATTACAGTAGCCACCACGATCACAACCAGTGCCAGCGTTACAAGCGATGAACGGAAACAAAAAGTGCTACCACAAACTTTCTCTCGTTGAGTCCGGCGCTGACTTGGCACTGCAGAACGACGACGGAAACACACCTCTCCACGTTGTCGTTGAAGAGTCTGCGCGAAAACCCGCCATGACGGAAACTTTCCTCGAGGTAGCATCATCCGGTATTTGTAGAGCGCATGCAACAACGTCCTAATAGAAATAAAATACAGAAAATACAGAAGCGCTGGATGGTGACATAATAATCGATGACGCCAGTTGCTAATTATTGTTTTGCTATGCCTTAGTGCAAAGTTTTTGCTATTTTACGCTCCTTTCGAATAAAGCAAACAAACAACATGGTTGTCTGCTAATCACACGATCTACTGGTTATCGGATAAGCCTGACTTAATTAAATGTTCAAAAAGCCGTTTTTAATAAAAAAAAATAAATGTTTGCATTAGTGATGGACCTTCTCTTTTGTGATGCTCGTTTTCCATAATTTTAGAATTTCGTAATGCAACCTCTTATTCCCAAAATAACTTTACATTAAAACCCACAAGCTTGCGGGTTGCGACATAGTTTTTCATATCAAACACGGCATATTTAGCTTTAAAATGACAAAGCTAGATTTAAATATTTTTTTAAACACATTTTTAAAATGTTTTGGAAACGTTGCATTGGAGCTTAACAATATTGAAAAAAATCATTTCCGTGCGCTTGCCTAAATTTTTTCCTCAACAAAATAAATTTGCTAAAAATTTAATATTCTGTAGTGAAAAAATAATGTTTCAAGGCAAACGTGGCTATGCTAACGAATTCTGCGTCGACGACAAAAAATGTGTTCTTGGCTGCAATTAGAAATATTTCTAAAATTAGCAATCTAACTATCTCGTCAAAATTGTGCTATATTTTGATGACAAAATACGTATAATGCAAAAAGTCGTCATTTAGAATTGTAAGTCGAGTGCTTTAAGCTGTTGTTTAGAGGTAACACACAGTGTAGGCCTACACGTTTTGAAGCGTGGCTAAGCGTGGTCAACAGTGTCCGCGGGAAAGTGCGGAGGTGGCTTTTTCGTTTCCGGAGGGCACTATGTGAGTTATTTTGGACGGTATGGTGACTGTGGCGTAGTAGTTAACGTCAGGTGTTGTAATATACCGATTAAGTGCTGTCGCACCTGGACCGCTAGACGAATCTCTGCAGCTGGTTTGGCCATAGAGCTGAGCGGACCGGTTAGTCCATAAAGAAGCCTATGGTGGTCTTTCTCGTGTGGTCAAAACCATACTTGAAACTATTCACACTGCTGTAGTCAAACCAGCTGCAGAGATTCGTCTAGCGGTCCAGGTGCGACAGCACTTAATTGGTATGTTACAACACCTGACGTTAACTACTACGCCATAGTCACCATACCGTCCAAAATAACTCACATAGTGCCCTCCGGAAACTAAAAAGCCTCCTCCGCACTTTTCCGCGGACACTGTTGACCACGCTTAGCCACACTGCTATGAGACATTGCTGTAAACGATTTGGACTAGTCGCGTGCAGGTATTTTGCATTGAGGTATAAAAGTCGTCTATAACTTGCACAATCCTGGCGCAATGATACAGGTGCTGAGGTCGGTGATGCGTTCTGCCGTGCGCTGGTGGTGCATGAAAACCGCTCAGCCGTTGCCAGTCGACGACGCTGAACTCTGGTACGTGAGGCTCAGAGAGGTGATGCTTCAGCTGACGTCGAGCGTGTTCAACAACGTCGGACTGAACGTGGTCGATCTGGCGACAGTCGTCGGAGCGGTGCCACTGCTGGACGAGCTGCTCAATACGCCCGACGTCTATCTGATCGACGCAGACGGTTGGCACCACGACATCACATACCTCACGCCGCAGACCTGCGATTCTATTGCCGCCACCACTTCCACCAGCAGCTCTGCCATCGCACATCCACGCACCTCGAAGTCGTGTCTGGATCTGATTGTTGACATGGAAGACGAGATTCTCGCCGCACGAATGCTGGACATCAGTCCGTTCAGCGAGCTGGTGCAGAACTACTGGTTCGCGTACACGCAGTTGTACGGCATGCTACTCATGCACGTACACATCGTGTACATGATTGTCTACACAATTTACGTCCTTCCAGACAGTGCGACTATCAACAGTGTCTACAACACCGCCAGTAATGCAAAGTGCCGATCGCTGCCCAACTCCGATCTGTTCGGACTGTTCCTCATCTGGCCGTGTTTAGTACTTGCGTTCGTGCTCTGCTACACCATCTCAACAGTCTGGTAAGTCTGCGGTACATGTTGTTGTCTGATGCGACTAATACAACGGATCGCACTAACACGCTTAGTTTGTCAAACAATGCATGCCTACTGGTAGCAGAGCTAGGTATAACTTTGCAACGACTTTTTTATCGATCGGACACAGTTCTGAAACGGAAACAGTTACCAGAGCAGAAGAAAACAACAAGTAGCCTAATAGGGTGTTTACACGATCCAGCAAACGTCCAGCTCTATTATAACATATGGCAGCAAACGTACAGCATTACGGTTGCAGAGCAAACTCAGTAACAGTATTGCCACGAAACTTGGAATATACTCCACGTGCGTGTTATCCATACTACTCTACGAGTCCGAGACCTGGACTCTCACATAAGCTGATTGGAAAAGATTGGATTCTTTCCATCTACGTTGCCAACGACGCATCCTGCACATCAGCTGGTACGATTTCGTGTTCAACGATGAGGTTTTGCGTCGTTCTGGCCTGTTCGACGTCTCCTACATCGTCCGTAAACGAAAACTGGGTTTCTTTGGTCACGTGCCAGACTTCGAAGTGATGCACCGGCAAACCAGATCCTCCGAATTTGTACCAAGACGAGGGACGGTGACCGGCCTTCGCAAAAGTGGAGACGCGCCAGCGGTCGACCACCCACCACCCGGATCCACCAGATCTGCCGTGACCCGGGTGTTACAGCGATGGAGGCCCTGGAGCTAGCGGAGGATAAACCGTTCTGGCGAACGATCGCAACGGCGGGACGCTTCGGCAGATCGCTTCGAGTCTGATGATGATGATGATGAGCAATTTTTGTGGCTATCGACAAAACATATGGGACTTTCTATTAGTGGTCAATAGTAATCTTGGCCCACTTGCACCGTTTTTGAATTACAGCGACGTATCTAATTTAAAACAGCAATTTTTTATCTTTTGATATTTTCTGCTTTTGGCTGGAATAACTTTTTCAATTTAAAAAAAATAGAAATTTTGATACCAGAATTTTAGCTGGAGATAACAATAATTATTTCGTAATTTTAGCGTGCATTGCTTTGACAAAACAACGTGTGATAGACGTACGGACGAATAAACAGATAAACGGATGTACGCCTCTACGATAGATACGACGTGCTATAGTACTGTCCTGTCGCACGTAAAAGGGATATGCCAAAATAAAAACGGAAAAAATTACAAAATCACAAAAGCGTTATAATTTCTCCATTATTCATGAGGAAGCTCCCTGTAAACACATTTTAACCACTTTTTAGACATCGGGATACATGCAGGACATAATCATCTGAGCAAATTTTGGTATCAGAAATTGAGGCGTTTTGAAAATATACGTGGGTCAAACTTTTAGGCTAGCCGTTTAAAACGATTGATCACGATTTACGACAGTGATGCTGTCTTGTTACGATAATCGTGTAATGCGATGTCGGACTCAAAATCTAAGGTACTTAGCGCAAGTAGAACATTCTTCCCCCGGACATTCTTCCCCTCGGTCACTACTCCCCCTAGGACATTCTTTCCCCCCGGTCTTAACTCCCTTTTCCATTGTTTTAGTCAGTGGTAAAAGTAGGAATTGTGAGGTGGCGGAGGTCATCGGCGGTCTTTCATCACGTCACGGGAGTTAAGACCGGGGCGAAAAATGTCCTAGGGGGAGTAGTGACCGAGGGGAAGAATTACCGGGGGGAATCGTGACCGGGGGAAAAATGTGCGGGGGTAAGACTGTCCGGACACCGTATTTAGCATCATTATTAACAGATGGGTACAGGCTTAGGCTTGATTGTGTTTATCCAGTGTAAAACGTCACTGTGCATGTCAGGTACGATAGACAGAGCTGCAAATGCGACTTTTCGCTGACTGGCTCAAAACGCGATCTCATCAGTCTGCTCTTGACGCCCCTCGCCAGACTCAGTCAGGTGTCGGCGTTGGCGTTTAGCGTGGCGACAATCATCTGGTACGCCCTGTAACACCGCCAACACCAACACCAACCTACCACCACAATAAAAGTTGTCACCACCTCTGCAGTCAGTCATTACTACCACCACTACAACTGTCTGGAGTCTGGTCGTACTTTATCACCACTTAACCACTACCAACAGGACCAGTACCACCATTACCGCTATCTGGTACGCACTGTACCGGTGCGGCAGCTCGGCACACGTCTACGTCGAAGTCGTCAGCATCGTCTTCGTCATCGGCTGGATGTTTACGCTCCAGTTCATGAAAGGTTTATTTCAGTTCTTGAAGCATTTAGGCAAACGGTTTGTACCCTTACTGACGAAACCTACATAAAATATTTTCAACGGTTTAACAGCGCGTTAGAAATACGAAAATACGACGCTTAGTCAGCAAAACAAAATAAATCGGAAATTAATTTTAACGCACGTGTGAAGCTAGGTTTTTTTTAAATATATAGGGTATACGCCAACGGCCGTACACTTGTAAATCAGCTCATGCACCTTAGCAACAGTCGCAGCAGCCATAAACGGATCCAGGAGTTGAAGTTTGGATGCCAAGGTCGAGCGCCGACAGTATCAGTGCTGCCACATGGAAAATCAGCATACAACGTGCAATAAAATAATAACGCCTTTAAAAATATAGAAATTTGAGCCTTTCGTACAGGAGAGTTCTTGAACATTGAACGTCGAAACTCGAACGTTTGTAATCTACGTTTTTTGCTGAAAGTATTACGCACAAATTGTCCTGATCAAATTGCTGGTAATGTCGGTGCAATTTGCTGTTACCGGGTATCATGTGTCGCAGTCTACAGTCGCAAACGAATCACTGAATACCCGCATCTGTATTTAAAGGTCGTTAGGTTCAACAATGTTAGTGCCCCCGTGGTGGCAGCAACAGTGTTGTTGCGCGTCACTTAAGCTTTGCGCAGATTAGGCCTACTTGTTATTTTCGTTTAAATGTGTGTTTTATGTTTATCTTAGCGAGTTTTTGTTTAGTGTTTTTAATAGTTTTCTTACCGTCTTGTTCGTAATGTCATGTTATATTTGCCGTTATTATCCGGGCGTCTGAGTGCAGTGTCTGTACTCTGAATGTTTTGATCGCAACGCTTTGTATGTATGTATGTATGTATGTATGTATAATGTATTAAGCCAATCCAGCCACTGGTTGCCATACACAATAAACCGTATTATTATGTATTATTACAATTAGATGTGATTTTGTGACAGCCTTAGTGAATTAAATAATGCTGATGCTAATGATAATGATGGTGTGAAGGTATACCGACGGTGCACACCTTCTCTGTCATGCTGAAGTACATTGTGCTGCGCGACATCACGCGCTTTCTCATCATGTACGTCTTCGTACTGCTTGGATTCGGCTTCGCTTTCCACGCGCTCTTTCAGCTGAGCCCGACGATCGCTGGACCACTCGGAACCCGGTTCAACGGTGTCCCGTCTCAAGCAAAAACTACAACACCGGCAAAATAGTGATCTAGGCTTAAGTTTAAGAAATAGGGTTAAGGATAACGTTAGAGATTAGGGATAAGGATAGGGATAGGCCCCTATGGTTTGGGACAGGGCTAAGTTTACGACTAGGTTCAGGGTTTGTGTACTGGGGTAGTTTTGGCGTTTCCGTTTTGACAGGAACCCGGTTCAACACGCTGTTCATCGCGTTTAACATGATGCTCGGGTTGGGCGAGTCGCCGATCGACAGCGACTTTGACACCACGTACGCGGCCAGCGGCGGCAACCCTATCTTCGTCAAGTGGATCTACGTCTTCTACGTCGCCATCTCCGCTATCGTACCATCTGCGAGTACCGACATCGTTGACTTTGAACGACCTTAAACCTTAACCTAAAACGTTTCAGTGACATTTTTGCGACTTTTGGCTGCGGCGCACATTTCAAGAGTCAGTCGAACCGAGGTGGCTGGAGACAGACCTACGAAAATCAGTCGACGTCTTCTACGTCGCCATCTCGACCGTCATTCTCCTGAGTCTTCTCATCGCCATGATGACGGACACGTTCACTGACATCAAGTCGACGAAAGGAAATGCGTGGCGGGTCGGCAGTCTGCGTCAGGCTCTGCACATGGAGTGAGTGAGTGAGTAAGTGGGTAGAGGTTTGGCGACCCGCACAACATGTAACAGGTCACTTTGGAGGCGGCCTCTGTAGGCGTTGCACGCAATCACGTAATAATCGAACCAAAAGTTTAACCTTTGCAGAAAAACCCAATATGAAACACAAAACAAGTCAACCTGTGCCAAAAATTGAAAGAACAGACCGTCCTATTGTTACTTGCTTACTTACACTCGTAACGGACAATTTTTGGCACAGGTTGGTTTGTTTTGTGTTTCATATTGGGTTTTTCTGTAAAGGTTAAACTTTTGGTTCTATTATTACGTGATTGCGTGCAACCTGTTATGAAACACAAAACAAATCAACCTGTGCCAAAAATTGTCCGTTACGAGTGTAAGTAAGTAAGTAACAATAGGAGCGGTTCGATAATCTTCGCTCTGATCGTCCGGTGCTCTGCACATGGAGCGAGCGATGCCGTTCATGCGTCGTCTGCGCGAGTCGTGCACGTCTCTCTACGGCAAGACAACGTACAACGTTAAGCTGCGCCGCTGGATGTGGCGCAGCAACGGCGGCACTGGCAAGCGGTCCACAGCCGCGCCGGCGGCGGCGTCAGCTGGACGAAACATCGAGTCGCTCGACAAGCTGCTCAAGACTGTCCAGTTACTGGATAACAAGCTCGACAACCTGTCGCGTCAGGTTCCAAATGCTTACCGCGTTTTGCAAACTTTCTTTCTTCCACTTTCCCATTTTGTAAAGCGTCTCCAAGTTATAATTTACGCTTCCGTGCACATAACAGACAGTTACTACCGGATTACACTTTTACCTCCGCCCGTCCAATTTCATTAACAGATTACTGTATAAAAACTCAGTTTACTGCAATTGTTTTAGGCCGCCCGGATCGATGGTTTGGTAAGGCCTTATGTTTTACAACAGCTTTTGTGTTTTCAACGCGAAATCTCCGAGGTCCCTTGGCCGATCGCCGCGAAATTTTGCATCATGCTCGGAAGCATGATCAATTTCATAATGCCGGTCCAAAAATTTGGGGGCCTGCTTCCCTTCCCCCAAAAATTGGGGGTGAAAAACACGCTAAATGTGGCCCGATTTTGGACCCCTTCTCAATTTGAGCTCGAATATCTCCGGAACGGAAAAAAGATATCCAAACTCTGAAAACTAGGTGAAAGACGGCATTTCCTCTCGCGTTCGGCGAAAAAGTTGGGTGAACTTTGGACCACTTATTACGGAGATTTCGATGTGCAATTGTACACAAAAATCGACTTTTTCGGAAGACCATATTTCGGCCACTAGTGGGCGCTGCGCCCCGAAATTTTCACACGCGCCACAGAACGGCCAAGTTTTGATAGCCCATACCCTTCAGGGGAGAGGGCTGACCTAACAATTTTTTTCAATGGAAGCCAAAAATTGGCTTAAAATGTAGCGTATGAGCCTCTATAACTTTGGACATAAAAAAAACTTTACCACGTGATGTGCCGCTAACTGGGGATGTTAACCCGTGTACAAAATTTGGGGGCACCGCTCATTAAAATATGGGAAAACAAAAAAACGTCCAAAATTCGGCACGATTTAGGACAACTTTTGACTTTGACCGCAAATATCTCTAGAACGGATTAATAGGGTGCTTACACGACTCAGCAAACGTCCAGCAAACTTTCAGCAAACTTCCAGCAAACGTCCAGCATTACATTTGCTGGAAGTTTGCTGGAGGTTTGCTGGATCGCGTAAACACCCCTAGAAGATGTCGACAAGCGGTGAACGGCGTTATCAACTAGCCTACCATTTCTCCCGCGTTGAACCAAAGAAATCTGGTAAACTTTGGTTTATTAACCACAGAGTTGTGTTTGTTCATTTCGACCTACCCAACATCGACAGTGCGCGCGTTTACGGACAACTTTAGACTTAAATCGCATATATATCGAGAACGGATATAGATATCGATAAAATGAAATTACATCTACGATCGATTCCACGTCGAACGCAAAAAATGGTAAAATTGAATTTACAAACAACAAAGTTCTGTTGTCTCATTCCCAGCCACCCAAGGTTAACATTGCGCTTGCTACACACGCATATGATAATGCAGTTGCGTTCGGGCCACGTGACTTTGCTGTGAACGAAATTTCAACCTTTTAACTGCCTCCCCCATCGGACTTAGGGCGCCGGGCGGCCTTACGTTGGGCTCTGTCCCATATTTTAGTTCTAATTTTTATGTTACCGCATTGCACAAACATTGAATTTTTTATTACAGTGAGTATTTTAACTATTCTAACCATTTAAGCGTGCAAGCTAAATACACTGTGTCTAAAAAAACCGGACCCCTATTACGTTTTGAAATAACTCCAACAAACTGTGCCTAATAATAATAATGATTAGCTGAGAAAATCGTCAAAAGGTACTCAATATCGTAGTG
>Ga0056128_1005447_pt1 | contig 16009 bp, 9 predicted proteins | sample WorMetLIZISLAND2_FD_71113 | JGI IMG/M metagenome (GOLD analysis project Ga0056128, IMG submission 71113) | Marine gutless worms symbiont microbial communities from Max Planck institute for Marine Microbiology, Germany - Olavius geniculatus... ...
ATATATATATATATATATATATATATATATATATATACTCCACTTTCTTCTATTTATTGAGGTTGTGCTCTGCGGCTTTTTGTACAGCAGTACAGCATGTTGTAAAGCCAGTTTACAGCTAGTTGTAAGACAATCAGCAAGTCTTGAGGCCGCAACTGAGCTGAAATGAACTGAATTGAAACGGCTTAGTTTTTGACTATCTGCCCATCGGTCATTGGTTGACGCGTACGTGAGTAATCACGTCGTCACTGACGCCGTTAGACGATGCCTACTGTAACGCATTACTGCTTGCACATTGGTTAGTTTGTCATAAATCAAACCATGTCACTTAAGTTCAGTTCGGTTTTGTTTTCTAAGTGCTTCTTCTGGTCTCGTGGTAATCAAGTATGCCCTGCACTACCAAAATTTTAACTGGCTAATCTAGCTGCGAGTGCTATATGCAGAACGTATTTACTACACAGAGACTGTTCATTTTCGCTGATCAACGTTCGAGACTTCGAGTTGATTTTGCAGCTAGTTCTTGGCGACGTCGTGGATTCAAGACTGTCGTCTTTGTTCCGCCAGCTCTTCGACGCTGCTGCATTGTTCCAGCCTAATTCCCGCCTGGAGTGCATAGCCATTCTCCGCTGGTCACCGCGCTTTCCCGGCCGCTGCCGCACGGGCTTGGATCTGTAATTCGTGACGCCACGATGTCGTGGACTTAACTGTATCTCGCGACAGCTTTGACTCGTAACTCGGCAATTCATCTGCGCGTTTCTGCTTTAAAAGCACTCGATTTTTTTTTTGTAACAGCAACGAAGACAACAACAACAAAAACAATACTGATAAAGCTAATAATGACGAATTGACGATGTAAGGTGCCCAGCAAAGAAAATGGCATGGTTAAGCGCCTTAGCCTACTTTTTAAAATTTCATATTAATGTTTTCTTTTCCCCACGAGTTCAGAAAGCAGAACCAACTAGCTGTCACCAGTGGCCTACAATGCTGCATGATCTGAAAAGTAATAGAACAAGTCATTCACTGCTTGACTAGAACCGTTCTCTGAAAATCTGCAGTCTGAAGATAAAACGCGATCTCTGGCTTTGTGGCGTTCTCTGCGCGAATTCTGTGCATTCTGAATGCGTATGAACAATGTACAACATTTCTGTTTACTAGAAGCAGATTTGATGTTAGAAGTTGGTCAATTTACGGAACTTCGTAGGTTTCATATTGTCACATTAGGATTGGATCGGAACTGGAGACCTACGCTTAGCTGGCGTGGATAATCCGGATTATGTGTTGTGTGGAGCGAGAACCATTAGCACCGTTAGCACGGTTGGCGTGGGTGAATTCGGACGAACATGTCTTTCACAGGAGAACGGTGATGTTCGTGCAATGAAGAGGCGAAATGACACGCTAATAGCGCGCTGATTCGTATAGACCTACAGTCGAGACGCTATAGCAAGCCTACTTCACTGTTAAAGGAACAAAATAACACATAACCGAACTAGTAAACCAACATAATTATCATTTAATCAATTAATAAATTAGATTGATTAATCAAAAATTTTTGAAGTGGCATAGTAACAACAGCATGTGACATGTCTGTGAAACATGGAAACAACAGCAAAAGCTACCAAGATGATTAATGTCTTTTGCCGTCGCTGCCTTAAAAGGATCCTGGGGATTTCGTAATCACATCACGAACAAAGAAGTAATAACACGCTCTAGATAAACAGCATTGCACGACATAGTAGCAACGAGAAGAAGACGATACATGGGACACATCCTACGACTTCCACCAACGAGGCTAGCTAGCCTGGCCATAGAATGGAGACCTGAAGATGGCAAGACGAGCATCGGAAAACCCCAAAGGACATGGTAAGACACACTAAAAGAGATCTGGAGGTGATGGGCATAGACTGGAGCGACAAGATGACTGCTGCCAGCGATCGTGCCAACTGGAGACGAATCGTCGACCAATGTTCCGCATGGAACTGGAGAAACTAAGTCTAAGTAAGTAAGGCTAGTAACAAAAACTACCGCTAAGTCCACTAGACACAAATTTAGGTGAAGTCCAGTTCAAAAAATAATCAGAAAAATTCTAAAGGTTTTTGTGAATAGGTAAGTTTTGAGTCGGGTCAACAGTGTGCCATCTTTAGAAGAAAGGTCGGTGAGCAGAAGACAAACGCATTTTCTCCACTGCGTTTTGTTCTGCATCAATCGCGTCGTTGATCCCAACAAGAGTTCAGTCTTCAATGATGTCTTGTAACAATTTTCTTTGTGGTCGACCTTTGCTACGTTCTCCCGACATGCATTCTAATATGACACATGTTTCTAAATTGTGAGATCACAGTTCACGAATCACAGCAAAGCGCCAGAGTGTATCAAGTCGACGCCGACGACGACCAGCTCCCATTAGCGAAATGTGAAGAGGTCATTTATGGCAACTATGTACTACGTACTCACGGTTATGAGCGCTCGCTCAATTCACCGTCCAGCAAGATATGCCCAAAGGGGGGGAGTGCAGTGCGCACCTGAGCGGAGAGAGTTTTTAAGCTATTACTGGTCGAACGCCGGGCAATCATTACCTGATGACGTCGCGGAAGCAGCAGTTACACGTCGGGCTTACGTCACGTGAGACTCATGTCACGTTACTATATGATGTATCAGGGCTGGAAAATCGGTTTGCAAAAAACCTGTAGGTGTTTTGCCGAGTTTTAAAACCTAAAAACTTCAAAAGTCCAATTTTTAGTTTTCAGGAGTTTATTAGCAGTGCAATTTATGATACAAATAATAGTTATATTCACATTTTAATCGCGATTTGTGAGTTTTAACGTCACGTCGTCCACTCAAGTTCAACAACAACGATGTGACACAGAAACGGAGATAATTTTTTTCCTGGGTTTTGATTTTGTCGCTTATATGTTTGGCCCTTCTTGTATACCTAATAAAACTTAAAACCTAAAAATACAAAAAAATATGTCAACAAAACTAAGTATGATTGCCCTCCTATGTATGTTATGTATATACATTTCCGATCAAATATATCTGATATACACTCAGACAGATCTGTACATGCAGATATTCGGTATTAGATATCATCAAGCACCGCTCTGTTAAAAAATTGCATTCTCACATCACAGGCTGAACCGTAGTGTTAACGGCGACTTCTCTTTCCTGTGGAAAAGAAAAAATTCAACCCCCACAGAATCAAAACCCCGCACGGTTGGCACGGTTGGATGGCACGGTTGATTACGTCGGCGAGGGGACCCGTAATGCAAAATTTTATGCAAATCCCTTCAAGGGGGGGGCTTCTCGGCAAATGGGTGAAATACACGCAAAAATTTTTATAGCTGTACATACAGGTATACCTTTTTTTCAGAAACTCACTTACAGGTCAGACCCTGCGGCAGATTTTCGCGTGCGATGGCTCAAACGACGCGGTCTCGCGCAAGAATGTGCCTTTTGGCGGTTAAAAAATTGAAATTAATATTTAACGTATTTATTCAAAAAATTCCAAAAAATTACAATGAAGCCTATGGGGAAAATTAAACAATTATCAAAACGGTCGTAACTTTAGCTGTGTATAAAATAGAATCGTAATTTTTGGTTCTAAGTATGGTTTTCTGGGATGACCAATTCAATGGTGTCATTTAATTTTACCCCGGACCCTCCCTAGTTGTCATGACAACGAAATGTGGGACAAAATTGATTATAACCCGATCTGTGTACGAGATATCTGCGAGATTCTTGCATCTAACAAGGGGTTTTCAGGGTGGAACAAATAAATAATTTTAGTAAGTGTACCATGTTTGACTTTCGTTGCTATGACAACGAAATTTGTAGAATTTTTGCCAAAAATCGGCTAAAATTCGGTTAACTATGAGATGAGCTTAGACTTTAGTTTGACTCGACTTTATAGACGTTTGTGGTCAGCCATTTTACGCAACGGTCCAATAACTGCAATAATACGATTAGTTAAATTAACATTATTGAAGTGTTTTTGGAGCCCATATTAAGCGGCTGATGCATGCAATGTTAGTTTGTTTATTTATATGGCCATTTCGTGGATATAAAAGGAATCATGTTCAGTATTGTCAGCAATGCAGGCCAGTGGTGACGTCATGCTTGACGAGTGTCGTCTGCTTTGGGGCAAGAATAAAAAAACGTAAAAACGTTTTACATCTATACTTAAAATAGATTTACACTGAATTTACACTACAAAAGTTTTGTTTAAAAATTAACTAACAGTGAGAAAAAATTCCGATGGAGTGAAAAAAACGTCTGTCATAAAAGGGCATGTTTTGTTTGTGTAAACTCTATCGCTGCAACTTTTTAGTGGTGGATTATTGTCAGCATGTTTCAAAGAGCAAATAAAACATTGATTGCTTTTAAAAGTGTTTTATCGCTTTGCATTATAACTACGGCATCTGGCAGCAGGTTCGTGTCTTTGTTTAAGGTGCAAAATTCACCGCGGCAGTAGCTGTGTAAAGGCCGCCAAAGAACCGGAAAATGTGGAACGGTCGTTCAAGTAACAGTAAAGAGAAGTCGAATAACTTGAGGCCACTCGACTGCATATTCGTGTTGCGGTTGTGGCGCAATTGACACAAGACGGGAAATGTCGGCGTTTACTGTTCAGCCAAGTGTATTGACGTGCTGAATGGTCGTGCATTTTTGAACAGCAAGTCGCCAGGACCGTGCATTCGACTCGACGTTATACGCTGCATGGGGGGTCGATTGCACCCCTTCGTAGGCTACAGTGACCACGGCCAGTGCTTGTTTGAGCTTTGTAAGGAACTAACTATAACAATATTTAAATTACGTTACATATTATTGCTTTGTTCTGTTCGTTTTTTGTAAATGTTTTCAGCGCATTAGAGGTTTTGACGACAATGCGCTATATAAATTCACATTTGACATTTGACATTTGACATTTGACATTTGTTGTTTTGCGCTCTTTTTCATGTTTTTGTAATGCGTTTTATCTTTTATCGCAAGCATGTGCTTCAGATCACAAGTGTTCAATAGATTGCATGCTTACTTACTTACTTACTTATTTATTCAATCACTTTCTAACTTATAATAGACTCAAGTGTTGTAGTCGAAATCAACGCATAGCCGGAAAACGCACATTGGATCGTTTTTAGAAGATCACTTCGATAACAAACAGGAAAAATAGCACATAAACTCTTCCTCCTGATGTCACCCAATTAAAACACAAAATTGTTTAATAAAACAAGCCCCCCTCATTGTTACCAAGCTGCAATGCAGAACAAAAAATGGCGTGCTTTCTTCAGTCCGTCATTTTCCAGTTCTGCATTTTTACTCGCCCCAATACAAATTAGCCTGACCAGATTATGTAAATCGGAGGTGCGTATTCGACAGCAACTGGAAGTGCTCAAGTTATGTCTATATGCGATGTCAAAAAGCACTGACCGAAACGATGACCAGCACAATAAGTTAACATGATCGAGCGACTGTCAGCGCGTTAATGGGCATATATTGCCATGAGCCAAAAACTTAGAGATCGTCTTTATTAACCTATATCCGCTATTGCTACGTTCAGTCGCTCCATCCATCGTCCACGTTGGAATCGAAATTATGCCTCTGAGAGCAACAACGCATTCAATAATTCGGCAGTGTACTTTATAGTGGTGCAAGGACCAGCTGCATTTAATATTTTTCTTAGTCGACTCATTTGCGGTGTTATGCGGATCTGCGAACTGTCATTAGCAATTCTTGCTATACGCCCGGTGCAGCAGTGTCAACTGATGAAAAAATAAAGGACGAAAAGAAAAAAAATATCGAAACAAATAATGATGCAAGTAATCATGTTCGCTGAATCACAATCAACGAACGGTTTTATAACTGTGCAAAATTACTTGACAGTAAGTGCGTTTCTTGCGTGACAAAGAAATCATTAAAACAAACTAAGAGAATAAGAGTGAACCTCCGAAGTACTAATAATAATAATTATGCTGTTGCGATAAAACATACGGAGCGTTTATCTCAGCCTGTGTTTAGTGTCTTTTGACGACCTTAGCAAATTTACAACTACAAAATTATTCCAAAATAATAGTGGCTACATCCGATACACAAAGTGAATTAAATAAAATGTATTACATTTTATTGATCTGCTTTTTTTCATGTTTGCTATAGGCCTATCAATTACTTATGGATTCTATTATATTTTTGTGCTGCTTTTAGTGACTGAAGTAGAACTTTTTATGCATGGTGTTACTGACCGTGCGCGCTCGCACGGCCTATCCATTAAAGTCGCGGTAAAGTCTAATTTCCATCCCTGTGTACGGTCTGAACTTTTGAAGTGGATTGTATGACATCTTGGGTAGTATTACGTCATCTAAGGGCACTCTGGATGGTAGTAAAGACCTACAGGTCGACAAAATTCGAAGCTAAAATATCAGCTGAGAAAAAATCTTTAGTTGTCGACAATGATGTAGCCAAAACAGCCTCAAATATTTCTAAAGTTAGTTTCCTGCTCATACCTAAGTAAGCTTAATAGCAGCAACATTAACAAACAAGCGGCCACGCAACTCTTTGCTTATACGCCGTCGATAAGCGTGTGCGATTAGCGCACGGTAAATATAATCATTGACTTTTTGTCTGTCCAATGCAATGCTATGCATAGCTTGGACAGAGTACAAAATCACCTTTGTGTCCGTCCGTCCGTGCGTCCGTGCGTCCGTGCGTCCAACATTTCTTAACCTATCTTTCTTCCACCTTCCCTTTCCCTTCCCTTCTCCTTCCCCTTTTCCTTCTTCTTCCCCTTCCCTTTCCTCTTCCCGATAAGACGTACCATTTAGCCACAATAAATATGTTTGACACGCACAGACGACAGACAAACGGACACATAAAGCTTTCGCGCTCGTGTTTTAGCCTGTTTTACGTGCAACAGCTTCGGCATTACATACACGTAAACGTGGCCGCATTTCAGTGTACCGCAGTAGAGCCGTGGTTCTGAAGTTAATCCATGACTCAACCGGCGCGACAAAAGGTGTCAGCTTTGCACGAAATTTGTATGCATTACTTGTATCGTGATCCGCCGTAAACGTCTCCTACATAAGTTAGCCGGTGGGCCATATAGCTCGTCGTCATTTCTGTCACGCGACTTCGCACGTTCCGCAATAGGCCTACGTAATAGATTAACCGGTCGGTCGGTCAGTGTATTAATGCTATAAAAAAGACTCCGCGCCCGCGGCCAGTTGAGCTTTGACCGCGCGACAACCATAAGCTCCAACGAAGTGAAAAATAAAGCCTATATTCTGCTAAGTCTTCGCGATTTGCTGTGGACAACAAGTCGACGAGCTGTAGACTGTTGTAGGCTTTCGATTTTTGTGCATTTGTTGTGTACAACTCGATGTGGACTGATTAGTCGTAGGTTTAAACGCTTTGTTTTAGGCTACAGTATTTTGTTGTATGAAATGTTGTAAACAAATCCGGAACAAATCGAAAGTACACTGTGTCTCAAAAAAACATCCCCGACATTTTCGACTATAACTTGAAAACCAATTATCCGATTTTGATAATTTTTGGTACAATATTCCTGACACAACTTGCCATCAAATGACCATTCAGTTTCCTACCTCACCTAACGTTTGTTTCTGAACTACCTGGGAAAACACAACCAACAAAATATCGCTTTTTATCCAATGCAATATGATTGCTAAATTAAAATAACGCGTAAAAACACATTTTGTTCACATTTTTGGCACTTTAGCTGACATTTCATCCAGTTATTCATTTTTCAACTGCCTGTAGTAAAATTGCTTGCAGTGTTCGCCCACTACGCAAACACAGGAAGGGAGACGCTTTCTCCGTTCATTGACAGCAGTATCGATAATGTTCTGCTCCAGACCAATCCAGGCTGTGCCAGTCGCTTCTTGACTTCACAAACATTCCTAAACTTCAGCTGGTAGACACACTGCTACATGACAGTCAAACCTTGTAACAGACCGGCTGTTGGGGCCCACAGATTTAGATAGATGGAATTTATCGACGTTTTTCATTCATTTTAACACCTATTATGCTTGGTCTGCTTTCTCAGGTAGCGCAAAAGCAGATGTTGGATGAGGTAAGAACTAAAACACATATTTTATAGCCAGTTGTGTCAAAAATATTTCTGCCAAAAATTATTAAAATCTGCTAATTTTTCTTCAAGTTACGATCGATAATGTCGCGGATATTTTTTTTAGGTTTTCTGTTTATTTCAACACATATTTCGCTTGATCTGCTTTCCCTAGGTAGTGCAGAAGCATACATTAAGTGAGATTGAAAACTAAAGGGTCCTTTGTTGTTAAGTTGTGTCAGAAATATTCCTACCAAAAATTATCAAAATCGGATGATTGGTTTTCAAGTTACCGACAAAAATGTCGAGAATGTTTTTTTGAGACACAGTGTAGATAATAAACTTAAACGAGTTTGCTTATTTTACTTTTGAACGCACGGACAGAAGTGGGGTAGAATTAGCAAATGAATAAGCAAACCAGAGGTTCAATTTGTGAAAAGAAAGCAGAGAATATTTTTTGAAAAAAAAACATCGCCCAAAAAGCCGAAGAAGACGTGCCTGGACAACGAAGATGAACATCACAGTATGTACTAGATACCGCACAGCAAGAGTGGATAGAGGAGTACGCAGTACGAGCTTGTACCACTTCAGACAGTGCGTACTTAAACCATGCTCGGATTGCACAGACTATATAGTATATACATTGCCGTTTAGTTTAGGCTACGTTGCGCATAAAACGTGAACTAACAAAACTGACCGAAGCTGGTATTCTGGGCCGCCATGTATTCGGACGTGAGAAACTGCTGGGCGATGGCGGTCTTGCCGACGCCTGGGCCTCCGAGCACCAGGACGCGGTAAACGTCATCGTCATCGTCGGCGTCGTCGCCGTCGTTGTCGCCACCGGCACCGGTACAACTGGTCTGCGACTGAAGGCCTGTGCACACCACACCACGGTTACGGGACGATTAGTGCAGTCCCCTTGATGGCTGTATTAGGACGATTCGTGCACTGAGTGATAAAGTGTTTACAGGATCCAGCAAACGTCCAGCATTAGCACGTGTATTTTGAATACATTTGCTGGAAGTTTGCTGGACGTTTGCTGGATCGTGTAAACATCCCATGAGGCTAAAAGCGAGTGAATTTCACGAGTGCCTTTTTGTTGGTCAATTCTTGCAGCCGTAGAAATGCAAACTAAACTAACTAGGCTTGCGACGGCGTCCAAACTCAGTGGCGACGTATTTCACGAGAACCAAGTCTAGGCCTAGAGTATATTTTCTGCATGTTTCTATTTCGCACAAAGCGGGATTAGATCGGAACAGTGCACGGATTGTCCCGTTACCCACACCACACCCAACTACACCCATTACCACACCCAGACGCACACAAACAATGAGAGTCGATCAAACATCGTTATCACGACCCGTTCCCAAGGGCGCCGTACGGTACAGTTTCGACCGGACCATCGCGGCGACTTTAACGAAGTAACGACTATACCGTCGGACCGTCACGTTATGGCTATACCGAGCCACAGCTGGCTAACTTTGCGGCCGAAAGGCAGGACGGTCGGTCCGGCTTTCGTCCAACGAACACATATACAGCTCTTTACTCCTGCTGTCGTACTTACTTATATTAACTTGCAATTTTGCAATTTGCTATGTTGAATTTTTTGTAATTCGAATGGCGTTTGACCGTTGTGTAATGAAGTATTAGTTACTTACTTACTTACATATAGTAGCTCTTCAGCTGTCTGTTGCTCTAGCTTATGTGACCCAGAAACATCATCCATTTTATCACTCCCATAACTGTGACGCTAAGAGTCGGCCAATCTTTCTGCAGATAAACGTTAGAAAAATGTTTTAAGGTGAAAAAAATCCTGCATGTTTCCATTGAGTTTCATCGAAAATTTTGCTCAATAACTTTTGCGTAAACCTACTGTAAAAATGGTACCATCTTAGGCTTACTAGCATTTTAAGCAACAATTGCACACAAAAAATTGCTGTAGTCGGACAATTCTTCTTCAGATTAACGTCGGCGACAAAGTGGAATTTTCACAAAACACGATGCAATGTAAATAAAATATACGGACGTGGGTGGCTTCGACGACAGCCAATGAATGGACGTCTGACAGGTAGGTGGTGAGGAAAGACAAGAGATTACCGCCCGGGAGCAGGTGTGGGTGGTAAATGAAGAAGCTGAAGAAGCGCACTGGCTTCTATCTCCCAAAATCTAAAATCGAAATCGGGCGCAACTTCCCCCCCACCAATTTCGGGTTTAAGTTCCCCCACTTTTGGATTCAAGTCCCTCCATTTTAGACTCAAGTTTCCCCTACTTTTGGACTCATGTTCCCCCCCCACTTCCTTGGGCTTCTACTTCTTTTGTTAAGATTGTTAATTGCCCAATAAAAATAAGGGGAAAAGTTTTGTTAAAGATGTAAAATACCAGTAAAAAATAAGGGAAGTTCTGATCTACACCCTTAACAAAAGTTTTCCCTCCATTTTTACTGAGCGCAAGCTGCGCCAACCAGGTATAGGGACAAAAGGCACTGAAGAAGCGAACCTTGTAGCGGTAGAATTTCGTCGCCCTCGTTGACGACGTCGCCCTTCGGCGTGACTGAGAACGATCGTCGTCTGCAGCCTTGCTGTGTCGCGTCGCTGCCGACATCCTGCCCGCCGCCGTCAACGCCACCTACCACGGGCGACGACCTGGTCGACTGGAGGGACCGACGCCTGGGAACGTCTGCCACCGGGCCGCTGCCGCTAGGTACCTCACCGCCAGAGTGACGTCGAGCGCAATGAAAGTCTGTCGGTAGCTGCAATCACAACACTGTATAGCCTAACGCTTCTCTATGTCACCAGCGTAAGAGTTAAGCACGGTGAATACTTGATCTGACAGCGTATGACTTTATCGTCCATAGCTTCCATTGGACGGGTACATCCCATCACAACGAAAGCTGTCAAACTTGTGCAATAACAGAATGCACTATCTCTACATAACATTTTGCTGCTGTTAATCACGTACATAAACGGTTAAAACTGACCCAACTTCTAGAAATGTTTGATGCTGTGAACACGTTTTGGCTGTAGCAATTTGGGGTGCTTACAATTCCGCCAAACCCAGCGTCATTAGTAAGCCGTCTGGTCTACAGGGCATTCTGTCACAGGCTGCGTCGTTAATTATTCTGGACTAACACATCCATGACTAGTAACAGCAGTTTTTTGGGCCTGGTAGTAGTTTACTGTAAATTCGAATTTCCTGCGTAGTGAATCAGAAATTTGCATATTTGACGAATGCATTGACAGAAATTTTAAGGGCGCTTTTAAGTTACAACAATTTTAAGAACAGCAGCCTTACTGTCTTTTTGCCCTCGCACTTAAACCCCTTATCAATGTTTAACTGCATTTACTGTGCTTTATACGGTCGCGTAAATGAAGACTGATTGGCCAATTGGTATTGTTTTTGTTAAGTTTTATTATTATTTTGAAATAACCGAGACAAACAAATGGCATTATTACCAACACTTCGAGGTAGTGCAGTCGCTAGCAGACGAACAATCAACTCGTCGCCGTGTTTTCACCAAGTGCAATGCATACCGGACAGAATAGTCTATATGCGGTCCATTTTCGTTTCAAAGCGAACTGACCCATACCGTAGGTCCTACAGTCTAGTGTCTTTACTACGTGCAACGGGTCATAGAAATAACAGGCTTGCGTGTGGCCGGTTTGTTTGCACGTCGAAATTTGCTTAGCGCGAGCTACCATACGTCGAGTCGACGTGGCAATACGTTTGCTGCCACGATGTCACCGTCTGACCGACTTCCAGCATTTATTCCGTGACAGTAAGACAGCGGCGACGATAACTCGCGAAACGTTTACAACCAACAGAGCTGCATGACCGGTAAAGGTTCTATTGTCACGTAAGTCACGTGCGCTGCAGCCGAGGTCAAACTTTGCTGCTGTAGGTCTACGGTGGAATTAATAACTCGGCAAGTGAGTCTAGCCATAACTCTATAGAACAGTCAAAGACCAGTCATGGCACCCGCTCATCCATGTTTCATTGCTCGCGACCACACTCTCAGCTTTAAAATGGCTATTACCGCTCTTCTATCACGGTCGAGGGGCCCACGACCAACAAAATTAGTGGGCTGAGTCACAATGCATTTAGCTCACAAAATTGATTCACTAATATTTGGTGTAACTTGTCGGAAAAAAAGTAAACCGCATTTTTCTCAGGTGTATTTTTAGACTGCATAATATGCGGTAGTCAGTAGCCTATACAAGTTTCGCTGTAAGCCTACTAACTACAGCATACAGGTATGCACTCTATTTTATGTGATGTTACGTATAAGGTCAGGACTGACACGGCCGGCGCAGGATAGCACGCATCGGCACACAAGCTAACTGATTTAGCCCCCACTAATTCCGGTACGTCGTCAGCGTAGTCTATATGCTTCCAGCGCAGCCCTGCGTTTCCATTAGCTTCTCTGTTTTAACACCGCGGCGGTTAGATACTAAATCACGACGCTTGACAATGCAGGCAGACGGAAGGTTGCCCGCACGCCGAGTTAATGAGAAGTGACGTTATGGGCGTAAGCGAGAAAAGAAAAAGAGTTGACGATTTACCGACAGCGATACGTCTTTCTCGAGTATGTAATTAACCTTTCCCTCGTCTCGAAATAAGAGCATAACTCACAGGGCTGACTGATTTATTACTTAACTCATCGTTGCGATAGAGCTAATTTTCTTATCCGCATCTGGTAAGTTACAGCATCACGGCTTGTGCGATAGCAACAAGCTGTTGTATAAGCGATGTGCCAAGTCAACGGATAGGCCAAAATTTCGACCCCCACAGCTCCCACTTTTTTCAAGCGATTTTAATGAAACTCAAAACCAAGAAAGATATCCGGAATACGACCCCACAAGCAAAATTTGGTTAATGTGGGACGATGGAAAGTAGGTCTGCGTAGAAAGGGAATTTTCCGTTACTTTTTGTGTTTTATCCTTTTTTGCATTCTTGCTCACGCCTACAGGGCATACCAGAAAACGGATTACGACCGTTTATGGCTCAAAACGCGTGTTTCCGCGTAAGGTAGGGCCTTTTGGGGTGTCGGTGATAAAAAAATAATGTTTGGGGGTCAAAACTCCCCAAAAACATGATTTTGGGGAGCCTGAATAGGCATTTTAAGCCAAATTTGCGAAATTTTCGAATCACGATATTTCGAAAAATACGCACTCGACAAAAACGAAATTTGAAGGGAAATTTCAGGTGCACAAATGGACTTCGTTGGTGGTCCAGCATTACAAAATTATAATTCAAGATGGCGGCGGTCGCCATCTTAGATTTTTGCACAAACAGCAATAACTCAGCCGCTGATTGACGTAGATGAATGAAATTTTGCAGTAACGTAGACGGCTGCCACCGGAAATAGAGCATTTGACCAAAATGGACAAAAATAATAAATTCAAGATGGCGGCGGCCGCCATTTTGAATTTCATTTATGGCTCATAACTCGTTTACTATTGCACAAATTTGCACAAAATTTGGCATGTGTATTACGTTGAAAGTATGCCAAAATATTAAACAAAAATAAAATTCAAGACGGCGGCGGCCGCCATGTTAGATTTTTGCACAAACAGCAATAGCTCGGCTGCCGATTGACGTAAATGAATAAAATCTTGCCACCGGAAATAAACCGTTTGGCCAAATGTACAAAAATAATAAATTCAAGATGGCGGCGGCCGCTATTTTAAATTTAATTTATCGCTCATAACTTGTTTATTATTGCACATATTTGCGCGAAATTTGGCACGTGTATTACGCTGGAGGTCCTACATTGCAGGTATGCGAAAATTTTGAACAAAAACAAAATCCAAGATGGCCGCCGCCATCTTGGATTTTTGCACAATCAGCAATAACTCGGCCGCCGATTGACGTAGATGAATGAAATTTTGCAGCAGTGTAGACGACTTCTACCGGAAACGGAATATTTGACCAAAATGAACAATAATAATAAATTCAAAATGGCGGCGGCCGCCATTTTTAATTTTATTTATTGTTCATAACTCGTTTATTATTGCACATAATTGCACGAAATTTGGCAGGTGTATTCCTTTTGAGGTTTTGAATATATTGAACAAAAATAAAATCCAACATGGCGGCCGCCATCTTGGATTTTTGCACAACAGCAATAACGCAGCCGCCGATTGACATAGATTAATGAAATTTTGCAGTAATGTCGTCGGCTGCTACCAGAATTAGATCGTTTGACCAAAATCGACAACAATAATAAATTCAAGATGGCGACGGCCGCCGTTTTGAATTTCGTTTATCGCTCATAACTTAGTTGCTATTGCACGTACTTGCACGAAATTTCACATGCGAGCTAAGTTTGGCGTTCTACATGTAGTTATGCCATACAAGAAATTTGAGCTAATGTTCACGAGAAGCGCGAAAGCCTATAGCAGTTCCGGTTCAGTAGTTTAGCTAAAAATTGGGGTGTTCACGCTGAGTTAATATACAAATACTAAATTCTCTATCTGGATTGCATAACGATAAAAGGTAAAAAGTTAAACGTGTCAATTTGTATAGCGCATCTCGCGTACAACGCCTCTAATGCGCTTTTCGTCACTAACCCGAGCCGCCAGCCGCACGGCCACTAGGCAGCCCCAGTTAGCTGTACTAAGGTCACCACCTTCCGTAACCCATATAAATCATTACTTCTCATATTACCGTCCCACGGAGGGTAGAAGGCTGAGTCGACCTAGCTGGCAAGCTTCGCACCGAGATGGTTTACCTGCCCGCAGGCAGTCACCCATCGCAGTACTAACCGGGCCCGGCGTAGAGTAACTTCGTTTCATCCCAAACGCGTTACCAACTACCCCACGCCAACAGTTTGCACCGTTACTGAGATACAGCGACTTATTGGCCAAAAATCGCAAAGTTTACCCACCACCCTCTCACTTAGCGCCCTTGTTTGGGGTGACTCCCTTCGAATTTATAGAAAAGCTTTACGGTTCCTGAAACTAGAGTCTTCCAGGCAGCCGACGGTAAAGATTTGGTGATTGTATCTTGCACTGTTTTTGACTGATCCACCCAAGTGACAGACGGACAGACAGACAGATGGACAAACGGACAGAATTGCGATGGCTAAGATGCGCTGAAAGCAGTAGCTGCTTTCGCGCGTAAAAATCGAACAAAAATAAAATTTAACATGGCGACGGTTACCATTTTGTATTTTAGCACAAAGCATAACAAATCAGCTGCAGACTGAAAAAGGTTCATAAAATTTTGCAGGAATGTGGTTAGTTGCTACTGGAAATAAATCATGTGACCAGAATCGAGAAAAGTAGTAAATTCAAGATAGCGGTGGTCACCATTTTAAATGTCGTTCATCACTTATAACTGCTTTTTTCACCTATTTGCATGAAATTTGGTATGTGGATTAAATTTGCGGTCCCACATACAGGCTTGCTATTATATTAAACAAATAACAAAATCCAAGATGCTGGAGGTAGTAGTAGTAGTTGTTGTTGTTGTGTACAAAGTAACTGGCCAGTGACTTTTCAAACTTCAATAAAACTGCAAATATTATATATAAAAAAAACTGCAAGCAATTCATTTAGTGTTGTATAAGTGCTGATGTAAAACGGCAAAAATCAAAAAGTATAAGTAAGCACGAACATTATGCATTAGCTTAGACATTTATATCTGGCTACTGAGAACAGATTAAATTTCTAAGCTAATACATTAACCACAATACATGCGTTACAGACAGACAGACAGACAGCCAGACACCGAGCCTTGTACCATAAGCGCGCCCGTAAGTGCTGTAAGAAAAACGAGGTTTGCAATAATAACCACGATCACCACGATCACACCGCACAATCATGCGCGCACACACCTGTAACGTGTCCATCTTAATGGTTGGTTCTTTGGACGGCGGCGGCTCAAGATGTTGGTCGTTAGAAGCCTGGCGCCGTTGATGCTTGCGATGATGATGATGAT
>Ga0056128_1005448_pt1 | contig 16009 bp, 8 predicted proteins | sample WorMetLIZISLAND2_FD_71113 | JGI IMG/M metagenome (GOLD analysis project Ga0056128, IMG submission 71113) | Marine gutless worms symbiont microbial communities from Max Planck institute for Marine Microbiology, Germany - Olavius geniculatus... ...
CCTTGCTTATAAACCAATTCTTTCAAAACTGTCAAAGTGCCAAAGACTGTGCAGCACACCTGCCACTCTAGCTACCGACTCCCCGTCGGCCGACGTCCCAACAACAAAAGCAATCAAGTGCATTTGAAGTTGCCGCATATGGCGTTAAATAGCCTATAATAAATTGACGTGCAGCGAATCCCAGAAATAGTGTGGCATAACTGAAGTCTTAAGCAGTCGAGGTCATTAAAGCTTGAAGAAAACAACGACGACCGTTCTTCGCTGACGTATTCGACAGACGTCCACAGACTGTAGTGTATAGGCCTCTGTTCAACCAAACTTCAGAGTGCCGCTAACTTCACGTGAAGAACCCGCTGAGTGATAAAAACATCAAAACTTCTAAGCTGAGAGTGAGACAATTAAATCGCCATAGATTTAAGTCGTATTATAATCTAAGCATGAGATATTGCGTACAGTAGCCTACGTTGCTCAATAATTAGTGGCAATAAATGCCGAGTGCGGCGGGGGGCGTTATCGATCGGTCGGTCGGTCATTCCACATTCCGCATATTACCCACCATTTCGCAGCCTACTTCTGCAGATTTCATTCTGCAAATTACTTTCCGCATTCCGCATTCTGCATTTCCGCAAATTACCAACAAATTGCCATCAATATGGCAGCGCTCCGGGCGTTGTTAAGAGTATTTTTTGTTGGTTACAGTAATTTAATGCCGAATGGTCGCAAAAAACCTAGGTTTTTGGACTTTTAAGATTTATTCATTTTTCAGCTACAAAATTTAGAGCTAGGATAAAATTTAGGGTTGGGTTTTTGGGTTAGAAATAGGGTTACAGTTTGGTATTAGGGTTAGGGTAAATGCTAGAATTAAAGCTAGGGTTTAGGGTTGAGTTTAGTGGGTTTAGGGTTCAGGGTTAGGGTTGTGGTTAGGCTTAAGGAATTAGTCTTTCCTAGCTCTTTCACCATAAACAGAAAATTCATCAGCTGTGCTGATGAATTTTCTGTTTTTTGCTTATGGCGCTGGAACCGTAAAAAATCTTAACTAAACATTGATTTTTTAACAGAGCTAAGGATGTTAAATTCGTTTTTTTCCAAATTTGGATTTTTACCGCTAAAATTCGGATTAGATTCGAACTTCATTTATATATTTGTGCAGAAGCTTAAGCAATTTGCATTTGATGTCTGCACTGTGTCTGGACCACCAAGATTTGTCACTTTGATAGCTTGTGTCAGTATAAAACACGTGCCAGGGGCGCAGTGCAAGACCGAGAGTAATTGAACACTGCGGTGGTATGCAGGGAGGGGAGGGGAGGTGAGGGGTAAGCAGACACCCGGCGGGCGTCACTTGAATTGAAGGCCAGCAAAGAACAAAGAAATCGTGACACAGTGCACCGCTGAAGTAATAACAGCGCTCCACTTTCAAGGCAAAACCGTCTGCGTCTAATTAGTGATGCTTGGATTCGAATATCAAAGGGCTGAAAAACGAATACGAATTCGAACTTGAAATTCGAAGTTTGCAAATCCCAACTTTGCTCAAAAACTCTAAACAGAGCATTGTATAAACTTAAAAAATGCATATGTGTAAAAAAAATTTTTTAAACTAGGTTATTTGGGACTATTTGCTATTAAAAATACTGTATGTTTCATTTGTTAGTAAAATATTTATAACAATGCCACCATATTGACCATGGTTTTTACAGATTGAAATGTATGTAAAGATAATAAAAATCGCTTGAAGACAGAATCAGTAGTACAGTGATGTGTTTGCAGATAAATCTGAAGAGAAACATGAGAAATTGGATTGGAAGCCTCTCTACCTTGATGCGCAGGCCACTACACCCATGGTAATTATCCCTGCTTTATCAGTTCTTCTTGCTTTGGAAATATGTCAGTTTTTATATAGTATTTGAATGTAATTAGCCATTGGACCCTACACGTTATATTTTTTTTACGTCTAAGCCTTAACAATTGTAGCTGATATTTCTAGTTTGAAATTTCTGAGCTAATATTTTGGTACTTACTCTGTAGCATAAATTCCAAAGGAGATAGGGTCTGTTGCAATCATCTGATTTTGTGTGTTTGGCAGATTACTCAAACAAATGCCACAAGTGAATTTTGATGCAATTTTCAGAGGGTTGGGCATGGACCACAGAAAAACTGCTAGATCTTGTTGGCATTTTAGTGACCACTTTGTTTATTTTTTCCTAAATTTTTAGTTTTTACGTGCAACTGCAGCTACTGCTGTAGCGCGTCTTAGCCATCACAGTTCTATCCATCCGTTTGTCTGTCTCCCTGTCTGTACGTCACATGCCCTTGTTTGGGGTGACTCCTTTCGAATTTATGGAAAAGTTTTACGCATTCTGAAACTAGAGTCTTCCAGGCAGCTGATGGTGAAGATTTTGTGATCCTAGCTTGCACCGTTTTTGACTGATCCACCTGTGTGACGGAAGGTCGGACATTGGACAACAGAAGCTCAATAGCTCATATGAATCAACCAACTGAAAACCTATAGAAATCCCAAAACCCATTAAGTCGGGCTTTTTTGCTGAAACCTTAAAATGCAGAAAGCCCTAAAAAGCCCACCAGGCTAGGCTTTCTATAAAACGTTTTTTAGCAATCTTATCTCTGAGTGCATCATGATAGTCAGTATTTTAACACTGCATTGTGGGTTATGTTAGGATCCTCGCGTGTTGGATGCGATGTTGCCATATCAGTTGACTCAGTTTGGTAACCCTCACTCGCGTACTCATGCCTATGGCTGGGAAAGTGAGGCGGCTGTCGAAAAAGCTCGAGAGGTTTGATTATTATTCTTTTGCAGAACACCATGTGCCATTGTAATACCTGTGATCATGAAAGGTTTATTTATTTTGAAATGGTTTATTTGTGTCTCCCAGTGCGCTTTTCACTTTTGTTTGAGAGATAAAGAAAGCATTTTGATATGTTAATATATCTATTACCAATATTTTCAAAATTATATTTTCTGAGGGTGAGCTACTTTGGACTAAGTCTAAGAAATGGGCTAGTTAAAAGTTTAGATAAAGAAGAGTGCATGTCGATTATTTTATTCAGTAGTCTTAGTCTGTGCTTTACAATGTTTGTTGTTATCAGAGAGTAAAGCTTGCCTGTACAATAATTTTATTAATCTATATTTATTAAGTGAAAATGCTGGGATCGTCTAGTACTCTAGCCGGCATAAGTAAATCTAGAAAATGTTCATTAAACACCTGTGCTTGCATGTGAAGGTGGCTGTGTGTGCATTGGTCAAATAAGTGGACGATTTCATTGAACACAGGTCAGAAAGGGCAGAGATGAATGGTTGCAATTAATCAGATGCAAATGATAGGGAACAATAAATAATGGGTGTACGTTTTGTAATTGGAATGTTTTTTTCTATCCATGAGCACTGAGCAGCTTGTTCAGTTATGTTCTTTGTATAATGCATTTTAGCAACTAATGCTGGAATCACACTTTTGCAAAGTTAAATGTTTACGGCATGCCGATCTGTGTGCAGCAAGTAGCTGAGTTGATAAAAGCCGACCCAAAAGAAATAGTTTTCACGAGTGGAGCTACGGAGAGTAATAACATATCAGTGAAGGGCGTCGCTCGGTTTTACAAGGAAAAGAAGAAACATATCATCACTACGCAGACGGTAAACACGCAACAGCTGGCCGGTTTTTTATTTTGAGGTCGCATGTTTAACTTGCTGGTTTCACATTTATTTATTTATTTTTGTTATTGTCGTTGTTTTAGTTTTCTGAACGTTAGATGTGCTGATTTTGTCAAGCCATTTTGGATAAGCTACGCACAACAGCTTGTATGTAGGCCAACAGGAATGTGACATTATTATTAGTTTAGTGTTTTATTGATTTTCTGTGAATTTATGAGTGGTTTCGGAGCACAAAGATGCTTTTGCAGTGGAGATGAATAGGGCCCACAGTTTTCCGTGGGCTGCAGAATTTTGAACCGAGCTGCAGATTTTGCCCTTTTCCATGGTATTTTGATATATTCGTGGAATTTTGCAGGAGTTGAGAAATGACCGGCAATTAGTACGATCGTTAGCTTGATGAGGTAGTTTTATCACAGAATGCGACAGAAAAAATCAAAGGGAACTGCCTGAAGCTGGGCCATACTGTCGCAATATGGCAAAATTGTATGAAGCAAACACAACCCAACTTGAACGATTGCGCTGTTAAAAAATTGATAATTTTCTTTGTTTGTTGCTAGCATAACTGAGCACATTTATATTGGAAGTTTCTGAACAGAATAGAGCTCAGTTTATTCACAAATGGAAGGCCGCGGTGAGCCGCAGAATTTTGACGATTTTGCTGTAAGTAAGTAAGTAAGTAAGTTATTGATTTATAAAGTGCTAAAGTGTCAGAAAGAATCAGGGCACATGGGTGGTAAGCCACTGAATTTTGCAAACTGGCCAGCGGAATTCGGCAAAATTCTCAGCAGAAAACGGTGGGCCTAAGAGATGAAGTTTACTTGCCATATGCTCACTTATTTTATGATACGCAATGCTGTTATGTTGGTCATTATTAGTTTATTGTAGTATTTGTGCATTGGTTTAGGAGCACAAGTGTGTCTTGGACTCATGTCGATCACTGGAAATGGAAGGCTTCAATGTTACTTATTTACCAGTTCAACAAAATGGCATCATTGATCTCAAAGTATGTTGCATTAATGTACCAATAGACCACTTGTATTTTAGGACTAATTCACTTACTGAATATTACAATATTCACAATCACTACTGTATGAAGTTTCTGATTACTGTATTTATTCTACACCATGTCCCAAAATTACCGACACCCTTACAGATAATTTAGTGCAAAATCGTAAATACCTGACGGATGTTTACAAAATTTGAATCATTCATGGAGACAATCATTCTGAACTAATCTATAAAGATTGTGCTCAACGTGGCTATCTTTAAGCCTCAACGCAAGCTCTTAATCTTAGGCGGGTACACCACTGCTTGATCGCATTGTCAATAACAACGTATTGAACGGCACCCTAATGTAGACGAACTCTGACGTCATATTACACTGAGCACACACGGTAAAGCGCAGACCATAGTAGGCATGACGGTAAGTAATGTTAAGTTACTGCATTGTACAATATTTCGTTGAAATCCATGAAGTACAGACTGAATTAGGGGTGTTTGAAGTGAGGGGTGTCGCTAATTTTGGGACACAGTGTATTTATATTTTGAGTGTATCTCGGTTTTTACACGCGAAGCAGCTACTGCTTTCAGCGCGTCTTAGCCATCGCAATTCTGTCCGTCCGTCTGTCTGTCTGTCACATGGGTGGATCAGTCAAAAACGGTGCAAGATAGGATCACCGAATCTTCACCATTGGCTGTCTGGAAGAATTTAGTTTCAGGAACTGTAAAGCTTTTGCATAAATTCAAAGGGGGTCACCCCGAACGAGGGCGCTAAATGAGACAGGGTGGGCAAAATTTGCGATTTTTGGCCAATAAGTCACAGTATCTCAATAACGGTGCGAAATGGGGCCTTGGTTACTATTAATCACTAATAGGAAGTCTCTCGATTGGCACCAAATTCTATGACCTTGAATGATTTCGAACGCCAAAATAGGAGGTTTTATGGATTTTTTGGCGATTTTGGGCTGCGACACAAGTCTATTTCATTCACAAGGTGGCGCCACGGAACTATCGTTATGCGATCCAGATAGAGAATTTGGTATTTGTATATTAACTTAGCCTGAACACCCCAATTTTCAGCTAAACTACTGAGCTGGAACTGCTATAGGCTTTCGCGCGTCTCGTGAGCATTAGCTCAAATTTCTTATATCTTTGAGCTTCTGCTTCTAACTTTATTGAGTGTATGTCTGGTTGTACTGTCTTTGATCTAGTAAACAAAGATGATGATGATGTACATGATAAACACAAACAGATCTTCTCACTATTGCCTCAGCCATTTTTGTACAGTGCTGCTTTATGCAAAAAAAGTATATATTTGCAGCAGGTGATGTTATCACTAACGTCTGTCTCTTTGCTGCTCAGTGTCTGTTTGTCTGTCTGGGTGCGCGTTTGCCTTAGAGATTGCTTAGAAAGTTATAAATTGATTTGATGATATTTTGCACATGATTTACGGCCTGAAAGTGTTAGCAGTTAAAATTTGGTGAGTTTCTTTTCTGTTTTTGTTCTACCCTTTAATGCATTATGCATCTTAGAAGCATTGTGATAACAATGCTTTAGTATTGTACATTAGATGAGAGTTTTTTTGATTTTTAATTATAGTCATAGTATAAGTGACGGGCAGTAGTCAGCTGTTGGAAAGCAATTAGTGATGTGTCTGATATCAGGTTTTGGAGGAATCGTTCAGGCCAGATACAGTGCTGGTGTCGATTATGACCGTCAACAATGAAATTGGCGTTAAGCAGCCGATCGAACAAATAGGCAAGTATTAACCTACTGTCTGACACAATTTATATTCATTACAAAACTTGTGTCCATGCTGGTGTGTGGGTGGACCTTTTTCAACAACCCGCAAGAATAAACTGTCACTCAAGTCAACCGAATTTTTCTTCTCCAGAACAACATTTTGCTTAGTGCATCTACTAGCAGCTCAGAAGTATAATACATTTAATTAATAGATAAATAGATAAATAGTGAAGTAGTAAATGTGACTTTGATGTGTGACTAATCTACGTGAAAGGTAACAGACATAGACATAATAGACAGTAATACTCATTTTGCCTATCTTTGTATCCATCAATCTGTTTGACCCATACGGGCTTTTACGAGGTTCATTTGATCAACAAGTTTACAAAATGGCTTCATTCCGTTAATTTTTAAAATAGGGAAAATCCGAAATATGCATTTTGTTGGGAATTTAATTCTGAACATACGAGTGAATTTTTTTGATGCTGCTGTAATATAGTTCTGTACTAGCTCCGGTATGCTTAATTACATTGCTATTGGAATACCTATATCTATGTGGTTATCATCAACTATGACTGTCAATTTTCCCTGTGGTTTTTCCATGGATATGCATGGTTATTCAGTAGCACATTTGTCTGCATACCATGAGGCACGATGAGACTGTGGTCCCAGTGCCGAAAGGAAAGAGACTTGTGACGAGAACTGCAGCCAGTCTGTGTTGTGGAATACAACTCAAATAGGAGCCCATGGACTCATTGACAAACAGGTCCAGATGCTCCGATCGTATTTCGTTCCCAGAAAAACCACGATATGGTACAGAAAAGGCGGCGTTCTACCTGCCTACTCCACGTGGCTTTGTATCACGGTATTAGAATTATATTTTCACCAAAATCTCGCGGTACTGGCACTTTTTTACTTAGAGTAGTTAAATGTTATAACTTTATGGGGTTTTAGAACAAGTTTTAATACAGCGTATAATTTTTGCCAAAATATTACGGTAATATCACGGTATTAGCGTTTTTTTAGTTCTGGTAGTTAAAGGGTTAAACGATACTAATATTTCATTTTTCAACATATCGTCCAAGTTTGTTCAAACATTTGTCATAGCTGTCAACAAGTTTCTGAATGCCAGATGCAAAGAACGATGCTGGCTCTGTTTGAGCCACTGATGAACGACTGATTGCACTTTGGTGTCTGTTGCAAATTTTTGCCTACCTAGCATTTTCTTATGCCAAACTTTTACTGTTGGCTTTACAAAAACACAAAACACTTGTTGCCATACTCTGGATGCATATCAGAGTGAATCTGATTTGCATTACATCTTTTTGCCCACCATAAAACAATAACGGCATGCTGTTGATTGTGGGACAATTTAAGTGCGAACGTAGCCATACTTAATGTTTAAAATGACGTCAGAGTGATGTCATCTTCATAAAACTCACAACTTGTATTCAGAATGAAATTTCCCTCAAAATGTATATTTTGGATTTTTCATGTTTTACAAATTAATGACATGGCGCCATTTTGTAAACTTATTTATCGAACAACCCTCGTAGCTAAAAAAAAACTAAAAGGCATAGAAATATCAAAATTGGGTTGAACATTTACTGAGGCACGAGTAATCACTGTGCCTGTTTATAGCAGGAGCCTTGGAGCAGCTCCAGAAATTTGTTTAGTGGCGGGTATAAAATAAGCTCAATAATTATTCAGATGTCGTTGTTATTTCATAAAAAGTCTACTTGGCCTGACCCTGGGGCTGTATTGTACAGAGCGAGCCAATAAAAAACGTGCCACTTTTCTTTGGTTCATATCTTCGCCAATTATTGACCGATTTTCAAAATTCTTTCACTGGCACATTCTGTGGACAGTTTGCGATCATGTGATTATTATATATCCCACCACACCATAGATGCATTTCTACACTACCTTGTAAAATATAAGTGAAATATACATATATAGCAATAATAACAGACAAACATTTTGGTAAATGCAACAAAAAACATTTCAAACCAACATTGCGGTGAATGATCTGTATGACACTAGACTGTGTGGGTTTAGCACAGTCTAGTGTCATATGGTTCATTCACCGCAGTGTTGCACTGAAGAGTTCATCTCCATTTACCTATTTGTTATTATAGTTGGTTTTTCTTCAGTTTATATTTCACAAGGTAACATAGAAATGCATTTGTGGTGTGGTGGGATATGTAACAACCACATTACAGCGAATCGTCTGCAGAGAGTGCCAGTGAAAAAATGTTGAAAGTTGGTCAATAATTGGCGAAGATATAAACAAAAGTAGAGTGGCATGTTTTTATTGGCCCAACTTTTTCACTGAACGTTGATTTTTAGCTCAAGATTAAAGGTCATGTAGTTGTGGTAATGAAGTTGTTCATTTCTGTAGGTGCTTTATGTCGGGCAAGGAAGGTTTTCTTTCACACTGACGCTGCTCAGGCCATCGGCAAAATACCGCTCGATGTTAACCGATGCAACGTAGACCTCATGTCTATCAGCGGCCACAAGATCTATGGTCCAAAAGGTTTGTATTGGAGCTGGTGTTGATAACATAATTTTTAATAGTTAACTCTTTTCAGTTTAGATTAATGATTAGTCAGTCGTTAATTTTGATTAAACGTATCAGTGGCTATTATGTAAGGCAAAGTGCATGATTCTAACAACTGTATAAGTTGTATAGATAACAGCTATCTTGAATGCACTGAAACAACTACACCGTGGTCCATAGAAATGTTCCACTTTTATTTTTTGAATATCTCTGTGAAATATTGGCCGATTTTAATAATTTTTGGCACACAACATCAAGAAGAAACTTGACGCAGATGACTTTAGTTTTGGCCACCTCACATTGATACTGTCGCTACACTATTTTGTGAAATGCAGAAGTCATAGTTTGGCCATTTACAACAATGAATACATTCTAAATAGCCCACGCATCAGCTTAGAAATGATTAACTGAATAGCGACAAACATGATTGGCAACTACTGCATCTTAAAAAGTCACATCATTTTTATTACAACATTTGCTCAAATTGTCTTCCTGTAGCACGAGTGCAAGCTGCAAAAAGTAAAAGTAAAGGTCGTCAATTTGTATAGCACATCGTCGCAAACATGCTTCTAATGCGCTTTCGTCACTAACCAGAGCCGCCCGCCGCACGGCCACCATGTGCAGGCTGCAGACACAGGCTGGTGCAGCAGCCGGCTAGGCAACCCCAGTCAGCTGTACCAAGGTCCCTACCTTCTGTAATGCATGTAAATGAGTTACTGCTCATTTTACCGTCCCGCTGAGGGTAGAAGGCTGAGTCGACCTAGAGAAGCAAACGTTGACACCACTTGCCAACAGCATGTTCATTAACTTGCATTTCACTAGGTAGTGTAGTGACAGTACTTTAGTGAGGTAGCCAAAATTAAAGGTCCATGGCCACGGTCAAACTCACTCGCACAATTTCTGTAGATTTAAATTAGACATTTAACTTTACATATATAATATGTCGATTTGAGCTTCATAAATATATGAAATTAATGTGTGATTTCAAACGAAATGTGGCATTACGTTACGTTATGTGAAATATTCTGATCTATCAGTGCCTGCAGTGACGTCATGATCTTAGCACATATAGATCATGAATATTAATGGCCTAGCTGACGACGTCATCATTCTAGGCTAGGCCATTAATATTCATGATGTCTATAGGCTAAACTCATGATGTCACTGTGGGCCATCATGGCGGTGCATTTTCTACGTCGTTTTTGTAGATCGTTGACTTCAAAGGTAAATTTTTCTGTGTTGACAAAACGCTGGGCGTCGATATTACTGTCAAAGTTATCAGAAAATTCTGCACTTTCAGGAAAATGGATAAAATGTATATGTTAATTTTGGTGTCCACGGACCTTTAAAATCATTTGCGTTGAGTTTCTTTCCTGATGGCGCATGCCAAAAATTGTTAAAATCGGCCAATGTTATTGCCTTATATTTTTTCTTGTTCTTGTTTTTATTGCATTTCTGGTAGCTGTAGTAGTTGCATGTATGTAGGTATAGGAGCTCTGTACCTACGGCGACGTCCTCGGGTTCGAGTGGTGCCGATACAAAGTGGTGGTGGTCAGGAGCGAGGCATTCGCAGTGGCACAGTTCCGACGCCACTTGCCGTGGGTCTGGGGGCCGCTTGTCAGCTGGCTCAGCAAGAAATGGATGTGAGTAGTTGTTGTAGTAGTAGTAGTTGTTATTGTTGCAGATGTTGTTGTAATAGCTTCTATGTAAATTTTGCAGGACAGTTTGAAAAGTCATGCAGTTCGCCAGATCTTAAAATACTGCCATTGCACAATGCACGAGTGGTATTTGTTAATCAGATCTTCACGTTTTTTTTGGCAATGCCAATGTACGTCAGATAAACTCTATGATGTGCAGCCGCTTATTGGTCGCAATAGAAATCTATTACTGAGTTGCTACGATTCAGTCATTTGAATTGGTTAATTGGTTATACAAAACTCGCCAAACTCTTGATCTTCTACTGTTGTACATGTCAATGGAAAGTATATCAACCAGAAAATCAAATTTGTCCTTTTTCTTTTTCTTTTACTATCAAGTACATTTTCGTAGACTGCACCGGTTTAAGTGCAGCATGTCAAAACCGTATCAGAGTTAATACACTCAGAGAACTTTTCGAAAATTTTGAATCTAGAAACGTCGTTGTTTTTTGTCAGAGATGTGCTGATGTGTTGTTCTGAAAGTACTCTGTTCGCCGAGTCTTTCAGCAATTTAGGAAGTAATTTTAAAGTAGTATGATGATGAATTAGCTTGCGATGATGAATTCAGCACTGTAGAATTTGAGAACAACACCAGGTGCCAAATTTTCGAAACTTTTTAGGAAGATCTTTGAAAGACTTCTTTTCCAAAGAAAGTCTGCGGATTTTCGAAACTTCTTTGGAAAATGTCTTTGGAAGAATTTGAGATCTTCCAAAGAAGATTATGAGAAAGGGTGTGCAATTTTCAAAACTTCCTTGGAAACTTCTTAGGAATAGTTTAGGCAAATATATAGGAAAGCACTAACCTTGTCCTACACGGAGGAAGCTGTGTAATACATGTAAAACGAAATTTGCAAAAAAAGTACACAATGTTGACACTTAGCTTAGACGTCATATGTGACGTCATAGGTTATTTGCGTAACACTGCGGTAAAATCAACAATGAGTAAGTAAAGGAAATTGACGTTTGGTCAGTTTAAAAAACGAAGTGGTGTGTAAAATGCGTTTTCCGTGGACGTGCTAAGATAAGAAGTTTTCCTAAGAAGTTTTGATTACGTCACATGGTTGGTATAAGTGCATCTGATTGGTTGAACTAGTTTAGGAAGATAAGAAAAGATAAAGTTCTTTGGGAACGCAAAGAAAGCTGTTGAAAATTCGGATAAGAAAACTTCTTTGGAATTCCTAAATCATCTCACATAGGAAGATCTTTGGAAAATGTCTTCCTATGTGAGATGATTTAGGAAAGTTTTGAAAATTTGGCTCCAGAAGTTTTGATCTTGAGAGTTGAGACCTAGGACTCTGGTCACGTGTCTGTCTGATGTTTGATTGCAGTATGATCACAAGTGGATAAGTTACCTGTCTGAACGCCTACTGAACAAGATCACCTCATCCGTATCTCACGTGATTCGTAACGGTGACCCGGTCAATGGATATCCAGGTATTCTGCCTGTATTTTGTGCTCTCTTGCTTCAGTACCGGAGTCGTTGACTTTCAGACTCAAGTGTGTTTTGAATTACGGGCTGTTTGTACTATCATTAGACTATTTGTACCACTCACGTTGTACACTTTTATTAACGTCTGTTACTGATGCAGCCAAGCACTGCATAATTGTCTTAAGAGATTGCATTCAGATGTTTTCTACTGCTATGAACGACAGCATGTTACTGTACGTGAAAGTTGTCCTAACTTACACCGAAATGTGGACATTTTTTGCCCTCCCAAATTCTAAGGGGGTGATGTCCTCAAAATTTGTACCATGTTATCACTCCAATCTAGAAGAACGTCACATGGCAAAGTTTTGTGGGGATACTTCCACTACCGCCAAAGTTATAGGCGCGCATTTACTAAATTTTAAGCCAATTTTGGACCCCTTTGAAAAAATTGCAAGGGGGACCCCCAATCATTCTTTAGTGTGTGTAAAAATTTGGGGGTGCAGCACCCCCTTGCGACCAAAATATGATCGTCCGAAAAAGTCGATTTGGGTGAGCGTGATTTCGCCTCTAGTACTCCGAAGTTTCTGGACTAAAGTTCATCGAACTTTTTTCGCCCAACACGGGAGAAATCACGGTCAATCAAATACTTGACCGATTTTGAATATCTTCTTCTGTTCCAGAGATATTTGCCATCGAAGTTTGAAGTCATTCGAAATCACGCCAAATTTTGTATGTTTTTGGCCTTTAGAATTTTCTTTGGAGGGCCCCCAAAATTTTGGACCTGGATTATAAAATTGAATGCACTTGCGAGCATCATGCAAAATTTTGCGGTGATCGGCCGACGCAGCTCGGAGATCTCATGGCAAGAAAATAACAATAAATGCCAGCAAAATGTAAGTCCTCTCCAAAAACTATCATTTCCGGGTGGACTGATAATATATACGTATAATGTATTTTGTTCTTACTTTGAAAAAGCTTTTATTCTCACTATGATGTCATTTCTGCAGTGTCAGTTAACCAATGCATGCTAACTAGGGGTCATTAAAATGTCAGCTTGCTGGCCACTAGCGAAATATATCGGGATATTATTTTGATACTGATCCCTCATTAGTTTTGTTGCAGGTTGTGTCAATCTGTCGTTTGCATTCGTTGAGGGTGAAAGTATGCTCATGGCACTGAAAGATGTGGCACTATCCTCAGGGAGGTGATTACACTGCTCTTTTACTGCTAACACTGACAGTATTATCCTTGTTTCTCAGCATCTTGTGTTACTGCACCAGAAGTCAGTCTGCAATGTGGAGGTTCTCACAGGCAGTGTGTGTTCCCTTCGAGAGGGGAGGTAGGGGGCAAGTTACCCCGGGCTCCGTGATGTTTGGAGGCCTGCCATCGCTCAGAAATATAAAATGCGTCCTTACCTTCCTTACCTTACCTCCGGGGTGGGCAGGCTCTTACACCTGCCCAGCGCTGAGGCCGTATCATTTCGGCCCAATATGCATCCCCGAATGTAACCACAAAGTTACAGGTAACGGCTATAAAACCGTAGACGACTGTGAAGCCGAAACCAGCACAAAAGCACTGGTAACGTGTAGCAAATCTGCTCTCACGGGTTTGGTCAGCTTTTAGTTAGCTACTCACCTCCAGATTTTAGAAATCTTTCGGGTCATCGGTGCAAAGCCCCACCACCACGACAAGGTGGCCTGACCATGGTGGGGACCAGAATGTGTCATTTTAAAAAGAAAAATTTAAAAATTTTCTACCCAGAATGGCCTCGCAAGAATGTTTCCCCATGCCCTGCTGTGGCTCTCAACGTCCCTGGATCTCTCTCTCTTGGAGGGATGGCTGAGTTACAGTAAGAAGTGCTTACAGTAACAGTAACAGCTGGTTATCCATCAGACTCGACAGACTATTTTCATTAATAACGACCAGCACAGATGGGCAAAATTAAGACCTGAAGCACCCATTCCTATTACTTGTTGCTTTTTTTCAAATCATGCTCTTCCAACATCAAATGTTTCTGCACTCTCCTTATACATATTGGCTTCCTCTTGCTATAGCTACTTCGACAAGCAGGTTGTGTTTGCATCCAGTGCAACTCAAAAAGTTTTGTACATATTTTGATTAAATTTTCTGAATTGGTGCAGAGTGGCCAAAGGACTAACCACTCATATTTTGTTTGCGATCCGGTTCAGAATTTGGCTTCAGGATTCCCGATTCACAATATCGATCTTATACGCATAGCTGCTGTATCGAGTCTGCTGTGTTCACAAGGTGGCAACACTGTTCTTGGCGGATGTTTGAGATCTCTGGCTGTTTCTGCTTGTGACATAGTTCCTACTACTCTGAAAATTCATTTTCCCTGACTTTCCAGGACAGAAGAATCGTTTTTCTGACTAATTTTTTCACGCAAAATACCAATCAACTACAGTAATATTCTTACATGTACTGGTGCTTGCATTGTCTGCTTTGAAGTCGATGCAGTAAAAATGGACTGAATGTCTGATCACTGAATCGAGACATAAGAAGCATAATAGGAATTTTTGCTAAGTAAGCAAGTAAACTAATGCAAGTGTTTGCCGCTTTGAATAAATTTTTGTGCATCTTTGTTAACTTTTGCACCCTGGTATTTTTTACATTCCCTGACTTTCCCCCACCCTCTAATTTTTCCCCGACTTTCCCTGATTTCTTAAAATTCTCCGACTTTCCCTGACCATAGGAACCACGTTGTCATGTTTTGTGGACACTCGTGATGATGATGGTAACAGTGGTGTCGCGGCAGTGGGGGCAAGAGGATAATAGCACACCGTAAATTTTGGGCTGTTGGAGAATCTTCATCTTGTGCGGAAATTTTCGTGCAAAAATGCTAAATTTACGACCAAAAACCACCATCTTCGGAAAGTTTAGGGGAGAAAAAACGAAATTTTGAACATCCCAAATCTCCCGCGTCAGAAATTTGCGGCTGTCTGACGGAGTTCGGTTGGAAATTTGCAGCATCTGTTGGAAAATTGGAACTTCCTGCTCTGCTACTTTTTTTAACCGACATCAACGCTGGATGGTGATGATGATTAGGGCCCAGTTTTCCGTGGAAAATGTTGCCAAATTCCACAGGCCAGTTTGCAAAATTCTGAGGCTTACCGCGGCAAAAACGTCCAAATTCTGCAGCTCATTGCGGCCTTTAATTTGTAAGTAAACTGAGCTCTATCCTGTTCAAAAACTTTACTTTCTGAAGGGCTGACTGGCATGGCGACATTGTGCTGAGTTATGCTAGCAACGTACAAAGAAAAAATACTTATATTTTTTTTTGTTTTAAAAGTGCAATCTGTTAAGTTGCATTGCATTTATTTACGATTGTGCCATACTGCAATAGCTATTAGTAGGGCCCACAGCTTTTAGCAGTTCAGTTTGATTTTTTTGTGACAGAAATACGTCATCAAGCCAAAAATCGTACTAATCGCCGGTGAATTTTTAATTTCTGCAAAATTTGTCCGTGGAAATATCAACACTCCGTGGCAACGGGGAAATTCCGCGGCCTGCGGAAAACTATGGGCCCTAATGATGATAAGAATGTACGCGTATATGGTGCTGTAGTGCGTGTACATCTGCATCTCTGGAGCCTTCCTACGTACTGAGAGCTATTGGTGCTGATGAAGACATCGCTCACTCATCCATCAGGTAACTAATACACATACTAATTCTACTGATACTACTACTACTACTACATGTACCACAACTACAGTGTTTTGAGAGCTGTTGGCAGTGGCGGTTCTAGCCCACAAAATCATGGCGAGCGTGGTATCGCGTGCCTATAACGGGGGTCTGAGGGCAGAGCCCCCAGCGGGGTCCAGGGGTAGAGCCGCTGGTCAGGGGGGCGAAGCTGAAGCATTTTTGGCTTTTGGACGTTCAATGGAAGCCGCAAATTTGCC